>Ga0160435_1000042_pt1 | contig 97671 bp, 91 predicted proteins | sample HID1973K_E0MG_FD_108213 | JGI IMG/M metagenome (GOLD analysis project Ga0160435, IMG submission 108213) | Enriched mosquito-associated microbial communities from UW Madison campus, WI, USA - HID1973K_E0 MG | ecosystem: Host-associated > Arthropoda: Insects > Digestive system > Unclassified ...
AGGCCCCACTCGTCCGGGACCCCGGCGACCGGCAGCTCGCCGACGATGAACGAGTCGTCGATGTAGACGCCCGTCGCGTAATAGGCGGTCGGCAGGTCGAGCACGAGCGCATCGATCTGGTTCGCCTTCAGCGCGGCGACCGCGTCCTCGTTCGAGTTGTACAGCAGCGGCTCGACGTTCGGCTCGACCGCCTCGTCGATCGTGGTCGCGCTCGTCGAGCCGGCCATCGCGCCGAGGGTGAGGTCCTTGAGCCCGGCGATCGAATCGACGCCGTCCACGGCGCCGCCCTTGATCGCCACGACGGCCTGGCTCGCCTGATAGTACGGCGACGAGAAGTCGACCGCCTGCTTGCGCTCGTCGGTGATCGTGTACTGCTGGATGTTGAAGTCGAAGGTCTTCGGGCCCGGCGCGATCGCCGACTCGAAGCTCGTGCGCACCCACTCGACGTCGTCGTGCGCGAAGCCGAGCTGATCGGCCACGGCGTAGGCGACCGCTGCCTCGAACCCCTCGCCGCTGGAAGGGTCGTCGTCGATCACGTAGGGGAAGTATGCGGTCTCGCCGGTGGCGATCGTGAGCTTGCCCGGCGTGACGTAGCCCTCATCGGCGGCCGGGGACTCCGAGGCCGCAGGCGTCGTACCCGACGCGCAGCCGGTGGCGAGGAGGACGGATGCCGCGAGCGAGGCGACGAGGACGGTGCGCAGGGTGGGACGCGACATGTGGGTTCTCCGTGATCAGGTGCGATCGGATGGATCGGGATGCCGGCGTCGCCCGCGTGCTGTGCGGCGGCGCCGTGGCATCCATTCTCCCGCGCCGGTGCTCCGCCGGGGCGCTCGGGCGTCGCTTTGTTACAGCAACTTCATGAGCCGAGCTCGTCGAGCATGCGGCGCTGCTCGGGGGTGAGGCCGTCCTGCGCCTCCGCGGCCGCGTCGCGGTTCGCGGGGGTCGGGGCGGCCGCGACCGATCCGGCCGCCCTGCGGCCGCCGGTGGCGCGGTCGTACAGCGACCCGGTGCGCGCTTCGATGCGGTCGTCGACCAGGTCGTACACGACCCACGCGAGCAGGAGGAGGATCGGCGGGATCACCCAACCCCAGAACCACCCGCGCACATCGACGCCCGAGAACACCACGACGAGGATCCAGACGATGAGCTCGACGACGAACACGATCCCGTACTGCACGAGCTTCTCGCCCACGAACGTCCGCTGCGACGCGGACTTCTTCGCCGCACCGGTGAACAGGCGCGTGACGAGCGGCTTCAGCCAGATGGTGGCCGCCGTCAGGATGACGCCCGCCCAGAGCGCGGCCCAGCCGACCTGCACGCTCGGCAGCAGCAGTCCGATGAGGAGCAGGACGACGACGTTGAACACGTAGAGGGAGAGGAACCTCACGACCCAGGACTTCATGCTCCTACAGTGGCACGCGCGTCGTCGGTCGGAAAGGCGACCCGGCGCGCGCCGACGGATGCCACGGCATCCTTCTCTCCGAGGCGGCCGACGCGCGCGATCCAGCCGGCGCGGGCGCCGTCGTCGCTGAAGCGGACCGGGGAGAACCGCGTGACGCCGACCGTCTTCACGCCGCAGTAGCCGAGCGTCGCGCGGGTGAGCGAGGTCTCGGCCGCGTTCCGGTAGACGAGACGGTTCCAGAACCGCGGCGAGTCCATCGTCATGACGATCCGCGCCGTGCGGCCGGCGAGGAGCCGCTCCGAGAGCGCGGTCCGCTCGCGGTAGCGGAACGCGGCTCCCGAGAGGAACACGCGGTCGATGAACGCCTTCAGGGCGGCCGGCACGGTGCCCCACCACTGCGGATGGAGGATCACGAGGTGATCGGCCCACCGGACGTCGTCGAGGTAGCCAGCGACCTCCGGATCGAGGGGGCGATCGGCATCCGTCCGCGGGGCACGCAGCTCATCGCGGTGCCGCGGGTGGCCCGGGATGGCGTCGACGGCGAGGTCGATCACGCGCACATCGGCTCCTCCGGCGCGCGCGGCGTCGGCGTACGCGCCGGCGAGCGCGTGGGTGAGGGTGCCCGGGAGCGGTGTGCCGACGACGACGAGGATGCGACGGGTCATGCGGAGTGTCCTTTCGCGATGACGATCTCGGTGAGGATCGTCAGGTGGTCGTTCAGCTGGGTGCGGTCGATCGCGCCGGGGGAGAGGTCGGGGTCGAGCCGCGGGTCGGCGAGCATCTCGGTGAACTCCGCTTCGAGCTCGCCGCCGGCGGTCTCGACGAGCGCCGCGCCCTTCGCGGTGAGGGAGAGGACGATGCGGCGGCCTCCGCCGGCGTCCGCGGCGATCCAGCCCTCGGTGACGAGTCCTGGTACGCGCTTGCTGACGGCCGCCTTCGTCACGCGGAGGCAGCGGGCGAGTCCGGTGATGTCGATCGGACCGAGCTCGGCGAGCGTCGCCAGGAACTCGAAGAGGTTGTACGAGACGCCGTGCCGTTCGCGCAGTACGGCGTCGGCGTAGATGTCGAGTTCGGCGACGAGTTCGTGGAGGGTGACGGTGACGCGGGCGGCCATACCGCGAGTAAACCAGTTGACTCTCACTGAGTCAACCTGTTTACTCGCCCGTCAGCCGATGGTCACCAGTTCGTCGAGATCATCGCTCGGAAGGATCTCGGCGACCGCGGACACCTGGACGCTCGCGAGGTCCGCCCGGCCGCTCAGCACGTTGAGGAATGCCGTGTCCGCGGCATCCCGTCCCGTGGCGATCCGCACGAGAGCCGATCGCGGGGCGAGGGTCGTCGCGTCGACCACCCGCCACGCGCCCTCGACCCAGGCCTCGGCGACGGCGTGGAAGTCCATCGGGTCGAGCCCTGGCGCGTAGACCGCCACGAGGCGGGCCGGGATGCCGCGGGCGCGCAGGAGTGCCACGCACAGGTGCGCGTAGTCGCGGCAGACGCCCTGCCGGGCGAGGAGGGTCTGCGTCGCACCGTCGGTGGGCTGCGAGGACCCGGCGACGTACGACAGCTGCGTGCCGACCCACGACGAGACCGCGGTGAGGAGCGCGCGCTCGCCCTCGACCCCTGCGAACTGCGCGGCCGCGGTCGCGGCGAGGGTGTCGGACTCGGCGTAGCGGCTCGGCCGGCCGTAGACGAGCAGGTCGGTCTCGGACGTCTCGAGCGGTGCCGCGGCATCCGACACCGAGGCGCTGTACGCGACGATCAGTTCACCCGGGCCGGCGGTGAGCCGGTGAAGCCTGCCGCCGTGGGTGTCGGGAATCTCGCGCAGGTCCACGGGCGCGCCGTCGAGGGTCGCCGTGATCGACTCGGCGGTCGCAGCGTGCGAGGATGCGACGGCGATCGCGAACACGAGGTCGGCGTTCTCGGTGACGTGCAGGACGATGCGGCTGGTGACATCCCTCTTCATGCGCTCAGCATGTCAGGCCCGGCGCGTCAGGCCCAGTCGGCGGCGAAGCCCTCTGAGGCGCGGGCGAGGATCGAGACGTCGGCGCCGACGAGGACGAACGAGGCGCCCGCTTCGACGTACGCGCGGGCGACGGCCGGATCGAAGGCGTTGACCCCGACCGGCTTCCCCGCGGCGCGGACGGCGTCGACCGTGCGGCGCACCGCGGCGACGACGTCGGGATGCGTCTGCTGTCCGAGGAGCCCCATCGAGGCGGCGAGATCGGACGGGCCGACGAACACGCCGTCGACGCCGTCCACCGCGGCGATCTCGGATGCCGCGTCGACCGCCTCGGCGGTCTCGATCTGCACGAACAGCGACGTGTGGCGGTCGGCATCCTGCAGGTAGTCCTCGACCCGGTTCCAGCGCGCGGAGCGTGCCAGGGCGGAGCCCACGCCTCGGCGACCGCGGGGCGGATACCGGACGGCGGCGACCGCCTCCTCGGCCTCGGCGGCCGACGACACCATCGGCACGAGGATGTTCTGCGCCCCGAGGTCGAGGACCTGCTTGATGGTGACGACGTCGCCGATCGGCACACGGACGACGGGCGTCGCCGGGTAGGCCGCCACAGCCTGCAGCTGCGCGAGCGTCGACTCCAGTCCGTTGGGCGAGTGCTCCATGTCGATCAGCAGCCAGTCGATGCCCGAGCCCGCGAGGATCTCGGTCACGAGCGCCGACCCCGCGCAGGCCCACAGGCCCGCGAGCGGACGGGCGCCGGCCTCCCCGGAGGCGGCGGCGAGGCGGTCGCGGAAGGTGTCGTTCAGAGGAAGCGGCATGAGATGGTCCCCATCGGTCCGTAGTCGCACAGCACCTCGTCGCCCCGCGTGACCCACACGGGCCGGGTGAACGAGCCGGCGAGGATGATCTCGCCCGCCTCGAGTCTGTCACCGTGCTGATGCATCTTGTCGGCGAGCCACGCGACCCCCGTCGCCGGGTGTCCGAGGACGCCCGCGGCGACGCCCGTCTCCTCGACGGCGCCGTTCACGCGCAGCACGCCCGGCACCCACGGGAGGTCGACCTCGTCGACGCCGCGGCGCGTGTCGCCGAGGACCATCGCCCCGTACGCGGCGTTGTCGCTGATCGTGTCGACGATCGTCCGCCCCTCGAGCTCGATGTGCGAGTTCAGGATCTCGAGCGCAGGCACGACGTAGTCGGTGGCGCGGAGGGCGTCCTCGAGCGTGACGTCGGGGCCTTCGAGCGGCTCCTTGAGCACGAAGGCGAGCTCCACCTCGACGCGGACGTTCGAGAAGTGATCGACGGGGATGCCGTCGCCGCTGCGATAGACGGTGTCATCGAACATGACGCCGTAGTCGGGCTCGGTGATCCCGGTCGCCTGCTGCATCGCACGCGAGGTGAGGCCGATCTTCCGCCCGACGAGCCGGCGGCCCGACGCGATCATCCGGTCGCGCCAGACGCCCTGGATCGCGTACGAGTCCTCGACGGTCGCCTCGGGATGCCGGGCGGTGATGCGCGGGATCACCCCGTGGGTGCGGTCGGCCTCGGCGAGCTCCGCCGCGAGCGCCGCGATCACGTCGGGATGTAGCATCCGATCTCCTTCGTTCCTCGAGGCGTTTCGTCTCGGTCGCTTCGCTCCCTCGCTCAACGACCGGTCGTTGAGCGAGCGAAGCGAGACGAAACGCCGTCTCCTTCGCTACAGCTGGTGACCGAGCTTGTACTCGCCCTGCTTGTACTCGGGCATCGAGTCCTCGCCCGGGCGGGTGTACGAGAACCCGTCCGCGCCGATCGTCACCGCCATCTCGGACGAGTCGGTGCGTGCCACGACCGGCTGCGGGTTGCCGTCGAGGTCGAGCACGAGGGAGGCCTCGGTGTACCAGGAGGGGACGACGGGGTTCCCCCACCAGTCGCGGCGCTGGTTGTCGTGGACGTCCCACGTGACGACCGGGTTGTCGGGGTCTCCCGTGTAGTAGTCCTGCGTGTAGATCTCCACGCGATGCCCGTCGGGGTCGCGGAGGTACAGGTAGAAGGCGTTCGAGACGCCGTGTCGGCCGGGGCCGCGCTCGATGGCATCCGAGCGGCGGAGGGCGCCCAGCTTGTCGCAGATCGCGAGGATGTTGTGCTTCTCGTGGGTGGCGAACGCGACGTGGTGCATCCGCGGGCCGTCACCGCCGGTCATGGCGGTGTCGTGCACGGTGGGCTTGCGGCGCATCCACGCGGCGTAGACCGTTCCCTGCTCGTCCTGGATGTCCTCGGTGACGCGGAAGCCGAGCGACTGCATGAAGTTCACCGCGCGCGGCACGTCGGGGGTCACCTGGTTGAAGTGGTCGAGGCGCACGAGCTCGCCGGGCGTGTGGAGGTAGTACCGCCACGACAAGCGCTCGACGTGCTCGGTCTGGAAGAAGAACTCGTACGGGAAGCCGAGCGGGTCGGTCACGCGGACCGCGTCGCCGATGCCCTTCACGAACCCGTCCGCGCGCCGCTCGACGCGGCATCCGAGCTCCTCGTAGAAGGCGACCGCCTTGTCGAGATCGTCGGCGGAGCGCACCCGGTACGAGAATGCGGCGACGGCAGCCACGGCCCCCTGCCGGAGCACGAGGTTGTGGTGGATGAACTCCTCGGTCGAGCGGAGGTAGATCGTCTCGGCATCCTCCTCGGTCACGTACAGGCCGAGGACGTCGACGTAGAACACGCGGGAGGCCGCGAGGTCGGTGACGACGAGCTCCATGTAGGCGCAGCGGAGGATGTCGGGGGCCGGCGCCGACGGGGTGGGGATCGGATTGTCGGAGCGGATCGGCGCCTCCTGGCTCACGTAGTAGCCCGAAGAGGTCAGCGTCATCTCGTCGCGGTGGGTCATGTCAGCGTCCTTGCGTACTTTGCTTACTTGGCTTACTTGCCGAAAGTGGGGTTGTGGACCTCGCCGAGCGTGATGTGCACGGCCTGCTGGTCGGTGTAGAAGTCGATCGAGCGGTAGCCGCCCTCGTGCCCGAGGCCCGACGCCTTGACGCCGCCGAAGGGCGTCCGGAGGTCGCGCACGTTGTTGGAGTTCAGCCACACCATGCCGGCGTCGACCGCCTGTGAGAAGTTGTGCGCACGCTTCAGGTCGTTGGTCCACACGTAGGCGGCGAGCCCGTACTTGGTGTCGTTCGCGAGCGCGAGGGCTTCGTCGTCGGTGTCGAACGGGGTGATCGCGACGACCGGACCGAAGATCTCCTCCTGGAAGATCCGGGCGTCCGGGGCGACGTCGGCGAACACGGTCGGCGCCACGAAGTTGCCGAACGCGAAGCCGTCCGGCTGCCCGCCGCCGGCGACGAGGCGACCTTCGGTCTTGCCGATCTCGACGTAGCTCATGACCTTCGCGAAGTGCTCGGGGTGCACGAGCGCGCCGACCTCGGTCGCGGGATCGTGCGGGTAGCCGACCTTCACGCGCTGCGCCTGCGCCGCGTAGCGCTCGACGAACTCGTCGTAGACCTCTCGCTGCACGAGGATGCGGCTCCCGGCGGTGCAGCGCTCGCCGTTCAGCGAGAAGACGCCGAAGATCGTCGCGTCGACGGCCGCCTCGAGGTCGGCGTCGGCGAAGACGATGGCGGGCGACTTCCCGCCGAGCTCCATCGACAGTCCCTTGAGGTACGGTGCCGCATTCGCGAAGATCAGCTGCCCCGTGCTGCTCTCGCCCGTGAACGAGATGAGGGGCACGTCGGGGTGCTTCACGAGGGCGTCGCCGGCATCCTCGCCGAGGCCGTTGACGAGGTTGAAGACGCCCTGGGGGAGACCCGCCTCCTCGAAGATCTCGGCCCAGAGAGATGCCGACAGCGGGGTGAACTCGGCGGGCTTCAAGACGACGGTGTTCCCCGTCGCGAGTGCCGGGCCGAGCTTCCACGACTCGAGCATGAACGGAGTGTTCCAGGGTGTGATGAGCCCGGCGACGCCGATCGGCTTGCGGTTCACGTAGTTGATCTGCCGGCCGGGCACCTTGAAGGTGTCATCGGACTGGGCGACGATCAGGTCGGCGAAGAAGCGGAAGTTCTCGGCCGCGCGCCGAGCCTGGCCGAGCGCCTGCGTGATGGGCAGCCCCGAGTCGAAGGACTCGAGCTCCGCGAGCCGTGCATCGCGGGACTCGACGATGTCGGCGATCCGGTGGAGGACGCGCGAGCGCTCGCGGGGGAGCATCCGGGGCCAGGGGCCCTCGGTGAAGGCTCGGCGCGCGGCGGCGACGGCGCGGTCGATGTCGGCCTTCTTGCCGGCGGCGGCCTGCACGTAGGTCTCGTTCGAGACCGGCTCGAGCACGTCGAACGTGTCGCCGTCGAGCGAGTCGACGAAGGCGCCGTCGATGTAGTGCTGGATGCGGCTCGGCAGATCGGCCGGCACGTGGCGGGTGTCGAGAGCGGGGGTGCTCATGTGGTGCTCCTTGTGGTGGCGGGAGTCAGGACGGTCGTGTGGGGGATCAGAAGGCCGGGAGTCCGAGCGCTTCGTCGGGGTGCTCGTGGATCATGTAGGCGTCGAGGGTCGCCGAGCGGTGGCGGCGGGCCGCCTTCTCGATCTCGCCCAGCGGTGCGCCCTGCTCGATGAGGCGGACGATGTTCTCGTGCTCGTGCACCGACTCCTGCGCGCGACCGGGGACGAAGCTGAAGGTCGAGTCGCGGAGGTTGCCGAGGCGCGCCCATTCGGCTTCGACGAGCTCCAGCATCCGCGGGTTCGGGCACTTGCCGAACAGGGTCGCGTGGAACTCCTGGTTGAGCCGGGTGAAGGCGTGCGGATCGAAGTGCTCGAGCGTCTCGATCATGAGCGCGTTGATGCGCCGCGCGGCGTGGATGTCGTCGGCCGTGAGGCGTCGCGCGGCGAGTGCCGTCGCGGTGCCCTCGAGGATGCTGAGGGCCTGCATGCTGTAGCGGTACTGCGTGTCGTCGACCATCGAGACGCGGGCGCCGACGTTGCGCTCGAACGTCACGAGTCCCTCGGCCTCGAGCTGCCGGATCGCCTCGCGCACGGGTACGACGCTCATGTCGAGGTCGCTCGCGATCGAGCCCAGCACGAGGCGGTACCCCGGCGTGAACACCTGGCTCGCGATGCGCTCCTTGATCCAGTGGTACGCCACCTGGGACTTGCTCTGACCGGTCTCCGGTCCCTGAGCCTGTCGAAGGGTCATGAGAGCTTCCTCTCGGCCTCGTAACGCGCGCGCCAGGCGGCGTTCATGGGGAACAGTCCGTCGACCGGGTGCCCCTCGGCGACGCGAGCGGCGATCCAGGCGTCCTCGTCCTCCTGCGCCAGCGCGGCGTCGGCGACCTCCTCGGCGATCCCCGGCGGCACGACGATCACGCCGTCGGCGTCGCCGACGATGATGTCGCCCGGCTGCACGGTCGTGCCGCCGCAGGCGATCGTGAGGTCGTGGTCCCAGGGCACGTGCTTGCGGCCGAGGACGGCGGGATGGGCCCCGGCGGTGTAGACCGGAATGCCGACGGCGGTCACGGCATCCGCGTCGCGCACGCCCCCGTCGGTGACGATGCCGGCCGCTCCGCGGGCGTGGGCGCGGATTGCGAGGATGTCGCCGAGCGTGCCGGAGCCCACCTCGCCGCGGGCTTCGATCACGAGCACCTCGCCGGCATCCACGGCGTCGAAGGCGCGCTTCTGGGCGTTGTAGCCGCCGCCGTGGCTGTCGAAGAGGTCCTCGCGGTTCGGAACGAAGCGAAGCGTCCGGGCGGTGCCGACGAGCTTCGCCGTCGGGTGGAGGGGGCGGACGCCGTCGATCGTGACGTTGTTCAGCCCGCGCTTGCGCAGCTGCTGCGAGAGCCCCGCGACGGGGACGCGCGCGAGCTTCTCCCGAAGGGCGGGGTCGAGCGCCGGCGCCCCGCTGGGAGAAGGCGATCCGGCGGAGGACGGAGGATCCTGGGCGGATCCGCCTTCGCCGGCCTCATCGCCTTCGGCGGGCGCAGGCATCGGCGCCCCCCAGGCCTCCTCACGCTGGGTGTCGTCGACGGCGGGGAGCGATCCGAGTGCCGCGTCGAAGGCCGGCCCGCTGCCGGCGACGACGGTCGTGACGAGACGACCCGAGGTCGCACCGGTCGCAGGGGAGTCGACCTCCACCTCTACGACGTCGCCCGGCTCGATGACCGACGAGCCCGCCGGAGTTCCGGTGAGGATGACGTCGCCGGGCTCGAGCGTGAAATGCTGACTCAGGTCGGCGACGAACTGCGCCAGGGGGAAGAGGAGGCCCGCCGTCGTGTCGTCCTGCGCGAGCTCCCCGTTCACCCAGGTGCGCACGCGCAGCGCGGCGGAATCGACGGTGCGCGCGTCGATCAGCTGCGGGCCGATCGGGGTGAATCCGTCGCCCCCCTTGGATCGCACATTCGAGCCCTTGTCGTTCGCGCGGAGGTCGTAGAGCCCGAGATCGTTTGCGGCGGTGACCCATCCCACGTGGTCCCAGGCGTCGGCGAGCGACACCTGCCGCGCCGCTCGGCCGATCACGAGCGCGATCTCGCCCTCGAAGGCGAGCAGCTCCGTGCCGACGGGGCGGACGATCGTCGACGGCGAGGATGCCACCGAGCTCGACGCCTTGAAGAAGTACGACGGGGTGTCGGGGCGGCGGCCGCGCTGGGCGGCCCGCGAGGCGTAGCTCAGGTGCACCGCGATGATCTTGCCCGGGCGGCCGGGAAGGCCGGAGAACCGGGGATCGGTGGTGGTGTCGATGGTCATGAGCTCCCTCGCTCTTGCGTCGTATCTGAAATCGTATATGATCCTGAGTCACCGGGCAAGCACGTCTCGCCCCGACAGCGACGTCACCGACACAGGAGTCACCATGAGCGCATCCTCGCCCACTCCGCACGCGGGGTTCACCCCCACGGGCACGATCTCGACCGCGACCGACCGCAGACGCGTCGTGTTCGCCACGGTCGTCGGAACCACCGTCGAGTGGTACGACTTCTTCATCTACGCCTCTGCGGCCGGCCTCGTGTTCGGGCAGCTGTTCTTCGCTCCCGCCGGGGAGCAGTTCGGCCAGATCCTGTCGTTCCTGACGGTCGGCATCAGCTTCCTCTTCCGTCCCTTTGGCGCGTTCCTCGCCGGGCACCTCGGCGACAAGTACGGGCGGCGTCTCGTCCTCATGCTGACGCTCATCCTCATGGGCGTCGCGACGACGCTCGTCGGGCTGTTGCCGACATATGCCCAGATCGGCATCCTCGCCCCCATCCTCCTCATCCTCCTGCGGATCCTCCAGGGGATCTCCGCGGGCGGCGAGTGGGGCGGCGCGGTGCTCATGGCCGTCGAGCACGCCCCGAAGGCCAAGCGCGGGCTCTTCGGAGCGTCGCCGCAGATCGGCGTCCCGCTCGGGCTCCTGCTGGCATCCGCGGTGCTCGCCCTCGTCGCCCTCCCGGGCGAGGAGTTCTTCCTCACGTGGGGCTGGCGCATCCCGTTCCTCCTGAGCGTGGCGCTCATCCTGATCGGCTACTACGTGCGTCGCCGCGTGGAGGAGAGCCCCGTCTTCCTCGAGCTCGCCGAGCGCAAGGAGGAGACGCGGATGCCGATCGTGCAGCTGTTCCGCAAGCACGCGCTGCTCGTCATCGTCGCGGCCTTCGTCTTCGCCGGCAACAACGCTGTCGGGTACATGACCACCGGCGGATACATCCAGCGCTACGCGACGGACCCGAACGGGCCGATCGGCCTGGCGACCTCCGACGTCCTCTGGGCCGTCACCCTGTCCGCCGTATCGTGGCTCGTCTTCACCTGGATCGCCGGCTGGCTCTCCGACCGCCTGGGGCGCCGGACGACCTACCTCATCGGGTGGGTGCTCCAGCTCGTCGGCGTCTTCCTGCTGTTCCCGCTCGTCAACACCGGCGAGGTGGCTCTCCTCGCCCTCGGTCTGGTCGTGCTGACCGTGGGCCTCGGGTTCACGTACGGTCCGCAGGCGGCGCTGTACACCGAGCTCTTCCCCGCGTCCATCCGCTTCTCGGGGGTGTCGATCTCGTACGCGATCGGAGCGATCCTCGGCGGCGCCTTCGCTCCCACGATCGCCACGGCACTCGTGCAGGCGACGGGCTCCACCCAGTCGGTGACCTGGTATCTCGCCGGCATGACGGCACTCGGACTCATCGCGACGCTGCTGCTGCGCGACCGCAGCGGCATCCCGCTCGGACCCGACCACGAGGCCGAGCAGTCGGTGAGCCCCATCCGCGGGCTCGCGAAGGCCTGACGGGCGACCTCCGCGGACCGTCGCGGATTCGGAGGATTACACCGGATTCGGAGCCTTATGGCAACGGGCTCCGAATCCGGTCATGCGATCCGAATCCGCGATGGGTCGAATCCGAGAGATGATGGCAGCAGCCCCGACCGTGACGTCGGGAAAGGATCGAAGACGATGCAGTTCCACCACCACGGGTACGTCTCGGGCGACCCCCGCATCCAGCCCGCCGCGGGTATCGGCGTCGACCGGCCCGCAGACCTCCCCGACGAGATCGACGTGCTGATCGTGGGGTCGGGGCCGGCCGGCATGCTGCTCGCCGCGCAGATGTCGCAGTACCCGGACGTCGTGACGCGCATCATCGAGCGCCGGGACGGGCGCCTCGTCCTCGGACAGGCGGACGGCATCCAGCCGCGGAGCGTCGAGACCTTCCAGGCGTTCGGGTTCGCCGAGCGGATCACCGCCGAGGCCTACAACATCGGGTGGATGAACTTCTGGGGTCCCGACCCCGAGGACCCGAGCCGCATCGTCCGCCGCTCGCGGACGGAGGACTACGCCTTCCAGATCAGCGAGTTCCCCCATCTCATCGTCAACCAGGCGCGGGTGCTCGACTACTTCGCCGAGGCCGCCGCGCACGGTCCCGGACGGATCGTGCCCGACTACGGCATCGAGTTCCTCGGGCTCACGGTGCACGAGGACGGCGAGTACCCGGTCGAGGTACGCCTGCGGCACGTCGCGGGGGAGCGTGCGGGCGAGGAGCGCACCGTGCGCGCGAAGTACGTCGCCGGCTGCGACGGGGCGCGCAGCGGCGTGCGCGAGGCGATCGGACGCCGCCACGTGGGCGACATCTCCCAGCATGCGTGGGGCGTCATGGACGTGCTCGTCAACACCGACTTCCCCGACTGGCGCATCAAGTGCGCGATCAACGCCGAGGCGGGGAACATCCTTCACATCCCGCGCGAGGGCGGCTACCTCAGCCGCATGTACATCGACCTCGGCGCCGTCGCCGCCGGCGACGATCACCGCGTGCGCCAGACGCCGATCGAGGAGATCATCCGGCGGGCGAACGAGATCCTCCACCCCTACACGATCGACGTGAAGCAGGTGGCCTGGCACAGCGTCTACGAGGTCGGGCACCGGGTCACCGACGGCTTCGACGACGTGACCGGTCTCGACGGTGCCCAGGCGGACCGTGCGCCCCGCGTCTTCCTCACCGGTGACGCGTGCCACACGCACAGCGCGAAGGCCGGGCAGGGGATGAACGTGTCGATGCAGGACGGCTTCAACCTCGGCTGGAAGCTGGGCTCGGTGCTCACCGGCCGGAGCCCGGAGTCGCTCCTCGCCACCTACGGCGCCGAGCGGAGGCCCGTCGCGCAGCAGCTCATCGACTTCGACCGCGAGTGGTCCTCGCTCATGGCGCGCAAGCCCGAGGAGATCTCCGATCCGCAGGACCTCGCCACCTACTACCTCGCGACCGCCGAGTTCCCGTCGGGCTTCATGACGCAGTACGGCCCCTCGGCGATCGTCGGGACGGACGCGCACCAGGCTCTCGCCACCGGGTTCCCGATCGGCAAGCGCTTCAAGAGCGCGCCGGTCACGCTCGTCGCCGACGGCAACGTCGTCCACCTCGGCCACCACGCGAAGGCCGACGGCCGCTGGCGGATCTACGCGTTCGCCGACGGCGCGGCATCCGACGGCGCCCACCCCGCGCTCGACGCGTGGGGGGAGTGGCTCGGGTCGTCGGCGGATTCGCCGCTGCAGCGTTACCGCCGAGAGGGCGAGGATGCCGATGCGCTCTTCGACGTGAAGGTCGTCTACCCCGAGGCGTTCGCCGACGTGGAGCTGGCTGCGGTGCCGGCCGTCTTCCGACCGAAGACAGGCCCCCTCGCGCTCACCGACTGGGAGAAGGTGTTCGCCGCCGGACCGACCGCGTGGAACGCCGTCGACATCTTCGCCGAGCGCGGGCTGTCGCGGGACGGCGTCGTCGTGGTGGTGCGGCCCGACCAGTACGTCGCTGCGGTGCTGCCGCTGTCGGCGACCGACGAGCTCGCCGCCTTCTTCGACGGGGTGCTGCTGCCGGCGGAGTGAGGCGGCGGTTGTCCTGAGCGCCGCAAGGCCGGGAGCGGTGCGAAAAGCAGGACAGATCGCCGTTGCTCTCACCATTGTTCGGCCGACGCGGCGATCCAGCCTGCTTTTGCCCCCGTGAGGAGCGACCGAACGCGGGACGCGATCAGCTGTTCACGCGGATGATCTCCTGCTGGTAGGGCGCGATGACGTCGCCCGAGATGCGGCAGTCGAGCAGGAGGAACGGCCGGTCGGACGCCGCGCGCGCCGCCCATTCGTCGAGCACAGCGAGGTCGGCGAGTTCACGGATGACGACGCCCTCCGCCCCGACCGAGCGGGCGAGTCCGGCGAAGTCCACCTCGGGGATGAGCATCGGCTCGCGGGCGAGGCCCTGCAGCCCGTACAGGTTCACCTCCGCGCCGTAGGCGGCGTCGTTCCAGACGACCGCGAGGCCGCGGCCGGCGGCGACACGGACCGCCGACTCCAGGTCTGCGAGGGCCATGAGCCCACCGCCGTCTCCTGTCGTCAGGACCACCGTGGCATCCGGCTTCGCGAGGGCGGCGCCCGGCACCGACGGGAATCCGAGCCCGATCGACTGGTAAGCCGTGCCGACCATGAGCATGCGGTCGGGTGAGGCGACCGGCCAGTACATGTTGGCCCACCCGATGAAGTGGCCGCCGTCCGAGACGACGACGCGGTCGCGGGTCGATGGGTGCGCCTCGAGCAGTTCGCCGATGCGCGCGGCGACCGAGCGGGGGTCGAGGCGGCCGTCGGGGGCGAGGGCGTCGCCCGCGTCGCGGGCGCGGAGCGGCGCGAGGTCGACCGACTCGCGCCAGCCGGAGGGGGTCGCGCCGACGAGCGCATCGGCGAGGGCGGATGCCACGACCGCCGCATCGCCGCGGAGGAACCCGCCCACGTGGGGGTGCGTCGCCGCGGGCGCGACATCGACCTGCACGACCCGCGTGCCGGGGGCGAACAGCTCGCCGAACCGCATCGTGAACTGGTTGAGTCCGGCACCGAACACGACGGCGACGTCGGCGGTGCGGATGAGCTCCATCGCGCCGTCCGCGCCGAAGCCGCCGGTCACGCCGAGGTCGAACTCGGGCCGGGGGAAGACACCGCGGCCGAGTGCCGTGGTCGCGGTGAGGGCGCCGGTGGCATCCGCGAGGCGGCCGAGCGCGTCGCCCGCCCCGGCGACCCACGCGCCGCGGCCGGCGAGGAGGAGCGGCCGCTCCGCGCGAGCGAGCGCGCCGGCGAGATCGGCGATCGCCGCGCGCGCGAAGGGCGACGGGGCGAGGGGTGCGGGGAGGGACGGCGCGGGCGCCTCGGGCACGGGCCCGGCGTCGAGCTTCGCGACGTCGTACGGGATCGCGAGCACCGTCGGCACGCGATACGACAGGGCGTGCTCGATCGCGATGATCGTGGTGGCGGCGGCATCCGCTCGGCCCACCGTGTAGGTGCGTGCGCCGACGGCGGAGGCGAGCGCGATCTGGTCGACATCCCACGGGCGCGGGCCCGACGTCGGCTCGTCGCCGACCACCAGGATGAGGGGGACGTGGGCCTGCACCGCCTCGGCGAGGGCGGTGAGCGTGTTGGTGAACCCGGCGCCGTAGGTGGCGGTGGCCGCGGCGAGTCCACCGCCGGCGCGGTGGTAGGCGTCGGCGGCGACGACCCCGCCCGCCTCGTGGCGGACGGCCGTGAACGAGACGGCGGTCGAGCGCTCGAGGGCGTCGAGGAAGTGGGCGTTGCCGTTCCCCATCACGCCGAAGACGTGGTCGATGTGGTGGGCGAGGGTGTGCGCGACGTGCGCGGAAACCGTGGGCATGGGAGCTCCAGCGAGGACGGGACGGATGTGAGGCCGTATGTGTCTCGCTCGCCCCGACGTCGACGTCGGGCGGCTGCGTGCCCCTTTTCCGAGCACCGGCGGCCAGGCCGCCGGACAGTGCGAGTGTATACGATCCGGTCCGCGCGTCGGGGCTGGCCCGATGTCGCCGGGGCGGGGCAGGATGGCGGCATGGACGTCGACCGACTGCGGAGCGAACGACTGCGCCATCACCGGTTGAGCGCCCCCGCGGCATCCGTCGCCGAGGCCGCCGCGCACATGACGGCGACGCAGGCTCAGGAGTTCTGGGGCGGGCGCTGGGCGCTCGCCGCCCGGGTGAAGGGGGAGCCGACGCTAAGCGAGGTCGACGCGGCGTTCGGGGAGCCCGGCGGGCTCGTGCGGGCGTGGACCCAGCGCGGCACCCTGCACATCCTTCCCGCACGCGATCTGGCGTGGATCCTGCGGGTCACCGCCGAGCGGCAGACGAAGCAGTACGGGACGATCCATCGGGGTCTCGGCATCGACGCAGACATGCTCGCCCGCGCCGAGGATGCCGTGCGTCCCGTGCTCGCCGGCGGCAACCGGATCACTCGTCCGGAGTTCGCCACCGTGCTCGCGGGGATCGGCATCGACCCCTCGGGCATGCGCGGCAACCACATCTTCTCGGCGCTGGCGCTCCGGCTCGCGGTCGTCCTCGGGCCGGTCGTGCCGCGCGGGGGCGGGCCCACGCGCGACCAGTACGTCGTCGCGCCCGAGGACTGGATCCCGGATGCCGCGGAGCCCGAAGATCCGCTCGCGGAGCTGTTCGTCCGCTACATCCAGGGCCACGGTCCGGCGGGCATCGTCGACTTCGGCTGGTGGGCCGGGCTCCCGAAGGGGCTGTCGCAGCAGGCCCGAGAGGGTGCGGGGGACCGCGTCGTCGAGGTCGAAGAGGGGCTGTTCGTCGTCGCCGGATCGGCGCCGCGCCGGAGCGCCGTCGACCCGGTGCAGGCGCTCCCGCCGTTCGAGGAGTACTACCTGTCGTACGTCGATCGGACGACGCCGTGCGCACCGGAGTTCACGCAGCGGATCGGCCCGAGCATGAACGGCATCGTCAAGCCCGTCCTCGTCGCGGACGGCGAGATCGTCGGCGTGTGGGCGCACTCGGTCGCCGTCGGCAAGCACCACCTCGCTCCGGTGCCCGAGCTGTTCGGCGACGCGGATGCCGACGCGGTAGACGTCGCGCTCGCGCGCTTCGCTCGCTTCATCACCGGCTGAGCCGCCCGCGGCACCGCCGAACCCGCGCATCGGAGGGGATCCGCGTACCGGAGGGTGGGACGCCGCGAAGGGCCCTCCGCTGTGCGGATATCCTCCGCCGCGCAGTCGAGGCGCCCCCGACGTCAGGCGAAGAGCTCGGCGCCGACGAACGAGCCGGGGGTCGCGCCGCGGGGGATGGCCCAGATACCCGAGCCGACGTGACGGAGGTACTCGTTCATCAGGTCGGTCGAGAGCGACCGCTGCAGGGTCGTGAACTGCTCCGGCGAGCGCTGGTACGAGAGGAAGAAGAGCCCCGCGTCGAGGCGGCCGAGCTCGGTGTTGCCGTCGACGAAGTTGTAGCCGCGGCGGAGGATCCGGATGCCGCCGTTGCGGTCGGGGTGCGCGAGTCGCACATGGGATGCCGCGTCGATCGCGGGCGCGCCCGTGGCATCCGTCGCCGCGAAGTCCGGCTCGGAGGCCTCGACCCCGCCCGACAGCGGGGCGCCCTCGCCCTTGTCGCGGCCGACGATCCGCTGCTGCTCCGACAGGCGGACGCGGTCCCAGGTCTCGATGAGCATCGCGATCTTCCGCGCGACGAGGTACGAGCCGCCCGCGAGCCAGGCCGGCTCGTCGCCGTCGGCCACCCACACGTGCTCGGCGAGAGCCGCGGAGTCGTCGGCGAGGATGTTCGCCGTGCCGTCCTTGAAACCGAACAGGTTCCGCGGCGTGGCCTGCGCGGCGGTCGTGCGCGAGGTCTTGCCGAACCCCAGCTGCGACCAGCGCAGACGCGCGCGGCCGAACGCGATGCGGCTGAGGTTCCGGATCGCGTGCACGGCGACCTGCGGGTCGTCGGCGCACGCTTGGATGCACAGGTCGCCGTTCGAGAGGTCGGGCACGAGGTCGTCGCCGAGGAACGCCGGCAGCTTCGCGAGCCCACGCGGCCGGAGGGTGGCGATGCCGTAGCGGTCCTCGCCGTCGACGGACTCGAAGAGAGTCGGTCCGAACCCGAACGTGATCGTGAGGCCGGCGGCGGGGAGCCCCTGCGCCTCGCCCGTGTCGTCGGGTGGCGCCTCGAGGGACCCCCCGACGGCGCCGGTGGCGCTGACGTCGAGACCCTGCGTCATCCGCGCGGCCGCGTAGCTCCAGTCCTGCAGCAACGACACGAGGTCGGCGCGGTCGGTGCGGGCCATCATGTCGAACGACGCGAAATGCAGGTGGTCCTGGACGGGCGTCGTGATGCCGGCCTGGTGCTCGCCGAAGAACTCGTACACGGATGCCGCGCCGCCCTCCGCGCGTGAGCGCCCGACCGCGACGCCCGCCGCCGATCCCGCGCCGGCGCCGAGCGCGAGGCCGGCCGCGCCGACACCCGCGGCCAGGCCGAACAGGCCGCGACGACTCAGCCCCGTCGGCTCGACGGCAGCGCCGGACTCGTCCTCCACGGTCACTGCAGGACGGTGGCGGTGAGCTGCGACAGCGGCTCGGCGAGGGCGTTCAGCAGGTCGGTGAGCGCACGCTTGTCGTCGTCGGAGAGGTCGGCGTAGGTGATGAACCCGTCGGCGAGCGACCCGTGCGCCGCGAGTGCGGCGTCGAGGTCGCTGTAGCCCTGGTCGATCTGCTCCGCGAGCGCCGCGCCCTCGTCGCCCTTCGCGACGGCGAAGTCGCGGGCGAGCGAGAATGCCATCTTGGAGCCCTCGACGTTGGCGGCGAAGTCCCAGAGGTCGGTGCCCGACCACCAGTCCTCCTCGCCGGTGATCTTGCCCGTCGCGACCTCGTCCAGCAGCGCGATCGCACCGTTGGAGATGCCCGCGACCCCCTGCGCGTCCAGCGCCGCCTGGAAGTCGTCGGAGTGGACGTAGTCGTTGAGTTCGGCGACATCGGCGATCAGCTGGTCTCCGAACGCGGCGCGCTCGGCATCCGTCGACGGAGCCCAGTCCTGCCACGCGGGTGTCTCGCCGTCGGCGTTCAGCGCGTCCTCGGCGGGAACCCAGAGGTCCTTCTCGATGCGGTGGAAGCCGGTCCAGTCCAGCCCTTCGGCGACGGCGTCGACCTCGCGGTAGTCGATGCGCGGGTCGAGGTCGCCCAGCGACTCGGCGACCGGCTCGATGCGCTCGTAGAAGGCGCGCACCTGGGGGAACTGGTCGCGGGCCGCCGCGTCGTCACCCGACTCGTAGGCGGCGACGAACGTGTCGACGGCGGGGACGAGCTGCTCGACCTGGTCCTTCACGAACGCGGCGTAGAGGTCGACGGCCTGCTGCTTCTGCTCGGCGTCGTCGCCCGTCGCGGCGACGGCCTCGCCCGACACCGAGAACCCGGCGCGGCCGACGCCCTCGCCGACCATACCCGGCTTGCAGAGCGTGAAGTACTCGCCCGGCTGCGCGACGACGGTGAGGGTCCGCGACGCGCCCGGTGCGATGTTCTCGACCTCGCCGACGATCCGGAGGCCGTCCTCGGCCAGGAGGTAGAACTCGCTCACCTGCGAGCTGTCGTTCGCGACGTCGAAGGTCAGCGTCCCGCTCGTGGCTGTCGCGGTCGACACGTCGCACGCGGAGTCGGTCGACGTGACGGTGAGCGCGTCGGCGGTCGCGGCGACGTCGGCCTTCGCGACGCAGCCGGTCAGGGCCAGTGCGGCCATGCCGACGGCGGCCAGGGCGCCGAGCGCCTTCCACGAGGGGGTGCGGGTCATGATGCTCCTTGGGGTGCGGTGGGAGAGTCGACGGGATCGGATGCCGCGAGGTCGGCGGGCGATGTGGCACGGGTGCGGGAGGTGACGCGGGTGCGGGGTGCCGTGCGCCGGCGGAGGCCGCGGACGAAAAGCGTTCCGACGATCGCGAGGTAGAGCGTCCAGGCCACGACCTGCAGCCACGACATCTGCGGCATGAAGCCGACCGTGGCCTGCAGGATCGCCGCGAGCGCGCTGCCCGGCGCGACCGTGCTGCTGACGTCGAACGCCCAGCCGAAGGGGAATGCGCCCCAGCCGACGGCGACGCCGCCCGTCGCCGGGTCGAGGGGCGCGGCGGCGGAGAACGGTCCCGGCAGGGCGCCCGCCTCCTGGAGGTCGTGGATCGCATAGGCGAGGACGCCGGCGGCGACGATCACGAGGAACGCGCCGGTCCACGCGAAGAACACCCGCAGGTCGAGGCGCACCATCCCTCGCGAGAGGAGCCAGCCGAGGACGACGGCGGCCGCGAGGCCGAGGAGCGCCCCCGTGAGGTTCGCCGGCACGTCGCCGAACGTCTGCACCATCGACCAGAGCAGGAGCGTCGTCTCGATGCCCTCACGGGCAACCGACACGAAGCCGATGACGACGATGCCCCATAAGCCACCGGTGGCGAGCGCACGGTCGATGCCGCCCTCGAGCGTCGCCTTCATGGTGCGCGCGGTCCGCTGCATCCAGAAGATCATCCACGACACCATGCCGACTGCGAGCAGCGACAGCAGGCCGCCGATGAGCTCCTGCGCCTGGAACGTCAGCGCGTACGCTCCGAAGGTGAGCACGGCGCCGATCCCGATGGCGAGGGCGACGGCGAGCGCGACACCGGCCCAGAGGCGGGGGAGCACGTCGCGTCGTCCGATCCGCGTCAGGTAGGCGACGAGGATGCCGACGACGAGCGCGGCTTCGAGGCCTTCGCGGAGGCCGATGAGGAATGTGGCGAGCACGGGGTCGTTTCGGGGTGTGGCGGATGCGAGGCCGGTGCCTGCTGCCCCGTCGCAGCCTTCGGTGTCCGCACCTTAGGTTAGGCGAACCTCACTCGCGAGAGAGTACACCCCCACCGCGTCGGATTTCCACCCGCGCCACCCTGCGTCAGCCCTGAGCGTGCCGATCGAGGAAGGCGTACACCTCGCCGTCGTCGACGCCCGGGAAGGCGCCGCGCGGAAGCGGCGAGAACATCTGCATGTGGACGCGGGCGCTCGGCCAGGCCTTGCCCTCCCACCGCCGGGTGAGGTCGGCATCCGGACGGCGGCAGCAGCTCTCGTCGGGGCACGTCGAGGTGGCGCGGTTCTGGGTCTCGCGGCCGCGGAACCAGCGCGCATCGTCGAAGGGCACCCCGACCGTGATGGAGAACTCGCCGTCGGACGTCGTGCCGGTCTGACTCGAGCACCAGAAGGTGCCGGCGGGGGTGTCGGTGTACTGGTACTGCTCGGTCGTGCGGTTCTGCTCTCCGAAGGCGGCACGCGCGGCGAACTTCCGGCAGACGATCTGGCCCTCGACCGAGCCCGTGACATCCATCGGGAGCGGCAGCTCGTCGTTCTCGTACACGCGGCTGATGGCGCCCGACCCGTCGACGCGGAGGAAGTGCAGTCGGATGCCGAAGTGCTCGGTGAGCAGGTTCGTCAGCCGCATCCCGGCCGCTTCGTGGGTGACGCCGAAGGCGTCGCGGAAGTCCTCGACGGCGAGGTTCCGGTCTTTCTTGGCCTGCGCGAGGAAGGCGACCGACGCCGTCTCGGGCATGAGGCAGCACGCGGCGTAGTAGTTGATCTCGAGCCGCTGCTGGAGGAAGTCGGCGTAGTCGGTGGGCGGCGTGTGTCCGAGGAGCCGGTGAGCCATCGCCTGCAGGGCCATCGAGCGGAGGCCGTGGCCGCCGGGGATGGAGGCCGGCGGCAGATAGATGCGGCCGTTCTCGAGGTCGGTGACCGATCGCGCCGAGTGGGGGAGGTCGTTCGCGTAGATGAGCTCGAAGCCGAGCTGCTCGGCCATGATGCTGACGGTGCGGTGGGTGAGCGCGCCGGAGACGTGACCGGCGGACTTCAGCTGCTTCTCGGCGAGCTTCTCGATGTCGGCGAGGTAGTTGCCCCGCGCTCGCATCCGCAGGCGCATCTCGGTGTTCGCCCGGCGGGCCTCCTCCGGGGTGGCGATGGCCTCGCGCTCGCGGCGATTGAGCTCGCGGTGGAGCGCGAGGACCGACTCGATGGTCTCGTCGGTCATCGTGCGGGTGACGCGCAGCGGGGGCAGGCCGAGGCGCCGGAAGACGGGGCTCGTCTGCGCCCGCTCGAGCTCGAGCTCGAGCGCCGCGCGGCGGTTCGGCGGTTCCACCGAGAGGAGGTCGGTGACATCGGTGCCGGTCGCCGTCGCGATCGCCTGCAGGAGGGAGAGCTTGGGCTCGCGCTTGCCGTTCTCGATGAGGCTCAGCTGGCTGCCCGCGACGCCGACGATCGCGCCGAGCTCATCGAGCGTGTACCCGTGCGACACGCGCTGATGGCGGATGCGGTGGCCGAGCGTGGACAGCTCCAGGGCGGTGGGCGGCATTCCTTGAGCATACCGAAAGAATCCGATTTCTTGCGGGGTTGGATCGCCGAAAGTGCGGGTGTTTCAGGGAGATAGTGGGCTCAAGGAACGAGCCGTACCCCGAATCATCGAAGGAGATCGACATGGCCCTCGCGGACATCTTCACCCGCCCCGTCGCGACACCGCGCACGGACGGAGGAACGCGCTCCTACGGCCAGGTCTCCGCCCACGGTCAGGTCGCGCCCCAGGGCGAGGGTCTCGCCGAGCTGCGCGCCTGGGTGGATGAGATCGCCGCGCTGACCCAGCCCGCGCACATCCACTGGGTCGACGGCTCCCGCGCCGAGAACGACGCGCTGCTGCGCCTCCAAGTCGACGAGGGCAAGCTGATCAAGCTCAATCCCGAATGGCGGCCGGGCTCCTACCTCGCCCGTTCGCACCCGAGCGACGTCGCCCGGACCGAGGGCCGAACGTTCATCGCGTCCGAGCGCGAGGAGGATGCCGGTCCCACCAACAACTGGATCGCCCCCGACGAGATCCGCGCCACCATCACGCCCCTGTTCGAGGGGTCGATGCGCGGTCGCACCATGTACGTCGTGCCGTTCTCCATGGGCGCCGTCGGCGGTCCCCTCTCGCACATCGGCGTGCAGGTCACCGACTCGGCCTACGCCGTCACCTCGATCGGCATCATGACCCGGGTCGGCACGGCCGTGCTCGAGCAGATCGCCGACGGAAAGCCCTGGGTGAAGACGGTGCACTCCGTCGGTGCGCCGCTGGCCGACGGCGAGACGGATGCCGCGTGGCCCTGCAACGACGAGAAGTACATCGTGCACTTCCCCGAGACCCTCGAGGTCTGGTCGTTCGGTTCGGGCTACGGGGGGAACGCCATCCTCGCGAAAAAGTGCTTCGCCCTCCGCATCGCCTCGGTGATCGGCCGCGACGAGGGGTGGCTCGCCGAGCACATGCTCCTCATCCGGGTCGTCAGTCCCGAGGGACGCGCCTACCACCTGGCCGCGGCCTTCCCGTCGGCGTGCGGCAAGACCAACCTCGCGATGCTCCGCCCGACGATCCCGGGCTGGCGGGTCGAGACCCTCGGAGACGACATCGCCTGGCTCCGACCCGGCGAGGACGGGCGCCTCTGGGCGATCAACCCCGAGGCCGGGTTCTTCGGTGTCGCACCGGGCACCGGCGAGTCGACGAATGTCACCGCCGTCGAGACGCTCTGGGGGAACACGATCTTCACGAACGTCGCGCTGCGCCCCGACGGCGACGTCTGGTGGGAGGGCCTCACCGACGACATCCCGGCGGAGCTCACCGACTGGGAGGGGAACGCCTGGACCCCGGCATCCGGACGTCCCGCCGCCCACCCGAACTCGCGCTTCACGGTGAGCGCCGGGCAGTGCCCCCAGATCGCTCCCGACTGGGATGCCGCGGAGGGCGTGCCCCTGGATGCCATCCTCTTCGGCGGTCGCCGGGCCACCAACGTGCCCCTCGTCCTCGAGGCCACCGATTGGACGCACGGCGTCTTCCTCGGCGCGAACATCTCCTCGGAGCGCACCGCCGCCGCCGAGGGCACCGTGGGCGAGCTCCGCCGCGATCCGTTCGCGATGCTCCCGTTCTGCGGCTACAACATGGCGGACTACTTCGGCCACTGGCTGAAGGTCGGTCAGTCGCTGCGCTTCGACCGTGCGCCGCGGATCTTCCAGGTGAACTGGTTCCGCAAGGGCGCCGACGGCCGATTCCTGTGGCCGGGGTTCGGCGACAACGCCCGCGTCATCGAGTGGATCATCCGCCGCATCGACGGCTCGGTCCCGGCGGAGGACAGCCCCATCGGGCGTCTCCCGCGCACGGACGACATCGACGTGGACGGCATCGACGTCCCGCAGGCCGATCTCGACGAGCTCTTCGCGGTCGACCCGCAGCTGTGGCTGCACGAGGCCGAGCTCACCGAGCAGTTCTTCTCGACGTTCGGGGGCAAGGTGCCCGCCGCCCTCTACGCCGAGCTCGCGGCTCTGCGCTACCGGCTCACTCTGGCTCAGCAGCGCTGAGGCCGTTGCGTGCCGGTCGCGCCGCGCTGAGACGACTCACGCGCACCGTCACCGTCGCCTCTGGCTGTTCGAGCACCTCCCGCACGCGTGCGGCGACCGCTCCGGCGACGGTGTCGGCGCGCGCCCTCTCGACGCCGATGCTCGCCGTCACGTCGTAGGCGCCGTCCCGTTCGGCGATCGACGTGTACGCCTCGCTGCGCTCCACGGCCACCCGCCACAGCCGTGCGGGCAGCGGAGCGGCGAAGTACAGCTCCGCGACGCCGGGGACCTCGCGGATCGCCGCATCCACCCGTGCCGCCAGCTCGCCCGTACCGCTCATGACCGCTCCTCCCGCATCCGCAGCGCGTCGATCGTGACGTCGATCTCGCCGACGTTCCACGCCGCGCTCTCGGAGATCGCCGCGTGGACCTCCGCGCGCACGCGTGCAGCCACATCGGCGAGCGCGTGGCCGTAGATCACGCTGATGGTGAGCGCCACGTCGACGCGTCCCTCCTCGACGGCCACGTCGACGCGCTCGACGAGCACCCCGTCCACGGCGTCGCCGGCGTCGCGGACGAGTCCGCGGACCGCGCCCTCGGTCACCACGACCCTCACGTCGTCGTCGGCGCCCAGAGGGAGGTCGCGTCCCGCGCGGGACTCGCGGGCCACCTCCCCGATGATCTGCTCGAACCACGACTCCTCGAGGCCCTGCGCGGCGTCGGTCTCGACGAGCTCGCGCGAGAGCGCTCCGAGTCTGTCCATCGAGTCCAGGACAGCTCGGCACTGCGGGTCGCCGTCGATCGCGGCGACCGCGGGGACCCGTCCCCGGTCGTGGTACTCCGACAGATCCTCGAGCGTGTAGCCCGACTCGCCGATCGTCTCCGTGGCCATGCCGTTCACCTCCACTCCTGCATGCGTTCGAACACGGTGGCGCGCGCGCGGGCGAGTCGCCCCCGCACGGCCGTGGCCGAGATCCCGAGTTCACGGGCGATCTCGTCGTAGCTGTAACCGCTCACCTCGCGCAGCAGCCATGCGGTGCGCTGCTCGGCGGGCAGGTCGTCGAGCACGGTCCGCAGGGCGTCGAGCTGCGACGACGTCAGCGCCGACTCGTCGGGGCTCGGCAGTGTCGACAGCGGCTCGGCATCCTCGATCGGCGTCGACGGCCGACGTGCGCGCAATCGGTCGGTGGCCTTCCGCGCCACGATCGTCGAGAACCAGGCGCGCACGCGATCGGGCTCCCGCAGCTCCGGAAGCCGGCGCCATGCGACGATCAGCGCCTCCTGCACGCAGTCGTCCGCGTCCGCCCGCGAGCGCAGGATCCTCGTCGCGAAGGCCACGAGGTACGGGCCGTGCCGGCGCACCAGCACCGCGAAGGCGCGCTCATCGCCGTCTGCGGCGCGCTGGGCCAGGATGCCGTCCTCGGCCGAGAGCAATCGATCCACGGTCCCCCTGATGCGATCCGCGGCGACCGCCGCGTCGACTTCGACCCTGCCACACCGGCTCCGGCCGTGTCACCGCCCCCGGCGAGGTCCTGCGCGTCGCTCAGCCAACTGCCAGGAAATGCATCGTGACGAATGGACCGCGGCGCCCGTCACACCCGCAGAGGCCCCCGATCGGGGCCGGACGAAAGGAACCAGCATGGCCACCACCAGCCCCAGCAACAGCACCGCGAACGGCTCGGCGGCCGTCGTCCCCACCCCGGGCGCCGGCAAGACCGTCATCGTCGACCCGGTGATCGCGAAGATCGCGGGCATCGCGGCATCCTCCGTTCCGGGCGTCCACGCCCTCGGCGGGGGCGCGGCCCGGGTGATCGGAAGCATCCGCGAGGCCGTCGGTGCGAAGGACCTCGGACAGGGCGTGAGCGTCGAGGTCGGCGAGACGCAGGTCGCCGCCGACATCTCGATCGTCGCCGAGTACCCCGAGCAGCTGCAGCGGGTCGCGACCGACGTCCGCAACGCCGTCGCCGACGCCATCACGCAGCTCGCCGGCATGCAGGTGGCCGAGATCAACGTCACCGTGGTCGACGTCCACATCCCGGGCGACGACGCTCCCGCCGAGGAGCGGGTGCAGTGACCACCCCGCTCTGGGCTCCGGCCCTCGGTGCGGCGGCGGGCGCCGTCCTGGCTCTCGCCGCCCTCGCCTTCGGCTTCTGGGGGATGCTGCTCGTCGCGGCGCTCGCCCTCGTGGGCTGGCTCGTCGGCGCGTCGCTCTCCGGCGCCCTCGACCTCCGCGCCGCCGTCGCGGCGGCCCGCGGCCGGCGAGCCGGCTGACCGTGGACCGCGCGCAGATCCCGGGCCGGGTGGTCGTGACCTCCCGCGCCTACGAGCGGATCACGGCGGCGGTCTCGTCCGAGGCGCTCGGAATCCCGCGGCGTGCGGCGACCGCGCGCGTTCGCGACGACGCCGGGCGGATTTCGGCGGAGGTGTCGGCGGGTGCGCGAGTCGGGGAGGAGACGATCCTCGCCCGCGCTGCGCGCACGCGCGACCTCGTGTCCACTCGCCTCGCCGACCTCACCGGCGCGACCGTCTCGGACGTGCGCATCCATCTGACCCATCTGATCCATGACGACAGGAGGACATCGTGACGACCCCGCTCATCCAGCGCTCGGCACGACGGATGCTGCGGCGATCCCGCAGCGTCTGGGTGGCGGCGGCCGTGCTGCTCGCCGGCGCGGCCGCGGCGTTCGTGATCGTCGAGACGGTCCGGTTCGCCCTCGGGCTCCCGGCCTGGATCGCCGGCCCTCGCGCGATCCTCGACACCGTCTCCGGCGGCACGCCTGTCGGTCTCACCGTCGGCGCGGTGGCGCTCGCGTTCGGCGTCGCCTGCCTCTGGGGCGCCCTCAGCCCGGGGCGCGCGGGACGTCGTCTGTCGGCGGGAGAGCGCGCGCCGATCGTGGTCGACGATGCCGTCCTCGCGGGCTCGCTCTCTCGGAGTGCCGCGCGCGCCGCCGGCACCGCGCCCGCGCAGGTGCGTACGCACGTGGCGCGCCGCCGGGCGGACATCGAGATCACCCCGTCCTCCGGCTTCCCCGTCGTCGCGGCCGACGTGCAGCGCGCGGGCAGCGTCGCCATCGCGCCGCTCGCCCTCTCGCCGAGCCTCGCGACGCGCGCCCGTGTCGCCCGGCAGGGGGCGCTCTCGTGAGCGGGGGAGGCCGGCGCACGGCGAACCGTCTCGCGCTCGCGACGCTCGGCATCCTGGGCCTCGGGGTCGCTCTGGTCGCCGCCTGGCCGCTGCTCGTCCCGAGCGCCGGGGGTCCACTCCCCGTCGCCGACGTCGTCGAGGATCTCGTGGCGGCGACCGGCCTGGGTGCGGTGACCGTCGCGTGGATCGCTGCGGCGGTGGCCGCGCTCCTCGTCCTCCTCGCCGTGCTGTGGGCGCTCGCGCCCCGCCGCGGGCGGATCCGCAGCGCCGTCGAGACCGAGGGGGTCGTGGTCGACACCGCCGTCGTCGAGGGCATCGTCCGCTCGTCGCTCGCGACGGCATCCGACGTCCTCGCGGTCCAGGCGACCACATTTGCGCGCCGCAGAGGGCGGTGGGTCCGCCTCAAGGTGCAGCTGCGACCGCGCGCAGACCTCGCCGACGCCGTGGCGCGCGTTCGCACGGCGCTCGTCGATCTGGACGCTGCGCTGGGGGTTCCGCTCCCCGCCGTCGTCCACCTGACCACCGGCGTCCGCACCGCGCTCGCACGCGGGCGACGCGTCGATTGAGACTTCCCGCCGACGCGCGGGATGGGGTAACACCAACGAAAGGAGAGCTCCTCATGGGCTTCGCAGACGACATCAAGAACACCGCCGAGAACCTCGCCGGCAAGGCGAAGGAGGCAGTCGGCAAGGCCACCGACAACGACAGGCTCGTCGCCGAGGGCAAGGCCGACCAGGTCAAGGCCCACGCGAAGGACGCGGCCTCCGACGTGAAGGACGCCGCGAAGGACGCGAAGGACGCGCTCGACGGCAAGTGATCCGACCGGACGCGGCGCATCCCCGGGGGTGCGCCGCGTCCGCGCGTCCGGGCGCCCGTCGAGTCGGTTCGGCGCAGTCGTCCCGGCCGGCGCGGGGGTCAGGTCAGCAGTTGATGTGCCGCGAGGTCGCGGTAGAGCGGGACGGATGCCACGAGCTCGGCGTGCGTGCCCTGCCCGACGACGGCGCCGCCGTCGAGCACGACGATCACGTCGCTGTCGACCACCGTCGAGAGGCGGTGCGCGATGACGATGAGCGTCCGCCCGGTCGCGACGGCGTCGATCGCCTCGCGCATCCGCTGCTCGTTCAGGCCGTCGAGCGAGGACGTCGACTCGTCGAGGAGGAGGATCGGGGGCGCAGCCAGCAGGGCGCGGGCGATCGCGAGGCGCTGGCGCTCGCCGCCCGAGAGCATCACGCCGGCCTCGCCGACCGGAGCGTCGAGGCCTCGGGGGTCGCGCTCGAGCACGCCGCCGAGATTGACCGCGCGCAGCACCGCCTCGCACTCCGCGCCGCTCGCTGCGGGCGAGGCGAGGCGCAGGTTGTCGGCGAGGGAGCCGGCGAGGGTCGGCGCATCCTGCTCGACGTAGCCGAGCTGGGCGCGCAGGCGGTCGCGGTCGATGGCCCTCACGTCGACGCCGTCGAGCAGGATCGCGCCCGCCGTCGGGTCGTAGAACCGCTCGATGAGGGCGAGCGTCGTCGACTTGCCCGCGCCCGAGGGGCCGACGAGCGCGACCCGCGCGCCGCGCGGGACCGAGAACGAGACGCCGCGGAGGACCTCGCCCGCGGATGCGGAAGCGACCTCGACCGTACTCGGGTCGACGCGCGCGTCCGAGAGGGCGCGACGCGCGGCGTCGGCAGCGGTGCGCCGCGCGGCGACCACGGCCTCGGGGTAGGAGAACCGCACGTCGCGGAACTCGATCGCCGGCACGGCATCCGAACCCGCACCGGCCACCCCGACGGTGCCCGTGTCGGCGCTCATCTCGGTCCGCAGCGCCGCCGCGACACGCTCGTCCCCGTCGCTCTCGCGCGGGAGGTCGAGCACCTCCTGGATGCGGCCGAGCGCGCCGAGCGCCTGGTTCACGGACGTGATCGCGCCGAAGATCGTGCCGAGGGGACCGATGAGGAAGAAGAGGAACATCACGAACGTGACGAGCTGGGCGACGGTGATCGCGCCGTCGGCGACGCGGAACCCGCCGAAGCCCAGCACCACCAGGAGCGAGGCCTGGAGCGCGATCCCCGCGACGGGGACGACGAGCGCAGAGACCTTCGCGATCCGCACGCCGATGCCATACACCTCGGTGGCGCGAGACGTGACGTCCGCCGTCTCGCGGTCGGTCGCCCCTGCGGCGCGGACCGTGCGGATCGATCCGACCGCGCGCTCGACGCCCGACGCGAGCTCTCCCACCTTCTCCTGCTGCTGGCGCGTCGCGGTGCGGATCCGTCCGCTGAGCACGACGACGGTGGCAAGGGCGACGCCGAGCACGGCGACGATCGCGAGGAGGAGGACCGGGTCGATGACCGCCATGGCGACGATCGCGCCGACGAAGACGAGCGCGGTGCCGACGGCATCCGCGAGCCCTTGCGTCAGCACGGCGTAGAGCAGGGTCGTGTCCGTCCCGACGCGCGAGACGAGGTCGCCGGTGCGGCGGGCGTCGAACTCCGCGATCGGGAGGTGGAGGATCCGTGCGATGAGCCTCCGACGGCTGGAGTAGACGACGGCCGTTCCCGTGCGCTGCAGCAGGTAGTGCTGATAGCCGGCGACCACGGAGGCGACCACGACGAGCCCGACGATGACCCAGACCAGGATGCCGAGCGCCTCGCCCCTCTGCACGCGCTCGATGACCTGGCCGACCAGGAGCGGCTGCGCGAGGGTCAGGACGGCGCCGACGACGCTGAGGATCGCGACCACGACGAGCACGCGGGTGTGCTCGAGGAGGAAGGGGAGGAGCTGGCGGAGGCTCGCGCGGGGACCGTCGTCCTGGGTGGGGCGGCGCAGGCCGCGGGGTGTTGACATGGTGCGTCCTCGGGAGGGGGGTGCGGGTCGACCGGCGGCGCTGCCGTCCATCTATCTTCTCCCGTACTTCTTGTGCGCGGCCTGCTTGGTCACTCCGAGCGCCCCGGCGATGGCCTGCCACGAGTAGCCCAGGTTGCGGGCGCGACGCACCTGGGCCTCCTCGGCGCGGGACAGTTCGCGCCGCACCTCGGCGAGCCGGTGCAGCTCGGCGATCGGCTCCTTCTCGGGGGCCGATCCGATCAGCGTCCTCACATCGCTCACGCGGTCCTCCTTCGCCTGTGTCGTCAACTTTATTTGACACCTCGTCACTCGTCAACCTACATTGACCGGGCATCGCGTCGGACCGGCGAAAGCAGGGGCGGATGCCGGGCGGTGTCGGTGGCCGCCGATAGTGTTGTCCGGTGCCAGAAGCAGTGATCTCCGCGCAGAACCTCGTCAAGGCCTACAAGGTGAAGGGCAAGCCCGACTTCTTCGCTGTCGACGGGTTGAGCTTCGAGGTCGCCCCCGGCGAGTCCTTCGGGCTCCTGGGGCCCAACGGCGCGGGCAAGTCGACGACGATGAAGATGATCGGCGCCGTCTCCACCCGCACGTCCGGCGACCTCGAGATCCTCGGTCTCGACCCCGACCGCTACGGCCCGGAGATCCGGTCCCGGCTCGGGGTGGTGCCCCAGCAGGACAACCTCGACGGTGAGCTGAACGCGCGTGAGAACCTCTACATCTACGGCCGCTACTTCGGCCTGCCGGGAAAGATCTGCCACCAGAAGGCCGACGAGCTGCTCGCGTTCGCGCAGCTCGAGGACAAGGCCAAGAACAAGGTCGATCAGCTGTCGGGAGGCATGAAGCGCCGTCTCACGATCGCGCGCGGCCTCATCAACGATCCGCGCATCCTGCTCCTCGACGAGCCGACGACCGGCCTCGACCCGCAGGCGCGGCACGTGCTCTGGGACCGCCTCTTCCGCCTCAAGGAGCGCGGCACGACGCTCGTGCTCACCACCCACTACATGGACGAGGCCGAGCAGCTGTGCGACCGGCTCATCGTCGTGGACAAGGGGCGGATCATGGCCGAGGGCACTCCGGCATCCCTCATCCGCGAGCACTCGAGTCGCGAGGTGCTCGAGGTGCGCTTCGGATCCGATCGCAACGAGCAGGTCGCCGCGCAGCTGCAGGGGATCGGCGACCGCGTCGAGGTGCTCCCCGACCGCGTGCTGATCTACGCGGGCGACGGCGAGGCGGCGCTCGAGCGCGTGACGTCCGCGGGCCTCCACCCGATCACGAGCCTCGTGCGCCGCTCGAGTCTCGAGGACGTCTTCCTGCGCCTCACGGGAAGGTCGCTGATCGAATGAGCACCGCGACCGTCCATCCCACGCTCGACGAGCTGCGCGCCGAGGCCCTCGAATGGGGGCGCAAGCCGCGCCGGTTCGGCAGCTGGTACGTCACCGAGCACATGGTCCGCGCGATGCGCGCGTACGGCTGGACGATCATCGTCGGTGCGCTCGGGCAGCCCATCATGTATCTGCTGGGACTCGCCGTCGGGCTCGCGGCGCTCATCCAGGCGCCGATCGTCGACCGCGGGCACGAGGTCGACTACCTGGTGTTCGTCGCTCCGGCGCTCCTCGTGACGGCGGCGATCGCCGTCGCATCCGAAGAGATGACCTACCCGGTGATGGCGGGCTTCAAATGGCGACGCTACTTCTACGGCTTCAACGCGTCGCCTCTCGCGAGCCCCCAGATCGCGCACGGCGTGATCGCCGGTGCGACCGCCCGTATGGCCGTCGCCGTGGGCTCGTACTACCTCTTCCTCTGGATCTTCGACTTCTTCGTCGACACGGTGCCCGCACCGGCGACCGGGTGGCTCGCCATTCCCGCCGGTGTGGCCGCGGGACTCGCCTTCGGTGTGCCGCTCATGGCGTACGCCGGCTCGATCGAGGACGACAAGGGGCAGTTCGCGCTCGTGCAGCGGTTCCTCTTCATGCCGATGTTCCTCTTCTCGGGCACGTTCTATCCGCTCGACACCCTGCCCGTGTGGCTGCAGTGGATCGGCTGGGTCTCGCCGCTGTGGCACGGCGCCGAGCTCGGCCGCATCGCGACCTACGGCGAGGCGGTGGGAGCGGGCGAGATCCTCCTGCATGCGGGTTACCTCCTCGTCCTCACCGTCGCGGGCTACCTCTGGGGTCGCCGCGTCTTCATCGAGAGGCTCGCCAAATGACCGCCGCCATCGTCGACACGTCCGTCCGCCGCGGCGGGGTGCGCGCGCTCTGGGCCGGCAACCCCGGCGCGGTCGTCCAGCGCGGGCTCATCGCGGCGCGCTCGTCGAGCTGGATCATCGTCCTGTCCGGGTTCTTCGAGCCGGTGTTCTACCTGCTCTCGATGGGCATCGGGCTCGGCGCCCTCATCGGCGACGTGCAGACCTCGCAGGGCGTCACCGTCGAGTACGCCGCGTTCATCGCGCCGGCGCTCCTGGCCGTCTCGGCGATGAACGGTGCGATCTACGACTCCACGTGGAACGTCTTCTTCAAGCTCAACTACGGCAAGCTCTACGAGGGGATGCTGTCGACGTCGCTCGGCCCGCTCGATGTCGCCCTCGGCGAGATCCTGTACGCGCTGCTGCGGGGCCTCCTCTATGCGACAGGCTTCATGATCGTCATGCAGGTGATGGGGCTCAACCTCGCCTGGACCGCGGTCCTCGCGCTCCCGGCGGTGCTGCTGATCGCGTTCGGCTTCGCGAGCGTCGGCATGGCGATCACGAGCTACATGAAGACCTTCCAGCACATGGACTGGATCAACTTCGTGCTCCTGCCGATGTTCCTCTTCTCGGCGACGTTCTACCCGATCTCGGTCTACCCCGGGTGGGTGCAGCAGATCGTCATGGCGCTGCCGCTCTGGCACGGCGTGGAGCTCATCCGCGGGCTGACGACCGGCATCCTGAGCGCCGGGATGCTGTGGCACGTGCTCTACTACGTCGTGATGATCGCCATCGGCCTCGTCTTCACGACGAAGCGCCTTCGCGCGCTCTTCCTCGACTGACGGACCCGCCGCGCCGACGACGTCCGAGAGCCCCGGGACCGCGAGGATCCCGGGGCTCTCGCGCGTGCATCCGCGTCAGAGCGAGGCGGTCTCGCCCAGGCCGATGTTGGTCTCGTACTCGACGTCCTTCGTCTCCTTCGAGAGCCACAGCGCGATGAAGGTCAGCACTGCGGAACCCGACAGGTACAGGCCCACGAGCCACGGCTGCCCGTCAGCGGCGGCCCACAGCGCGACGGCGACGATCGGCGCGAGCGCGGCGCCGAGGATCGACGACACGTTATACGAGATCGCCGAACCGGTGTAGCGGACGTTGGTCGGGAAGAGCTCCGGCAGGATCGCGCCCATCGGGCCGAATGTCGCCCCCATGAGCATGAAGCCGAAGATGAGGAACGCCTGCACGAGCGCGCCGCTGAACTTCGGGTCGAGCTGCGGCAGCAGGAAGACGTTGAAGAGCAGCCCGAAGATGCCGATGCCGCCCGTGATCCACAGGAGCAGGCGGCGACGCCCGATGGCATCCGCGACCGGTCCGGACAGCAGGGTGAAGATGCCGAAGAAGACGACGCCGACGATCTGCATGATGACGAAGTCGGTGTAGCCGAAGCCGAGACCAGGCACGTAGGTGGCCGCATCGAACGGCGCGCCGGTCGACTCCGCGGTGGCCTGGGCGACCTCCGTCGTCGCCTTCGTGCCGTACGAGAGCGTGAAGCTCGTCATCAGGTAGAAGAGCACGTACGTCGCCAGCATGATGAACGTGCCGAGGATCAGCTGCCACCAGTGCTTGCGGACGACCTCGCCGAGCGGGAACTTGCGGATGGCGCCGCTCTTCTCCGCTCGAGCGAACGTCTCGGATTCGACGAGCTTCAGGCGCACCCAGAGTCCGACGATGACCATCACCGCCGAGAAGAGGAACGGCACACGCCAGCCCCACTCCAGGAACGCCTCGCTGCGCTGCGCCGGGCCGTCGGGGTGCGGGAGCGCGAAGTTGATGACGAGGAAGACGGTGTTGGCGATGATGAAGCCGATCGGCGCGCCCAGTTGCGGGAACGTGCCGTACCAGGCGCGCTTGCCCTTCGGAGCGTTCTCCGTGGCGACGAGCGCCGCGCCCGACCACTCGCCGCCGAGTGCGAAGCCCTGGAAGAGGCGGAGGATCAGCAGCAGGAGCGCCGCCCACCAGCCGATGTTGTCGTAGGTCGGCAGGCAGCCGATGAGGAACGTCGCGATGCCCATGGTGAGCAGCGACGCGACGAGGGTCGCCTTGCGGCCGAAGCGGTCGCCGAAGTGCCCGAAGACGACCGCGCCGATGGGGCGGGCGACCATGGCCGCGCCGAAGACGGCGAACGACGAGAGCAGAGCCGTCGTCTCGTCGCCGGTGGGGAAGAAGAGGATCGGGAAGACGAGCACGGCCGCCGTCGCGTAGACGTAGAAGTCGTAGAACTCGATCGTGGTGCCGACGAGGCTCGCGGTGATGACACGCGAGCGGGGGTTGGCGGGAGCGGGCGGGGACACGGTGTGTGACATGGAGAACCTGAACAGACGCGGGACGAGATGCGCGGTCCTCGTGGGACGAGCCGGGGGCGGGTCGCGCGGCGCGCGGGGTGGTGCGCGGGGGCGGCTCGGGATATCGGTGACGGCCGGCGGATCGCCGACGGACAACGGGTCAGCCTAAGCGCGGGGGGTCGCCGTCGGTGCCGTGACGACGAACCGCCCGTCGCTCATGCGACGGGCGGTGGTGTCTGTGCGACGGGCGGTCAGCGCCAGAGAACGGCGAGCCCGGCGTTCAGCAGGGTCAGGATGCCGATGGCCCAGAACACGGCGGGCGGCACGCTGCCCGTCCGGCGCTGTCGGCCCGCTCCGATACCGAGGAGGGCGCCGATGATGAGGAGTACGACGAGCTTCGTGCCGATCTTCATGTAGTTGAGGTCGTACTCGATGCCCCACGGAGCGGCGAGGGCGAAGCCCGCGAGGCCCGCGATGGCGAGGCCCCAGTGCTGCACGCGGCTGATCCGCCGCTGTCCGACCGCCTCGACCACCCACGCGCCGAAGAGCGTGGCGAATCCGACGAGGTGTACGAGGACGACGACATGACGCAGGATCTCCATGGCCTCAGTCTAACTGAAGGTTCCCGCGGATGTCGCCGGGGGCGAGCACACTGGACTGCATGCTCTCGCCCGGCGATCCGCTCCCCGCTGCGCCCGATCGCGCGCCCGACCTCGATGACGACTTCCGCGACGGTGTCTCGCCGGACCGGTGGGTGTCCCACTACCTGCCGCAGTGGACGACGCCGGAGCGCTCCGCCGCGCGTCTTCGGCAGGACGCCCGGGGGATCGCGCTGCGGATCGAAGAGGATCAGCCCGATTGGCGGCCCGAGGATGCGCCCCTGCGCGTCTCCAACCTCCAGTCCGGCGTCTTCTCCGGTCCCGCCGGCTCGGTGGTCGGCACCCACCGCCACCGTCCCGACGGGCTGACGGTGCGGACGCCGACCGGCACGCGGGTCCTGTTCGCGCCTTCGGCGGGACGCGTGGAGGTCGAGGTGACCGCGAGCCGCGACGTCGGATGCATGACGGCGGCCTGGCTCGTCGGGACCGAGCACCTCGGCCCGGCGGACGCAGGGGAGATCTGCCTCTTCGAGATCGATGCGGAGGCGATCGGAGAGCGGACGCGGGCACGGACCGGCCTCAAGGCGCACGGCGACGACCGGCTCCGGACCGACATGGACAGCGTCACCGTGCCCGTCGACGCGAGCCGCCGACACACCTGGACCGTGATCTGGGGTCGCGGCGAGACGGTCATCGGCTGTGAAGGCGCCGTCGTCCGGGTGCTGCCCCAAGCGCCCGATTATCCGCTGTTCCTGATGCTCGACCTGTTCGAGGTCGCGGCGCCTGCGGGCGCGTACCCCAAGAGCGCCCTCTTCCACCGGGTGCGGGGCTGGGACGCGTCCCCGACGGCGTAGCGGGGGCCGCTCCGCGCGCCGGTCAGCCGCGGAGCTCGCGCAGGAGGATCGCGGTGCGCAGGGCCGCATCGGCCGCCTCGGCGCCCTTGTCCTCCTTCGAGCCCTCCAGGCCCGCGCGATCGAGGCCCTGCTGCTCGTCGTCGAGTGTGAGGACGCCGAAGCCGACCGGCTTGCCGGTCTCGATCGCGACACGGGTGAGCCCGTCGGTGGCCGCCGACGACACGTACTCGAAGTGCGGCGTGCCGCCGCGGATGATCACGCCGAGTGCCACGACCGCATCGGCCCCGGCATCCAGCGCGACCTTGCTCGCGACGGGGAGCTCGAACGAGCCGGGCACGCGCACGAGACGCCACGAGGCGCCGGCGGCGTCGAGCACCCGCTCGGCGCCCGCGATGAGGCCGTCGGTGATGACGTCGTGCCAGCTTCCGGCGATGACCACGATCCGCAGCCCGGTGCCGTCGACGCGGTCGACCTTCGGTGCTCCGTGTCCGCTCATGCGTGCTCCTCCTGCGATCCGGTGAGGCTGTTCGAGTCCGCCAGGGCGTTGTCGAGGTCGGTGCCGTCGATGATGTGGCCCATGCGCTCCGCCTTGGTGGCGAGGTACTGGTGGTTGTTCGGGCCGACCCCCACGAGCAGCGGGACCTGCTCGACGATGTCGAGTCCGAGCCCGCGCAGCTGGTTCACCTTGTCGGTGTTGTTGGTCAGCAGACGCACGCGCTCGACGCCGAGGTCGGCGAGGATGCCGGCCGCGGCGGCGTAGTCGCGCGCATCGGCGGGCAGGCCGAGAGCGAGGTTGGCGTCGACGGTGTCGAGGCCGCGCTCCTGCAGGCTGTAGGCGCGCAGCTTGTTGATGAGGCCGATGCCGCGCCCCTCGTGCCCGCGCATGTAGATGACGACACCGCCATCCTGCTCGATCGCGTCCAGAGCGGCATCCAGCTGGGGTCCGCACTCGCACTTGAGGGAGCCGAACGCCTCGCCCGTCAGGCACTCGGAGTGGACGCGCACCAGAGCAGCGTCCTCGGTCAGGTCGCCCGAGACGACCGCGATGTGATCGGTGCCGGTGATGCGGTCCTTGTAGGCGAGGAAGCGGAACGATCCGTGAGAGGTGGGGACCTTCGCCTCGGCGCGGAGGCTCACCCGGCGCCGGGCGCCCTTCTCGCTCGGAGCATCGCCGCCGTCGCCGTCCAGGTGGGCGATGAGCTGCTCGATCGTGATGACCGGCACGCCTTCGCGCGCGCCCAGCTCGAGCAGACCCGGAAGACGCATCATGCTGCCGTCCTCCGCGACGACTTCGCCGATGGCGCCGACCGGCTGCAGCCCCGCGAGCTTCATCAGCTCCACCGCGGCCTCGGTGTGCCCGGCACGCTCGCGCACGCCGCCGTCGACGGCGCGCAGCGGCAGGATGTGGCCGGGGCGGATGACCGACGACGGGGTCGCGGACGGGTCGGCGAGCACGTTCAGCGTGTGCGAGCGGTCGGCGGCGCTGATGCCGGTCGAGACCCGGTCGGCGGCGTCGACGCTCACCGTGTAGGCGGTGCCGCGGCTGTCCTCGTTCACCGCGACCATCGGCGGGAGGTCGAGGCGGTCGGCCCAGTCGGCCGGCATGGGCGCGCACAGGAACCCGCTGGACCACCGGATGGTCCAGGCGAGCCACTCGGGCGTGGCGAGCTCGGCCGACAGGATGATGTCGCCCTCGTTCTCGCGGTTCTCATCGTCGGCGACGATGACGGGACGGCCGGCGCGCAGGGCGTCCAGCGCCTCGGTGATGGTGGCAAGGCTCATCGGGAGCCTCCTTCGGTGTGATCGGGCTGGAAGGCGAGCAGGCGCTGCACGTGGCGCGCGAGGATGTCGGTCTCGAGGTTCACGGTCGCGCCCGTGACCAGGGCGCCGAGGGTCGTCTTGTCGAGCGTCTCGGGGATGAGGGACACCTCGAACCACTGCTCGGGGGCGTCCGCGGCCGACACGGCCGACACCGTGAGCGAGACGCCCTCGAGGGAGACGGACCCCTTGTCGACGACGAGCGGTGCGAGGTCGGCGGGGAGCGAGACGCGGATGACCCGCCACTGCGCGCCGGGGCGCACCTCGAGCACGGCGCCCGTGCCGTCGACGTGGCCCTGCACGATGTGTCCGCCCAGCCGCGTGTGCGCGGCCAGGGCGCGCTCGAGGTTCACCTCGGTGCCGACGGAGAAGCCGCCGAGCGAGGACATGTCGAGGGTCTGCTTCATCACGTCGGCGGTGAACCAGTCGGGTCCCTGCTCGGTGACGGTGAGGCACACGCCGCTGACCGAGATCGAGTCGCCGCGCTGGGCGTCCGACACGGCGAGCGGCGCGCGGACGGTGAGGCGCGTGCCGTCTCCCGACGGCTCGATCGCCGTCACGACGCCGCGCTCTTCGATGATTCCGGTGAACATCAGGGGGTCTCCTCCTCGGAGGTGGTGCGGGGGCGCGCGACCACGAGCAGGTCGGCGCCGAGGTGCTCGACGGATGCCACGTCGAGGCGGCGCTGGGCGTCGATGGAGCCGACGCCGATGTCGCCGACGGCGAGCCTGTCCCCGCCCAGCAGCGTCGGGGCGACGTAGACGAGGACCTCGTCGACGAGCCCGTCGCGGAGGAAGGTGCTCGCCAGGGTGGGGCCGCCCTCGACGAACACGCGGTGCGCGCCGAGCTCGCGGAGCCGGTCGAGGAGGTCGGGCAGGTCGTCGCCCTCGTCCTGGAGGAACGGGCGCGGATGCCGGCGGACCTGCGCCTCCTGCGGCACCGCCCGGACGCCGACGACGACAGGGCGCGGCTGCGCGTCGAAGAGCGAGCCGTCGGGGCGGCGGGCGGTCAGCGCGGGATCGTCGGCCAGGAGCGTCCCGGTGCCGACGACGATGGCATCCGCGGCGCTGCGGCGCCGGTGCACGTCGGCGCGGGCCTCGGGGCCGGTGATCCACTGGCTCGTCCCGTCGGATGCCGCGGCGCGTCCGTCGAGCGACTGCGCCCACTTGACCGTGACGACGGGGCGTCCGAGGCGCTGCACGGTGAGCCAGCTGTCCAGGAGTGCGCGCCCCTCGCTCGCGAGGACACCCGACTCGACGTCGACGCCGGCCTCACGCAGTCGCGCGCCGCCGCCGGAGGACTGGGCGCCCGGGTCATCGACCGCGTACACGACGCGCGCGACGCCGGCGGCGATGAGCGCCTCGGAGCACGGGCCGGTACGGCCGGTGTGGTTGCAGGGCTCGAGTGTCACGACGGCGGTCGCGCCGCGCGCGGCGTCCGGAGCCAGCTGGGAGAGCGCGTCCACCTCGGCGTGCGGGGTGCCCGCGCCGCGATGCCACCCCTCGGCGAGGACGTCGCCGCCGGGGGAGAGGATCACGGCGCCCACCTGCGGGTTCACGCCGCGGGGCCCGTGCAGCGCCAGCGCGAACGCGCGCTGCATCGCGGCGATCTCGCGGTCGGTGGCGGCCATCCCTCATCCTTCATTCGGACTCCGGGGTGAAGGGGATGCAGGCCATGCCTGAGCGGGTTCGCGCGTGCGCGACACCGTCTGTGCTGCCTCCCATCCGGACTAGCGGAGGCGTTCGTGGAGAACGCCGTCGCATCACCGTCGGTCCCGGATTTCCACCGGATCAACCCCCGCCGAAACGGGGGCTCGCGGACTGTCACCGCCGGTTCGGATTCACACCGACCCCGGAGCACATCGTGCTTCCGAGTCTACTCAACGCCGCCGACGCGGTTTCATTCCGTGTCGTCGCGGCCGCCACGCCACGCGGCCGAATGCCACGTAGCCTGGATGGTGGGGAGGCAGCACTCATGGACACACCGATCACAGGGATCCAGCGGCTGCGCGCGCGACCGTACGCAGACGTGCTGATCATCGGCGGCGGCATCAACGGTCTGGCCACGTTCCGCGACCTCGCCCTGCAGGGCGTCGATGTCGCGCTCGTGGAGCGGAACGACTTCGTCTCGGGCGCGTCCGCCGCCTCGAGCCACATGATCCACGGCGGCATCCGCTACCTCGAGAACGGCGAGTTCCGCCTCGTCCACGAGGCTGTGACTGAGCGCAACGACCTGCTGCGGATCGCCCCGCACTACGTACGCCCGCTCCAGACGACGATCCCGATCTACTCGACCCTGTCCGGCATCCTCTCCGCGCCGCTGCGCTTCCTCCGTCACGGCGCCGGAAAGCCGCGGGAGCGCGGAGCCGCCCTCATCAAGATCGGGTTGGTGATCTACGACTCCTTCTCGCGCGGCGGCGGCCTGTTCGGTCGGAGCCGCGTGCCGCGCCACACCTTCCACGGGCGACGCCGGTCGCTGGAGCAGCTGCCGCAGCTGAACCCTGCGGTCCGCTACACCGCGACGTACTGGGACGCGTCCCTCCACGATCCCGAGCGGCTGGCGCTCGACGTCCTCCGCGACGGCGTCGTCGCCGGCGGCGACAGGGCCCGCGCCGCGAACTACGCCGCGGCCGTGGGTGTCCGTGACGGCAAGGTCATCGTGCGCGACGAGGCCGGCGAGGAGTTCGCCGTCACGGCATCCGTCGTCGTCAACGCGTCGGGACCCTGGACCGACCTCACCAACCTCGCCCTCGGCGATCCGACGCACTACATGGGCGGCACGAAGGGGTCGCACATCGTGCTCGAGCACGACGAGCTGCTGGCCGCGACCGGGGGGCGCGAGCTGTTCTTCGAGCACTCCGACGGCCGCATCGTGCTCATCTACCCGCTCAAGGGGCGTGTGCTCGTGGGGACGACCGACCTCGAGCACGACATGACCGAGCCGATCGTCTGCACCGACGATGAAGTCGACTACTTCTTCGACCTCATCGGCCACGTGTTCCCGACCATCGCCGTCGACCGCTCGCAGATCGTCCACCGGTTCGCGGGCGTGCGACCGCTCCCGGGCCACGGCGACCTCGCCCCCGGGTTCGTCTCCCGGGACTACCGCATCGAACTGGAGCGCCTCGGCGGCTCGACGGGCGCCGGCGTCCTCAGCCTCGTCGGCGGCAAGTGGACGACGTTCCGCGCGTCCGCCGCCCACCTGTCCGACCGCGTCCTCGAACTCCTCTCGATGCCCCGTCGCCGCACGACGAAGGGGATGCCGATCGGCGGCGGCGCGGGATACCCGCTCTCCGAGAGGGCTCGGCGCCAGTGGATCGCACCTTTCGCCTCGGCGCTCGGTGTCGAGCGCGCGGCGCGGCTGCTCGATCGCTACGGAACCGTCGCGGCGGAGGTCATCGCCGCGTTGGGCACTGACGACAGTCCGCTCCGCAGCATCCCCGACTACAGCACGGGGGAGCTCCGCCACCTCGCGCGCACCGAGCAGGTCGTCCACCTCGACGACATCCTGCAGCGCCGCACGAGCATCGCCTTCGTCGGCCAGGCGACCGAACCCGTGGCCACCGAGATCGCGGCGGTCGTCGCGCCCGTGCTCGGGTGGGATGCCGCGCGGCAGGCGGCCGAGGTCGCCCGCGCCCTCGCGGCGGTCCGAGCCAGCGAGCCGGCGCCCGACGAGACCACGACCAGCGAGTCCGCCGTCACGCGGTAGCGTGGCAGGACCTGTGCGCCGGGGCTGTGCGCCCGACCCGATGAGGAGACGACGATGTCCACCCATGTGATCGCCCTCGATCAGGGGACCACCTCCACGCGCGCCATCGTGTTCGACCAGGCGGGTGCGCTCGTGGCGACCGCTCAGCGCGAGCACGCACAGATCTTCCCCCGGGCGGGACGCGTCGAGCACGATGCTGCGGAGATCTGGGACCACACCGAGCACGTGCTCGCCGAGGCCCTCGCGCAGGCGTCGCTCACGGCATCCGACATCGCCGCGGTCGGCGTCACCAATCAGCGCGAGACGGTCATCGTCTGGGATCGGCGCACGGGCGAGCCGGTGCACAACGCGCTGGTCTGGCAGGACACGCGCACGCAGCCCGCCGTCGACCGGCTCATCGCGCAGCGCGGTGTCGACGCCTTCGCGGAGCAGACGGGGCTGCCGCTCGCGACGTACTTCTCCGCGTCGAAGCTCGCCTGGATCCTCGACAACGTCGAGGGCGCTCGCGCCGCTGCGGAAGCCGGCGATCTCCTCTTCGGCACTCCGGACACCTGGGTCGTCTGGAACCTCACCGGCGGCGTGGACGGCGGCATCCACGTCACCGACGTCACCAACGCCAGTCGCACGCTCCTCATGGACCTCCGGACGCTCGATTGGTCCGACGAGCTGTTGGAGGTCTGGGGTGTTCCCCGTGCGATGCTCCCGGAGGTCCGGTCGTCGTCCGAAGTCGTGGGGGAGGTCGCCGTGCCGGCAGTGCTCGCAGGCGTGCCGATCGCCGGCATCCTCGGCGATCAGCAGGCGGCCACGTTCGGCCAGACCGCCTTCGACGCCGCCGAGTCGAAGAACACCTACGGCACCGGGAACTTCCTGCTCGTCGGCACCGGCACCGAGATCGTGCGCTCCCGTGCCGGCCTCATCACGACCGTCGCGTATCGCTGCGGCGACGAGCCCGCGCGCTACGCGCTCGAGGGCTCGATCGCGGTCACCGGCTCGCTCGTCCAGTGGCTGCGCGACAACCTGGGCATCATCCGCACCTCGGAGGAGGTCGAGTCCCTCGCCGCCACCGTCGAGGACAACGGCGGGGCGTACTTCGTGCCCGCTTTCTCTGGGCTCTTCGCCCCCTACTGGCGCCCCGACGCGCGCGGCGCGCTCGTCGGCCTCACCCGCTACGTCACGAAGGCGCACATCGCGCGCGCGGCGCTCGAGGCGACTGCCTTCCAGACGCGGGATGTGATCGAGGCGGTTCAGGCCGATTCCGGCCACACGCTCGACGAGCTGCGCGTCGACGGCGGGATGACCCGGAACGACGCGCTCATGCAGTTCCAGGCCGACATCCTCGGCATCCCGGTCGTCCGTCCCGAGGTCGTCGAGACGACCGCGCTCGGCGCCGCGTACGCGGCCGGACTCGCGGTGGGCGTCTGGCGCGACCGCGACGAGCTGCGCACCCACTGGCGCGAGGGTGCGCGGTTCGAGCCGAAGATGGATGCCGACGAGCGCGCTCGGCGCTACCGCCAGTGGAAGAAGGCCGTGACGAAGTCGATCGACTGGGTCGACGACGATGCGCGGATCCTGATGGGCACGACCGGCTGACCTCGCCGTCCCCGGCCCGTCCGGTCCCCGGGCCCGTCGGGTTCCCCGAGCTTGTCGAGGGGCCGCCGAGCTTGTCGAGGGGTCGCCCCGCACGCCCGCCCGGTCCCCGAGCTTATCGAGGGGTCGCCCGGTCCCGCCCGGTCCCCGAGCTTGTCGAGGGGTCGTCCCCGCCGGTCCCCGAGCTTGTCGAGGGGTCGTCCCCGCCGGTCCCCGAGCTTGTCGAGGGGTCGTCCCCGCCGGTCCCCGAGCTTGTCGAGGGGTCGCCCCAACGGTCCCCGAGCTCGTCGAGGGGTCTCCCATCGTCTCCTCCCCAGGTGGGGGCGCCTCGGAGTTATCCACAGGAACCCCCGGTGAAAGGGGCTTTCAGGCCCTTCAATGTCGGAGGCCCCCGGGAGAATTGGGGCCATGACGAACGCCGGATCACTCACGACGGTCACCACCGCGGTCGCCGCTGCTGCGGTCGATGCGGTGGTCGAGGAGCTTGTCGAGATCCGACGGGGCGTCGCCGTATTGCAGGCCCGCGAGGCGGCTGTCCTCGCCCGTGCGGTCGAGGTGGTCCGCGCGCAGGACGAGGCTCCCGGCCCGTCGGAGGTCCGGGACATCCCGCTGCGGTCGATGGCGGCGCAGATCGGTGCGGCCTTGCGGGTCTCTGACCGGACGGTTCAGCGTCACCTGTCGGATGCCGTCGTGCTCACGGGCCGGTTCCCGGCGACGCACGCGGCGTTCGCGGCTGGGGAGATCTCCCGCGCGCACGTGCAGATCATCATCGAGGCGGGGCTGCCGATCGACGACGACGAGGCCCGCGCGGCGTATGAGGCGGCGGCGGTCGAGCTCGCCCGCCGCGAGACGCCCGGCCGGCTGCGACCGGCGGTCCGGGTGCTCGCCGCCCGACTGCACCCGGTGCCCCTCGAGCAGCGGCACGCGGACGCGGCGAAGGACCGGTGCGTGTGGGTGCGGGACCTCGACAACGGAATGGCCGAACTCATCGCGACCCTGCCGGCGCCGATCGCGCACGGCATCCGCGACCGCCTCGACCGATACGCCCGACGCGTCATCGACGCGCGCCGCGCGAGCGGCGGCGTAGGTGGCGACGGCGTGGCGCGCGACGGCGAAGACGCGGCGCGCGCCCTAGACGCCGCTGCTGCTGTCGGTGAGGATGCCGCTGCCGGTGGAAATGCTGATGCCGGTGCGAATGCTGATGCCGGTGCAAATGCTGATGCCGGCGCCTACGGCGACACGCCACTGTTCGGCGAGCCCGCCGTGCACGACACCCGCCGGATCGACGAGATCCGCGCGGACGTGTTCACCGATCTGCTGCTCACCGGACACGGGAGCCCGGAGGTGTCGAACGCGTCGATCCCCGAGAGCGAGGCGATCGTCGCGCACGTGCAGGTCACCATCCCGGTGCTGACCGCACTGGGCCAGGACACCACTCCTGCAGAGCTCACCGGTCACACCCCGATCGACACGTCGACCGCACTGAAGCTCGCCGGCACCGCATCGGGCTGGGATCGGGTGCTCACCCACCCGATCACCGGGACCGTCCTCGCCGTCGACCGGTACCGGCCCTCCGACCAACTCAAACGGGCACTCCGGGTCCGCGACGAGCACTGCCGGTTCCCCGGATGCCGGATCCCCACCCGGAAGTGCGACATCGACCACACCACCGCCCGAGAACACGACGGTCCGACGGAGATCGGCAACCTCGCCCACCTCTGCCGGCGGCACCACACTCTCAAACACCACTCCGCGTGGAGAGTCAGACAAACACCCGACGGCGTCCTCCACTGGATCAGCCCGACCGGAAGACACCACCCCGACACACCCGCCCGCACCCTCGTGTTCACACCCGACCACGAGTCGCACAGAGCTCGGCTTCCGGCATGACGCAGCGCGCGTCGGCGGCCCGCATCATCACAACGCCCCGTGACACCGCGGGCGCTCGCGGCGCCTCTCTTGGACTACTTCAGCAGCCGCGACAGCCGACGATCGGCGAGGATCTTGCCGCCGGTCTGACACGTCGCGCAGTACTCCAGGCTATTGTCGGCGAAGAACACGCTCCGCACCTCGTCGCCGCATACCGGGCAGGCTTCGCCGCGCCGTCCGTGCACGGCCATGCCGCGGCGCTTGGCATCCTTCAGCTCTGCGGGAGGCTTTCCGGAGGCGGTCGCGACCGCGTCGGTGAGCGTGTCACGGGTCGCCGCGAACAGCCGGTCGATGTCGGCATCATCGAGACTGGCAGCGAGTGCGTACGGCGACATGCGCGCGGCATGCAGGATCTCGTCCGAGTAGGCGTTGCCGATCCCAGCGACCACCGACTGGTCGCGCAGGACACCTTTGATCTGCGTGCGCCGCCCGGCGAGCAGCCCCGCCAGGGTGTCGCGCGTGAAATCCGCGGCGAGAGGATCGGGGCCGAGCCGCGCGATCCCGGGGACGTCCGACGGCTGCCGCGCCGCGTACACCGCGAGGGATTTCTTGGTACCGGCCTCGGTGAGATCGAACCCCGAGCCGTCGTCGAATCCGACGCGCAGCGCGATGGGCGTCTTGCCGGGGCGGATGACGGTCGACGGCAGCGCGTCGTACCACCGCAGCCACCCGGCTTTGGCGAGGTGGAAGATCAGATGCGGAACGCCAGCGTCGGCCGTGGCATCCGTCGCGACGTCGATGAACTTGCCGTGGCGGCGCGCGCCCGCGATGACCGCGCCTTCCAGAGCATCGATCGGCGGGTCGTAGGTCTTCAGCGCGGCGATGTTGGCGACCGTGACCCTCGTCACCGCGCGCCCTCGCAGCCGCTCGTCGAGGAAGTCGACGAGCCCTTGCACCTCCGGCATCTCGGGCATGACGCCATCCTGCCACTGCGCGCCGACGCGCGGTCAGTCCGCGAGCACCGGCCAGTCCTGCGGTCGGCGGTCGTCACTCGGGAGAAGGCCGGCGATCCACGCGTCGTCGCGGCGCCCCGTACTGTGCAGGAGCGCCTGCCGGAGCAGCCCCTCGTAGCGGAAGCCGAGGGTCCGCGCGGCCCGCGCCGAAGCGACGTTCCCGCGGACGGCGCGCCACTCGATCCGCGCCAGACCGAGACCATGCGCGGCGAAGCCCCAGTCGATGACGGTTCCAGCCGCTTCCGTCAGGAGCCCTTGCCCGCGATATGCGGCCGACATCCAGTAGCCGAGCTCGCCGGCGCCGCGCCCGAGCCGGTGGAGCCCGACCACCCCGGCGAGCTCACCGCCGCGGCGGATCGCCCACGTCGCCTCCGACCCGGACTCCCACCACGCCGTGGCCTTCGCGACGAACCCGACGGCGTGCTCCCGCGCATACGGCGACGGCACCGTCGTGTAGCGCTGGACGTCCGCGTCCTGACAGGCCGCGAAGATCGCGTCGACGTCGTCGGCCGTGGGAACGGAGAGCTCGAGGCGTGCGGTGCGCAGCGTGACCGATTCCATGCACCGACCCTAGCCGCGGAGGTGAACCGCTGTGCGAAGGGCGGAGAGAGCGAGGATGCCCGCGCTCAGACTCGGCGGAGCAACCCGACCTTGTCGTACACGTCGGCGAGCGTCGCGTGCGCGACCTCGTCGGCGCGGGCTGCGTTGGCGGCGAGCACCCGGTCGAGCTCGGCGGGGTCGGCGAGCAGCTCGAGGGCGCGCTCGCGCACCGGGCCGAACTCGTTCACGACGACCTCGGCCAGGCCCTTCTTGAAATCCCCGTAGCCGCGACCGGCGTACTCGTCCTCGATCGAGCCGATCTGGCGGCCGGTGAGGGCCGCGTAGATCACGAGCAGGTTCGAGACGCCCGGCTTGTCCTCGCGGTCGTACCGCACCGACCCCTCGGAGTCGGTGACCGCGCGCATGATCTTCTTCGCGGATGCCGTCGGCTCATCGAGCAGCCACAGCACGCCCGCATCCGACTCCGACGACTTCGACATCTTCGCGGTCGGCACCTGCAGGTCGTAGATGCGCGCGGTCTCCTTCTGGATGACCGGCGTCGGCACCGTGAACGCCTGCCCGTAGCGGGAGTTGAACCGCTCGGCGAGGTCGCGCGTCAGCTCGACATGCTGCTTCTGGTCATCGCCGACGGGGACGATGTCGGTCTGGTACAGCAGGATGTCGGCGGCCATCAGCACCGGGTAGGTGAAGAGGCCGACGTTCGTGGCATCCGCGCCGTAGCGCTGCGACTTGTCCTTGAACTGGGTCATGCGGCCGGCCTCGCCGAACCCGGTGATCGTCGACAGGATCCACTGCAGTTCGGCGTGCGCCGACACGTGCGACTGGACGTAGAGCGTCGACTTCGACGGCTCGATGCCCGCCGCGATGTACTGCGCCGCCGTGCGCCGCGTCTTCTCGCGAAGCTCCGAGGGGTCGTTGGGCTGGGTGAGCGCGTGCAGGTCGACCACCGAGAAGAACGCGTCGTAGGCCTGCTGCAGGTCGCGCCACTGCATGAGGGCCCCGATGTAGTTGCCGATCTGGAGGGAGTCGGCGGAGGGCTGCATTCCGGAGTACAGGCGGGGTTTGCTCACCGCACCAGTCTACGGAGGCTCACGCACCGCCGAACGCGTAGTCGGCGACCACGGGGGCGTGGTCGCTCCAGCGCGTGTCCCACGACGGCGCGCGCACGACGCGGTAGTCGGCGACCCGCTCGGCGAGGCCGGCGGTGGCGAGGTGATAGTCGATCCGCCACCCCGTGTCGGTGTCGAACGCCTTCCCGCGGTTCGACCACCACGTGTAGGGACCGTCGACCTCGCCCGCCCAACGGCGCCCGACGTCGACCCAGCCGAGCCCCGGCCCCGTCGAGCCGTCGACGCCGATCACGTCGGCACCCGCCGCGCCGGTGAAGCGGTCGAAGTACGCGCGTTCCCGGGGGAGGAAGCCGGCCTTCTTGACGTTCCCCTTCCAGTTGCGGATGTCGAACTCGCGGTGACCGACGTTGAGGTCGCCCGTGATGAGGGCCAGATCGCCCAGTCGCGGCATCCGGCGCTCCATCGCATCGAGGAACGCGTACTTCGCGACCTGCTTCTCGGTGTCGGCCTCGCCCGTGAAGACGTAGGCGCTCACGACCGTGAGGGTCTCGCCGTCGACGTCGATGTCGGCCTCCACCCATCGTCCGCGCGTGTCGAGGTCCGAGACGCCCTCGGTGCCGACGAGGTCGATCCGCCAGATGTCGAGCGGCTCGCGTGCGGCGATCGCGACCCCCGCGCGGCCCTTCGCGAGGGCTTCGTCGCCGACGATGTGCCAGCCCGGGAGGGCGGCGGCGAGATCGGACGCCTGGGCGCGGACCTCCTGCAGGGTCAGGATGTCGACGCCGGCGCCTTCGAGCCAGGCGTGCATGCCCTTGCGGGCGGCGGCCCGGATGCCGTTGACGTTGACAGAGGCGATGCGGAGCGTGCGGGTCACCCGATGAGCCTAGCGAGCAGCCCCGACAGCGGGCTCGTCCTCGACGCCTGCGAGGTCGTGCTCCGCGCGCCGCACCGCGCTCGCCGTGCGCCATCGCCGCCACCACGGCGCGGCGAGGTGGGCGGCCCGGGCCTCCCGCACCCGCACCTGCGCCGCAAGGAGCACCGCCTGCCGTTCGGCGATGCGTCGCTCCTGCTCGGTCTCGGCCACGAGCGGAACGTCGCGATCGTGGGCCGAGACGGCGACCCACGAGGCGGCGACGAGGATGACGATCCCCACGAGCCGGAACCACAGCAGGAATCCGATGAACACCGAGAAGGTCGCCAGGAGCGGGTTGGCCGGCGTGTAGTAGAGCAGGAGTCCCGCGGCCAGCTGGAGCACGACGAGAGCCGCGCCGCCCAGCGCCGCGCCGGGAAGGATGCGACCCCAGGGGAGAGAGGTGCCCGTGAGGAGGCGGATGAGCGCGGTGAGGGCGGCCGAGTTGATCACGAACGCGATGGCGATCGACGCCAGGCGGCTGATCACGTTCCCCCATCCCGACAGGATGCCGTCGCCCACCACCCGGAAGAGGAGTTCCACGGCTCCGCCGGCGGCCCATCCCAGGGCGGCGCCGACGAGCAGCGCCGCGCCGAACAGCGCGGCCGCGACGAAGTCCCGCGCCTTCAGGATCACGTAGTTGCGGGCGTCGAACGGCAGACCGAAGATGTCGCGCACCGCTCGCCGCGTGAACGTCACGAATCCGATGGCCGTCCACACCGCGACGATGACCGCGAGCGCACCGGTGACCGCCAGCACCCCCGAGGATCCGCCCGCGATCTCGGCGACCGCCGCGTCGGAGACGAGACCCTGCCCGTCCGCGCCGATGAGGCCCGGGATGTACGAGTTGATGAGGTCGATCAGTCCGTCGATCGCCGACTGGCTGCCGCCCAGCCAGATGCCGACGACCGCGAAGGCGACGTAGAGCACGGCGAAGATGGTGAAGATCGACTGATAGCTGATCGCCGCCGCCAGCAGGAAGCCGTTGTGGCGGAGGAAGTGGCGCCAGACCCGGATGGGGAACCACGCCAGCGTGCGACGCGTGATCTGCGTGGCCCGCTCGATGGGCTCGTCGAGCCGTTCGCGCAGGGGCGACTGCTCCCAGCGCTCGCGCCAGGCCTCGGGCCGGTCGTCGTCTCGGTCCTCGCTCACGCGCTCAGCGTAGCGACGACGCGGCTCAGCGACCGCGCAGGACGGCCTGCTTGACCTCGGCGATGGCCTTCGTGACCTCGATGCCGCGCGGGCACGCCTCGGTGCAGTTGAAGGTCGTGCGGCAGCGCCACACGCCCTCCTTGTCGTTGAGGATGTCGAGGCGCACGTCGCCGGCGTCGTCGCGCGAGTCGAAGATGAACCGGTGCGCGTTCACGATCGCGGCAGGTCCGAAGTACTGGCCGTCGGTCCAGAAGACCGGGCACGAGGACGTGCACGCGGCGCAGAGGATGCACTTGGTCGTGTCGTCGAACACCTCGCGGTCGACGATCGACTGGATACGCTCCTTGCCGGCCTCGGGCTTCGAGTTCGCGATGAGGAACGGCTGCACCTCGCGGTACGACGCGAAGAACGGCTCCATGTCGACGACGAGGTCCTTCTCCAGCGGCAGGCCCTTGATGGCCTCGACGTAGATCGGCTGCGAGATGTCGAGGTCCTTGATGAGCGTCTTGCAGGCGAGTCGGTTGCGGCCGTTGATGCGCATGGCATCCGACCCGCAGATTCCGTGCGCGCACGAGCGGCGGAAGGTCAGCGACCCGTCGACCTCCCACTTGATCTTGTGGAGCGCGTCCAGCACGCGGTCGGTCGAGTAGAGCTCGACGTCGTAGTCCACCCAGCGCGGCTCGCTGTCGATCTCGGGGTCGAAGCGGCGGATGATGAAGGTGACGAGGAACGACTGGATGCCGGTGTCGTTCGTCGTGTCGGGAGCTGCGTCGGCGACGAGGGTCATCTCAGTACTTCCTCTCCAGCGGGGGGTACCGCAGTTCGCCGGCCTCGTTCTTCGTGAAGACGACCGGCTTCCAGTCCAGGCGGATGTGGTCCTCGGCGTGCGACGAGTGCGGGTCGCCCGACAGGTACGCCATCGTGTGCTGCATGTAGTTCTCGTCGTCGCGCGTCGGGAAGTCGTCGCGCATGTGGCCGCCGCGGCTCTCCTTGCGGTTGCGGGCGGTGACGACAACGACCTCGGCGATGTCGAGGAGGAAGCCGAGCTCGACGGCCTCGAGCAGATCGGTGTTGAAGCGCTTGCCCTTGTCGTCGACGTGGACGTTCTTGTAGCGCTCACGGAGGTCGGCGATGACGTCGAGGACCTCGCCGAGCGACTCGTCGGTGCGGAACACCTGGGCCTTGCGGTCCATCTCGTCCTGCAGCGTCTTGCGGAGCACCGCGATGCGCTCGCCGCCCGGGTTGTTGCGCAGGCCCTCGAGGAGCTCGCGCACCTCGGCGGCAGGATCCGCGGGAAGCGGCACGAAGTCGGCCGTCTGCACGTACTCCACAGCGTTGCGGCCGGCGCGCTTGCCGAACACGTTGATGTCGAGGAGCGAGTTGGTGCCGAGGCGGTTCGAGCCGTGGACCGAGACGCACGCGCACTCGCCGGCGGCGTAGAGGCCGGGGACGACGGTCGTGTTGTCGCTCAGCACCTGGGCGTCGTTGTTGGTGGGGATGCCGCCCATCGCGTAGTGGGCCGTGGGCATCACCGGCACGGGCTCGACGACCGGGTCTACGCCGAGGTACGTGCGTGCGAACTCGGTGATGTCGGGGAGCTTCGTCTCGAGGACCTCCGCGCCCAGGTGCGTGCAGTCCAGCAGGACGTAGTCGCGGTGGGGGCCGGCGCCGCGCCCCTCGGCGACCTCCTGCACCATGCAGCGACTGACGATGTCGCGCGGCGCGAGGTCCTTGATCGTCGGGGCGTAGCGCTCCATGAACCGCTCGCCCGAGGCGTTCCGCAGGATCGCTCCCTCGCCACGGGCGCCCTCGGTGAGCAGGATGCCGAGCCCGGCGAGGCCGGTCGGGTGGAACTGGAAGAACTCCATGTCCTCCAGCGGCAGCTTCTTGCGCCAGATGACCCCGACGCCGTCGCCGGTCAGCGTGTGCGCGTTCGAGGTCGTCTTGAAGATCTTGCCGAAGCCGCCGGTCGCGAAGATGACGGCCTTGGACTGGAAGACATGGAGGTCGCCGGTGGCGAGCTCGTACGCGACGACGCCGGCGACCTGGGTGTCCTTGCCCTCGCCGACGGTGATGAGGTCGAGCACGTAGAACTCGTTGAAGAAGTTGATGCCGAGCTTGACGCAGTTCTGGAAGAGCGTCTGCAGGATCATGTGTCCGGTGCGGTCGGCGGCGTAGCAGGCGCGGCGGACCGGGGTCTTGCCGTGATCGGCGGTGTGCCCGCCGAAGCGGCGCTGGTCGATCTTGCCCTCGGGGGTGCGGTTGAACGGGAGCCCCATGTTCTCGAGGTCGATGACGGCGTCGATCGCCTCCTTGGCGAGGATCTCCGCGGCATCCTGGTCGACGAGGTAGTCGCCGCCCTTGACCGTGTCGAAGGTGTGCCACTCCCACGAGTCCTCTTCGACGTTGGCGAGCGCCGCCGCCATGCCGCCCTGCGCGGCGCCGGTGTGCGAGCGCGTCGGGTAGAGCTTCGTGATGACGGCGGTCTTCGCGCCGGGGCCGGCCTCGATCGCCGCGCGCATGCCGGCGCCGCCGGCGCCCACGATGACGACGTCGAACTGGTGGTAGTGGACGCCGTCCTTCACGACGGCGTCCGGGTACGCGGTAGTCACAGTCAGGATGCCTTGCAGATCTCGGACAGCACGCTGTCGGGGCTGAGGTTGGGGATGCACGGGTCGAACGTGAACACGACGAGCGTGCCGAGCAGGATGAGGAAGCCGGCGGTGATCCACAGCGCCCACACGAGGGTGGTGCGGACCTTGGGGCCGGTGACGTAGTCGTTGACGATGGTGCGCATGCCGTTGGCGCCGTGGATGAGGGCCAGCCACAGCATGAGGACGTCCCACCACTGCCAGAACGGCGTCGAGAACTTGCCCGCGACGAAGGCGAAGTCGATGCCGTGGATGCCCTCGCCGAGCATCAGGTTCACGAACAGGTGACCGAAGATGAGGACGACCAGCAGCACGCCCGAGACGCGCATGTAGATCCAGCCCCACTTCTCGAGGTTGGCGCCCTTCTTGCGGACGGCGGCGCTGCGCGGGGCGGCGAGGTCGGCGGTCGGAGTCTGGACGGACATCAGTGCCCCCCTCCCACGGTCGAGAAGACGATCGGCAGGTGGCGCGCGGCGAAGCCGCCGACGGTCACCACCCAGAGGATCAGCACGGTCCACCACAGCTGGCGCTGGTGGCGGGTCGCCCACGGCCACAGGTCCACGGCGATGATCCGCAGCCCGTTGAACGCGTGATAGACGATCGCGGCGACGAGGACCGTCTCGCCGAGCCCCATGATCGGGTTCTTGTACGAGCTCATGACAGCGTCGTACGCGTCGGGGGCGACGCGGATGAGCGCCGTGTCCAGGACGTGCACGAGCAGGAAGAAGAAGATGGCGACGCCGGTGATGCGGTGCAGGACCCACGACCACATGCCCTCGTTGCCGCGGTACAGAGTGCCGCGCGGCGTGCGGGACGTGGTCTGGGCCACCGACGGTGTGACGCGTGCTGGTGCGGACACGGTCGTCCTCCCTTGGTGTGAACGGCACCTCGATACGGCGGGGACGAGAACATCCCTGGGGCTTCCGACCCCGACGTCGCACACGGGTGCTCTCTCATCCTAGATCGGCTGTCCGGGACCGGGCGAGGAAGGCGTGCCTAAGTTCTCTCGATATCGAGACAACGGCAGGAAACCCCGTTCTTTCGGAGGGGGTCCGCGCCGCGCGGCCGGCCTCGGGGAGAGGGGGAGGCGCCCGGTACGCTCATCCCATGGTCGACCCCATCGAGGACTTCTACGCCGTGATCCCCGCCGGCGGCGTCGGCAGCCGCCTGTGGCCGCTCTCGCGCGCCGACGCCCCCAAGTTCCTGCACGACCTCACCGGGTCGGGGCACTCGCTCCTGCGCGACACGTGGGACCGCCTCGAGCCGCTCACCGGGCACGACCGCATCGCCGTCGTCACCGGCCGCGCCCACCGGGCGGCCGTGGAGTCGCAGCTTCCCGGCATCCCCGACGAGAACGTGTTCCTCGAGTCGGAGCCGCGCGACTCGGCGGCCGCGATCGGCCTCGCCGCGGCGATCCTCCACCGCCGCGACCCCGACGTCATCATCGGCTCCTTCGCCGCCGACCACGTGATCCGGGTGCTGCCCGTCTTCCACTGGGCCGTCCAGCAGGCCGTCGCCGTCGCGCGCGAGGGCTACATCTGCACGATCGGGATCACACCCAGTGAGCCGTCGGTCGGGTTCGGCTACATCAAGAAGGCCGAGATGCTGTCGGTCGCCGGAGCGCCCGAGGCGGCGCTCGTCGAGCGCTTCGTCGAGAAGCCCGATCTCGAGACCGCGAAGGAGTACGTGCAGTCGCGGGACCACCTCTGGAACGCGGGCATGTTCATCTCGCGCGCCGACGTCCTGCTGGCCGAGATCGAGGCGAACCAGCCCGAACTGCACGCGGGTCTCGTCGAGCTCGCCGCCGTGTGGGACGACCGGGAGCAGCGCGGACCCGTCGTCGACCGCGTCTGGCCGACGCTGCCGAAGATCGCCATCGACTACGCGGTCGCCGAGCCCGCGGCAGAGCGCGGGCGCCTCGCCGTCATCCCCGGTCACTTCGACTGGGACGACGTCGGCGACTTCGCGAGCCTCGCCAAGCTCAACTCCGGCGGCCGCAAGAACGATCTCGCGATCCTCGGCGAGAACGCACGGATCCTCTCGGATGCGGCGAGCGGCATCGTCGTCAGCCACACGACGCGCGTGATCAGCCTCATCGGGGTGAAGGACATCGTCGTCGTCGACACCCCCGACGCCCTGCTGGTCACCACGAGCGAGCACGCCCAGCGCGTGAAGGGCGTCGTCGACGCGCTCAAGCTCACCGGCCGCGGCGACGTCCTCTGACGACCTCCGACGCGGCGCCGGAGCGGCCGGATTGAGCAGGATGCCGCTCGCATGACGGATTGATTGCGTCTTTGTAACCATTCGTTTGAAGCGGCCTGCTCAGCGTGCAAATCGGGCGACACAGTAGGTAACTTCGTCGTGCACACCCGCGAAGTCCGCGGGTTCTCTTCCGTGGAGGCACACTTGACCATCTCGACCACCAAGAAGCTCGCGGGCATCGCGGGCGCCGCGCTCCTCGTCGCGGCTCTCGCGGGCTGCGGCACCGCGCCCGAAGCAAACCCGTCCACCCCCGGCGCCGACGCGCCGGACGTGGTCGACGGCTTCCTGCCCTGCCTCATCTCCGACGCGGGCGGGTGGAACGACAAGTCCTTCAACGAGTCCGCCAAGAACGGCATGGACATGGCGGCCGAAGAGCTGGGCGTCACCCCGCTCGAGTTCGAGTCGACCAACGACAACGACTACGCGCCGAACATGGAGACCGCCGTCTCCGAGGGCTGCACCCTGATCGTCGCCGTCGGCTTCAAGCTCGCCGCCGCGACCGTCGAGGCAGCCAACCAGAACCCCGACCTCCAGTTCGCCATCATCGACGACTACGCCGACGGCACGACCGTCGACGAGGAGGGCAACCCGGTCTACGACGGCGCCCCCGACGCTCCGAACATCAAGCCGCTCGTCTTCAACACGGCCGAGGCCGCGTACCTCGGAGGCTACGCCGCCGCGGCATGGTCGGCGGAGTCCGGCGTGAACAAGGTCGGCACCTTCGGCGGTCTGCAGATCCCGTCGGTCGCCGTGTTCATGGACGGCTACCAGCTCGGCGTCGAGAAGTACAACGAGGACAAGGGCGCCGACGTCCAGGTCTTCGGATGGGACGCCGCGACCCAGGAGGGCGCCTTCACCGGCGGCTTCGACGCGAACGACACCGCCAAGCAGACCGCGCAGTCGGTCCTCGACCAGGGCGTGGACGTCATCCTCCCCGTCGGCGGCCCGATCTACCAGAGCGCCGCGGCGGCCATCGCCGACGGCGGCAGCGACACCGTCATGCTCGGTGTGGACAGCGACCTCGCCGTCGCCGACACGAGCGTCACCGACGTCACGCTGGTTTCGATCATGAAGGCGATCGACGTCGCCGTCCACGACGCGACCGTCGCGGCCGCCGCGGGCGACTTCGACCCGGCGCCCTACATCGGCACCCTGGAGAACGAGGGCGTGAAGCTCTCGAGCTTCCACGACTTCGAGTCGCAGCTGCCGGACGGCCTCCTCGACGAGATCGCCGCCCTCCAGGCGTCGATCATCGCCGGCGACATCACGGTGGAGTCCGAGAACTCCCCGTGATCTGAACCGATCACCACTCGGGGCGGGCCAGCGTCAGCGGCCCGCCCCGAGTGCCGTTCGCGAACGTCGATGGTGCCCTCCCGCGGGGGAGCGGGTGCCGGATAGGGTGCTGATATGAAGCTCGAGCTCCGCGGAATCACGAAGAGATTCGGCAGCCTCGTCGCCAACGACCACATCGATCTCGTGGTCCAGCCGGGGGAGATCCACGCTCTCCTGGGCGAGAACGGCGCAGGCAAGTCCACGCTGATGAACGTCCTCTACGGCCTGTACCGCGCCGACGAGGGCGAGATCCTGCTCGACGATGCCGTCCAGCACTTCCGGGGCCCCGGCGACGCCATGAACGCCGGCATCGGCATGGTTCACCAGCACTTCATGCTGATCCCCGTCTTCACCGTCGCCGAGAACGTCATGCTCGGGCACGAGGAGACCAAGGGCCTCGGCCGCCTCGACCTTCAGAAGGCGCGCGAGCACGTGCGCCAGGTCGCCGACCGGTTCGGCTTCCAGATCGACCCCGACGCCCTCGTCGGCGACCTCCCGGTGGGCGTCCAGCAGCGCGTCGAGATCATCAAGGCGCTCTCCCGCGACGCGAAGGTGCTCGTCTTCGACGAGCCGACGGCCGTCCTCACCCCGCAGGAGACCGACGAGCTGATGGCGATCATGCGTCAGCTCCGCGACGAGGGCACCTCGATCGTCTTCATCACCCACAAGCTCCGTGAGGTCCGCGAAGTCGCCGACCGCATCACCGTCATCCGTCTCGGCAAGGTCGTCGGCGAGGCCTCGCCGACCGCGACCAACGCCGAGCTCGCCTCGCTCATGGTCGGTCGCGCCGTCGAGCTCACCGTCCACAAGGAGGCGCCGCAGACGCGCGAGGGCGGCCTCGAGGTCCGGGGCCTTAGAGTCCTCACCCCGTCGGGCGCGATCGTCGTCGACGACGTCAGCTTCGACGTCCGTCCGGGCGAGGTGCTCGCCGTCGCCGGCGTGCAGGGCAACGGACAGACCGAGCTCGTCGAGGCCATCGTGGGACTCGCCGCCCGCACCGAGGGGTCGATCCGCCTCGACGGCGAGGAGCTCGTCGGCAAGAGCGTGCGCGGCATCCTCGAATCCGGCGTCGGGTTCGTTCCCGAGGACCGCACCGAGGACGGCCTCGTCGGCGGCTTCTCGGTCGCCGAGAACCTGATCCTCGACCGCTCCACCGACGCGGACTTCTCGCGCTTCGGCACGATCCTCCGCGGGCCGCTGGACGAGTTCGCCCGGGCGCGCATCGCGGAGTACGACATCCGCACCCAGGGTCCCGAGACCCCCGCCGGCACCCTGTCCGGCGGCAACCAGCAGAAGGTCGTCATCGCGCGCGAGATGAGCCGCGATCTGAAGCTCCTGGTGGCCGCTCAGCCCACCCGCGGCGTCGACGTCGGCTCCATCGAGTTCATCCACAAGCGGATCATCGAGACGCGGGATGCCGGCATCCCCGTCGTCGTGGTCTCGACCGAGCTCGACGAGGTCACCGCCCTCGCCGACCGCATCGCGGTGATGTACCGCGGCACCGTCGTCGGCATCGTGCCCGGCGACACCCCCCGTGACACCCTCGGCCTCATGATGGCCGGCGCAACCGACCCGGAGGTGGCCGCATGAGCGGCTCGACGCCCGGCGCCGCCGACGCGGCGCGTCCCGCCGACCCGCAGCTCCCGCCCGCGAGCGGTCCGCTCACCGGGGAGCCGGTGCCGGATCCGCCCCGCTCCAGCGTGTTCGTCAAGGAGCTGCTGCGCGGCAGTGCGTTCACGACGCTCCTCGCGATCATCCTCGCGATGCTCGTGGGCGGCGTCCTCATCGCCATCACGAACGAGGACGTGCAGGCGGCCGCGGGCTACTTCTTCTCGCGACCGACCGACACGCTCACCGCGATCTGGAACGCCGTCTACAACGGGTACGAGGCGCTGTTCCGCGGCGCGGTGTTCAACCCCCGCGCGCCCAGCTTCGAGGCCCAGATCCGCCCGTTGACGAACTCCCTCGGATTCGCCGCGCCGCTGATCGCCGCCGGTCTGGGCGTGGCGCTCGCCTTCCGCGTGGGCCTGTTCAACATCGGCGCGCGCGGACAGATGCTCATCGGCGCCCTGTTCGCCGGGCTGTTCGCGTTCAACCTCGACCTGCCGATGTGGATCCACCTGCCGCTCACCCTGATCGCGGGGATCGTCGGCGGAGCGCTCTGGGGCGGCCTCGTCGGCCTCCTCAAGGCACGGACGGGCGCGCACGAGGTGATCCTCACGATCATGCTCAACTACGTCGCGTACTACCTGCTGCTGTGGATGCTGCGCAGCCCCGGGCTTCTTCAGATGGCGGGGAGCAACCAGCCCCAGACGAAGCCCACGCCGGCATCCGCCCAGTTCCCGGATCTTCTCGGGCCGCTCTTCCCGGCGCTCGACTGGGGCTTCCTCATCGTGGTCCTCGCGACCGTGTTCGTCTGGTGGCTGATCGAGCGCTCGAGCCTGGGTCTGCGCCTGCGGGCCGTCGGCGAGAACCCTCACGCCGCCCGCGCGGCCGGCATCAACGTCGAGCGGCTCTACATCTACGCGATGCTCTTCGCGGGAGGCCTCGCGGGCCTGGCGGCCATGAACCAGATCCAGGGGAACGTCACGACGGGCTTCGGCGCCACGATCGACGCCGGCATCGGGTTCGACGCGATCACGGTCGCCCTCCTCGGACGCAGCCGCGCCTGGGGGACGTTCGCCGCCGGCATCCTGTTCGGCGCCCTGAAGGCCGGATCGTTCTCGATGCAGGCACAGGGGATCCCCGTCGACATCGTGCTCGTCGTCCAGTCGCTCATCGTGCTCTTCATCGCGGCGCCGCCCCTGCTGCGCGCGGTGTTCTTCCTTCCCAAGACCGACATCGAGAAGGCGACCAAGGCGCGAGCCAAGGCCGCGAAGAAGGCGGTGGCGGCATGAGCGCGCTCACTCCCGCACTCGAAGCCGACGACGGCACGATCCAGCTCGCGGTCGTCCGCGAGCGCCACTTCAAGGTCCCCGTCGTCTTCGGGATCGTCGTGGTGCTGCTCGCGGCGCTCTTCGCGCTCGCTCCGCGCGGCGGCGTCTCGACCTTCCGCCTCGGCGACGCCTCGTCGGCGATCGCCCTTCCCGAAGTCGAGCTCCCGACCGGAGCCACCAGCTGGATCCTCGTCGTGATCCTCGCCCTCCTCGCCGCGTGGGCGGCGTGGGAGGCGTGGTCCTACCGCCGCGTGCCGCTGTGGCTCACCGCGGTCTTCGGTGTCCTCGGCGTCTTCGCCTTCCTGGTGTGGGCCGCCGCCGGCGGCCTGGTGCCGGTCTCGAGCCTGCTCTTCGGTGCGGTGTCGCTCTCCGTCCCCCTCGTCTTCGGCGCCCTCGGCGGCGTCATCGGCGAGCGCGCCGGCGTCGTCAACGTCGCGATCGAGGGGCAGCTGCTGCTCGGCGCGTTCTCGGCCGCGCTCCTGTCGAGCATCACGAACAACCCGTTCGTCGGCCTGATCGGCGCCATGATCGGCGGTGTCCTGGTGTCGTTCGTCCTCGCGGCGTTCGCCATCAAGTACCTCGTCGACCAGGTCATCGTCGGCGTCGTCCTGAACGTCCTCGTCACGGGCCTCACCGGGTTCCTCTACGGCGCACTGCTCGTGCCGAACGAGACGGAGCTCAACCGTCCGGTGCGCTTCGCGCGGATGGAGATCCCGCTCCTCAGCGACATCCCGATCATCGGACCGGTGCTGTTCAACCAGACCTTCATCGTCTACCTGATGTTCGTGACGGTCGCCATCGTCGCCTGGGCCCTGTACCGCACCCGCTGGGGTCTGCGGCTCCGCGCGGTCGGCGAGCACCCGCAGGCGGCCGACACCGTCGGCATCAAGGTCAACATGACGCGGTTCTGGAACGTGTCGCTCGCCGGCGCGATCGCCGGCATCGGCGGCGCCTACTTCACGCTCGTCTCCGTGCCGCAGTTCGGGAAGGAGATGACCGCGGGCCTCGGCTTCATCGCCCTCGCCGCCGTGATCTTCGGACGCTGGGATCCGATCCGCGCGACCCTCGCCGCGCTGCTGTTCGGGTTCGCGACCAACCTGCAGAACCTGCTGACGATCTTGAAGACCCCGATCCCCAGCGAGTTCATGCTCATGCTCCCGTACGTCGTGACGATCCTCGCGGTCGCCGGGTTCGCGGGACAGATCCGGGGCCCCGCGGCATCCGGCAAGCCGTACATCAAGGGATGACATCGTGACAGACATCGACTGGGACCACCTCCGGGCGGTCGCCACCGAAGCCATGCAGCGCGCCTACGCGCCCTACTCCCGCTACCGGGTCGGCGCCGCCGCCCTCGTCAGCGACGGGCGCATCGTGTCGGGCTGCAACGTCGAGAACGCCTCGTACGGCGTCGGACTGTGCGCGGAGTGCGCGCTCGTGGGCGACCTCCACATGAGCGGCGGGGGCCAGCTGGTCGCGTTCGTCTGCGTCAACAACGACGGCGCGACGATCATGCCGTGCGGCCGCTGCCGCCAGCTGCTCTACGAGTTCTCGCTCCCGGGCATGCTGCTCGAGACGGTCTCGGGCATCCGCACGATCGACGAGGTGCTGCCCGACGCGTTCGGACCCCGCGACCTGGAGGCGGCACGATGACCCTTCGACAGGCCCAGGGACCGGAGGCTCAGGGACCGGACGCTCAGGGACCGGACGCTCAGGGACCGGCTGTGGAGCCGTTCGACGCGGTCGACGTCATCCGCACGAAGCGCGACGGCGGGGCGGTCGAGGGCGATGCCCTCCGCTGGATGGTCGACGCCTACACGCGCGAGTACGTCGCCGACTCCCAGATGGCCGCCTTCGCGATGGCGGTGCTGCTGAACGGCATGAGCCGCGACGAGATCCGCGTCATGACGGATGCCATGATCGCCTCGGGGGAGCGGATGAGCTTCGCCGGGCTCGGCAAGCCCACGGTCGACAAGCACTCCACCGGCGGCGTGGGCGACAAGATCACCCTCCCGCTCGCGCCCCTCGTCGCCGCCTTCGGCGTCGCCGTGCCGCAGCTGTCCGGGCGCGGCCTCGGGCACACCGGCGGCACCCTCGACAAGCTCGAGTCGATCCCGGGCTGGCGCGCCGCGCTGTCGAACGAAGAGATGTTCGCCCAGCTCCAGGATGTCGGCGCCGTCATCTGCGCGGCGGGCTCGGGACTCGCGCCCGCTGACAAGCGGCTCTACGCCCTCCGCGACGTCACCGGCACGGTCGAGGCGATCCCGCTCATCGCGTCGAGCATCATGTCGAAGAAGATCGCCGAGGGCACCGATTCGCTCGTGCTCGACGTGAAGTTCGGCTCGGGCGCGTTCATGCGCGACGTCGACAAGGCACGGGAGCTCGCCCGCACGATGGTCGCGCTCGGCACCGACTCGGGAGTGTCGACCACGGCCCTCCTCACCGACATGAACACGCCGCTCGGCCTCGCGATCGGCAACGCCAACGAGGTCCGCGAATCGGTCGAGGTGCTCGCCGGCGGCGGCCCCGCCGACATCGTCGAGCTGACCGTCGCCCTCGCGCGGGAGATGCTGGCCCTTGCCGGCCAGCCCGACGCCGACGTCGAGGCGGCGCTGCAGGACGGTCGCGCGATGGACGCCTGGCGTCGCATGATCCGCGCGCAGGACGGCGATCCGGATGCCACGCTGCCCGCGCCGCGCGAGACCCACACGGTCGTCGCCGACGCCGACGGCGTCATCACGCGGATGGAAGCCCTGCCGTTCGGCATCGCCGCCTGGCGTCTGGGCGCGGGCCGCGCCCGTGCGCAGGACCCCGTCGTCCACGCCGCCGGCATCGACCTCCACGTGAAGCCGGGCGACCGCGTCACCGCCGGTCAGCCGGTGTTCACACTGCTCGCCGACGACGCGGACCGGTTCGCCCGCGCGATCGACGCCGTCGAGGGCGCATGGGACATCGGGGCCGAGGCTCCGGCATCCCGTCCTCTCGTCCTCGAGCGCATCACCGCCTGACACCCGCACGACACCCCCAGGAGAATCATGGCCATCGACCAGCACGGCGACGCGAAGCTGCAGGGCGTCTCGATCCGTTCGCTCCCCAAGGTGTCGCTGCACGACCACCTCGACGGCGCCCTGCGCCCGCAGACGATCATCGAGCTCGCCGACGCGGCGGGCGTGGACGTCCCCGCCGCCGCGTCCGACGACCTCGCCGACTGGTTCGAGTCGCAGAGCGACTCCGGCTCGCTCGTCGAGTACCTCAAGACCTTCGATCTCACGATCGCGGTCATGCAGACCCGCGAGGGCTTGCGCCGCGTGGCGAAGGAGTTCGTCGAAGATCTCGCCGCAGACGGCGTCATCTACGGCGAGGTGCGCTGGGCGCCCGAGCAGCACCTCGCGGGCGGGCTGTCGCTCGAAGAGGTCGTCGAGGCCGTCCAGGAAGGCATCGAGGAGGGCGAAGACGCCGTCGAGGCGCGCGGTGACGACATCCGTGTCGGCCAGCTCGTGACGGCCATGCGCCACACCGACCGATCGCTCGAGATCGCCGAGCTCGCCGTCGCCTTCCGCGGTCGCGGCGCGGTGGGATTCGACATCGCCGGACCCGAGGACGGATTCCCGCCCTCGAACCACCGCGCGGCGTTCGACTACCTGGCATCCGAGTTCTTCCCGGTCACCGTGCACGCCGGTGAGGCGGCGGGCCTGGAATCGATCCGCTCGGCGCTGCTCGACGGGCGGGCGCTGCGCCTCGGCCACGGCGTGCGGATCGCGGAGGACCTCGACGTCGTGTCGCAGAAGGGCGAGGAGACCTTCGTGACCTTCGGGCACCTCGCCCACTGGGTGCGCGACCGGGAGATCCCGCTGGAGCTCTCGCCGTCGTCGAACCTGCAGACCGGAGCGATCTCGCGCTGGGGCACGACCCTCGAGGATCACCCGTTCGACCTGCTGTACCAGCTGGGCTTCTCGGTGACCGTGAACGTGGACAACCGCACCATGAGCCGCACGTCGCTGACACGCGAGCTCGCCCTCCTCGCCGAGACGTTCGACTACTCGCTCGAGGACCTGGAGGCGTTCCAGCTGAACGCCGCGGCCGGAGCGTTCCTGTCCGTCGAGGAGCGGGAGGAGCTCATCGAGCTGATCGGCGAGGGCTTCGACCGCTGACGCCCACCCCGCGGCGGCGTCATCGCGACGCGTCCGCGGGTTCATAACTCCGGAAGATCGGTGGCTTGCGGCGTCCGGGGTCCGTTTCGGCCACCTCGGACGCGGCCCCTTCCGGAGTTGTGAACCAGCGGCTGTCGGGCGAGGATCCGTTCGAGATGCTCGCGCACCCAATCGGGGCGGCGGAACACGTCATCCGCCAGGAGCCGGACGGTCGAGTATCCCTGTGCTGCCGCGGCGAGATCGCGGTGGCGATCGGCGACGTGGGTGCTCCAATCGCTGTGATGACGAACGCTGTCGCATTCGACGATGAGCCATCCGTCGACGAGCAGATCCACGCGTCCGACGCGGTCGATTCTCACCTGCAGTTCGATGTGGCATCCGAGCCCCCGCAGAATCAGCCTGACGAGCGTTTCCGTACCCGATTCGCTCCGGGGGTCCAGCATGCCGAGCAGGACGCGGTACCGCGCCGGGAGAAGATCGAAGACCGACCGGATCGCGGTCTCGTCCACGAGTCCGAGGTGCCACGCGCTGTCGAGCGTCGCAACCGCCGCCCTGGATCCTTGACACCTGACGGCTTGCGCGAGCGCTTCGATGATCGGAGCGATGGCGGCGTCCGGTGGTGCGGTGGTGGATCGCCAGTGGCGGATGACGCCTCGCTCCGGCGGCGGCAATCGTGTCGCGTCGCGCTCGAGTTGCACGTGCGCGTGAGGAGGATCGAGTACGAAGACGCCCAGGAGAGCCAGGAGTGCAACGCCATCGAGTCTCCCTCCGCAGCGGACCGCCTCGACCAGATGGGGATGCGCGTCCGCCGGCAGGTATCGGTCGCGTCGGGGTCTCAGCAGGATGCCGGCGCGAACGGCTTCCGTGAGATGGCGTCCTGTCACTCCGGCAGTCAGCAGGTCTGCGCGGCGCGACACGGTCGCGACGACGCGAGGTGGGGAGGAGAGAAGACTCGACGTGGGATGCATGGCAGCACGCTGACGCATCACGCAGCGACGCGACGCGGGGTACGGCATTTCGGGGAGTGGCGCGCTCGAATCGGCTGATGGGGAGAGGTGCTGACGCCCGGTGCACAACTCCGGAAGATCGGCGGTATCTGCGGCCCGACGCGCACGGCCGGCGGCGGTCGGCGGTGTCGTTCCGGAGTTGCGAACGCCTCCACAGCCCGATGGGCCGGTTCCGGCGCGACCATGGCGACCTGAGTGCGTCGCGCCAGTACGGCCGGTGGCGGTTCACAACTCCGGAACTTCGCCGCGCGGCGGCTCTGACCTGGCTCTGACGGGCTTATCCGGGCCGGAACTTCCGGAGTTGTGCGCGTCGCAGCGGCCGGACCCGCCGGGGGTCAGCGCCGGGCGACGCCGGGGTGGGTGGCGAGGTACGCCTCGAACGCCTCGTGCGTGGTCTTGGCCGGGGTGAACCCGAATCGCGCCGACAGGGCGTCGGCGGCGAGGACGGGGCGGTAGCGCAAGAAGCGCACCTGCTCGGGGCCGTGGTCGGTGAGCCGCAGCGCGCGACCCACCCGCAGAGCGGATGCCAGGAGCCCGGCGGGCACGGTGAGCGTCGGCTTGCCCAGTCGCGCGGCGATCTCGCGCACGGTCATGCGTCCGTCGCCGGCGACGTTGTAGATGCCCGGCGGGCCGTCGGTGGCGGCGCGGGCCATCGCGGCGGCGACGTCGTCGACCCAGACGAAGACGAAGGGGGAGTCGGATCCCCGGATCGCGAGGATGCGGCGTCCGTCCCAGAGCGCTGTGATCTGGTTGCGGACCGTGGGCCCGAGGATCGTGCCGATCCGGAAGACCACCTGCTCGAGCTCCGGATGGGCGACGCGGTGCGCGGCGAGCATCTCCTCGACGAGCCGCTTGTGGCGCGCGTACGGGAACGCGTCGTTGCCGCGGAGCGGGTCGTCCTCACGGAGCCACCCCGGGTTGTCGGGGTGATAGCCGTATGCGGCGCCCGAGGAGGAGACGACGATCCGACGGACGCCCGCTGCCGTGCAGGCGGCGAGGACGTGCCTCGTGCCGTCCACGTCGATCCGGTACTCGAGGTCGTGGTCGCGCCCGGGATTCACGATCGCCGCGAGATGGACGACGACGTCGATGCTGTGCCGGCGCAGGATCGGTTCCAGTGCGGACGGATCGGTCACGTCGCAGCGCTCGAAGGCAACCCCCTCCACGGGGTGCGTGGGAGGGCGGACATCGGCCGCGACGACCGTCGACACGTCGGCCCGCGACGCGAGCGCGGCGGCGACGTGAGTGCCGAGGAATCCGGCGCCGCCTGTGATCAGCACAGCGGTCATGCCGGTGCTCCGGGCCGCGGCGCCGGCGCGGCGTGCCGGGTCGCGTCGCCCGAGGCCGAGCCGGTGCGGCGCCGGGTGTGACGTGCCCACAGCGCGGCGACGACGAGTCCGGCGACGATGTCCCAGATGCCCCACCAGCCGGCGACGATCGCCATGCCCCCGAGTCCGCCGAAGAAGGTGAACACCAGCCCGAGCCCGAGACCGGCGTTGCGGATGCCGACCTCGAACGTCATCGCCTTCCGCTCGCGCGTGCCGAGTCCGCCGGCCGCGGCGGTCGTCCACCCGATCGCGAGGGCGACGGCGTCGTGGATCGTCACGGCGAGGACGATGATCCCGAGGAACGCGATGAAGTACTGCCAGTTGCCGGCCAGCGCGGCGCCGATGAAGGCGAGGAGGGCGAGGAGGGAGAACCACTTGACGAACGGCTGGACCCGGGCGGCGAGGCGCGGCAGGCGGTGCCGGACGGTGAGCCCGATGGCGAAGGGGATGCCGATGATGAGGACGATCTCGAGCAGCATCTGCCAGCCGTTGAGCGAGACCGTCGCGAGGAGGCTCCGCGTGTCGGCGCGCAACGACCCCCAGAAGGCGATCGAGATCGGGAGCGCGAAGATGTAGAGGAGGTTCGACACGGCCGTCATCGAGACCGACAGCGCCACGTTGCCTCCCGACCGGTGGGTCAGCACCTGCGAGATGTTGCCGGGCGGACAGCAGGCCACGAGGATCATCCCGAGTGCCATCGACGCCGTCACGGGGAGCAGGAAAGTGAGGCCGAAGGTCACCGCGGGGAGTACGACGAGCTGCGCGACGATCGCGATGATCATCGGCCGCGGACGCCGGGCCACGACGCGGAAGTCGTCGATCGTGACGTCGAGTGCGACCCCGAGCATGATCAGGGCGAGCACCACGTTCAGGATCGTCAGCGTGCCGGGAGTGAAGTTGAGCAGGACGTCGTCGGGGTTCATCGTGTGCGCTCCTTCCGGGATGCCGGGCGGCGCCGACGCCGGAGCGGACCGGCATCCTCGCCGCGGAGCGTCCGGGTGAGGGCGCGGACGGTGCCTCGGTAGGCGTCCTTGTTCACGTAGTAGGCCATCCGCTCGAGTCCGAGGTACCGGTAGCCGCCCGTCAGGTCGGGCCAGGGGAGGTTCACCCGGCGGCGGAAGAGCGACGCGCGCTCGGGGTCGTCGGTCTCGGCGCGGAGGTAGGAGGCGATGAGCTCGGCCTGCTCGTAGCGGCCCTGCCAGCCGAGCCCCGACGCCTCGACCATGCCCATGACGAACAGGCCGTTGAACGAGGGAGGGAAGATGTTGAGGAAGAGGGTGGGCGCCATCCCCGTCCAGTGGAGGTCGGCGCGGTCGACGAAGGGGTAGTCGAGGCGGTAGCCGGTCGCGAGGACGACCGTGTCGTACTCGTCCGACGTGCCGTCCCGGAAGTGGACGCGACCGCCGTCGAACCGGGCGATGTCGGGGCGGATCCGCAGGTCGCCCTGCCCGAGGTGGTTCAGGATGAGGGTGTTGACGATCGGATGCGACTCGTAGATCCGGTAGTCCGGGCGGGGGAACCCGAACCTCGCCGGGTCTCCTGTGAACGCGCGCAGCACGCGCGTGTCGACGAGCTGCTTGAGGCGGGCGGGGAGCGGACGGCCCTGGTTGAGGGTGTCGGCGGGGCGGCCGAACAGGTAGCGCGGCACGAAGTAGTAGCCGCGGCGGACGCTCATGTCGACGGATGCCGCGTGGTGCACGGCGTCGACGGCGATGTCGCAGCCCGAGTTGCCGGCGCCGATGATCAGCACGCGGCGCCCACTCAACTGCGTCGCCTGCTTGTACGCACTCGTGTGAAGCAGCTCGCCGGTGAACGTCCCGGGAAAGCTCGGGACCTGCGGCTCGGCGAGGGTGCCGTTGGCGATGAGGACGCCCGCGTAGCTGCGGGTGACCTCACCGTCCGGCCCCTCGGCGGTGAGGTCCCAGTCCCCGTCGGCGCGGCGCGCGAGCGCCGTGACCCGCGTGCCGAAGCGGAAGTGCGCGCCGAGTCCGAACCTGTCGGCGTAGGCGCGGAAGTAGCGGAGGAGATCCCGATGGCCGGGGTAGTCGACGGTGGCGTCCATCGGGAACTCGTCGAACTCGGTCGTCGTCCGTGAGGAGATGAGGTGCGCCGACGCGTACATCGTCGAACGCGGGTTCTCGATGTCCCAGAGGCCCCCGACACCGCGTGAGGCTTCGTAGCCGTCGAAGGGGAGCTCCTCGCGCTGGAGAGCCCGCGCCGCGGCGAGCCCGGACGGCCCGGCGCCGATGACGGCGTAGCGGCGCTCTCGCATTCCCCAGACTCCTTCGTGAGGGGCCCGTCCATCATGCGGGGTCGCGTCGTCGCGACCGGGGCGGGCTCCCGCCGATGCTACCGGGCCCGTGGCCCGTCGCGGAGACGGTGCCCCGTCAGTCCAGATCGCCGGCGAAGGCTCCGACGGTGGCGGTGATCTGCGCCGTCATATCCTCGAGCGACACCGTCGGCGTCCCGTCGCCGTCCTGCGGGCCGTACGCGCCGAACGAGGCGTGCGCGGCGCCGGGGATCTCGACGAACACCGCATCGGCGGGCAGCAGGGGGCGTCCGGCGTCGATCTTCGCGGGCGTGGACAGTCCGTCCTCGCTCCCCGACAGGCTGAGGACGGGAAGTCCCGACTCCGACAGGTCGTTCGAGCAGTACGCGGCGAAGAGCGCCAGCCCGTCGACGTCGTCCGCGAGCATGCAGGCGCGGACGCCGCCGAGGGAGTGCCCGCCGACGATCCAGGAGTCGATGTCGGGGGCGAGATCGGTGAACGCAGTCACGGGACGCACGTCGAAGAACGCGAGGTTCAGCCAGGGCTTCGTGATGACGACGGTCACTCCGGCATCCCGCACGAGGCCCGACAGCGTCGCAGCGTAGGCCCACGGGTCGACCTTCGCGCCGGGGATGAAGACGAGTCCCTCGCCGGTGGCCGGCGTCTCTGCGGGCGCGAGGACGATGCCCGCGGCGTCGTCGGTGATGCGGATGCCGGGGTCGGCGCGGACGGACGCGAGAGGCGCCGCCTCGGCCTGGTAGACGCCGACCTGGCTCCAGACGACGATGCCGACGACAGCCGCGAGGAGGAGACCGCCGACGCCGCCGAGGATCCACCAGAGGATCCGGCGACGGCGACGGCGCCCCGCAGGACTCACGCGAGCTCGGCCTGGCGGGCCGCGACGATCTCCTCGACGCGGGAGAAGAGCGGGTGGTCCGCCTCGAGACCCGTGACGGATGCCGTGACCTCGGCCGCGGTGCTGTCATGGAGGCGCTGCCGCAGCTCCACCGACTGCTCATCGGCCGCGTCGTCGAAGCGCAGTGCGGCGCTCATCGCGGCGACGAGGCCGTCGACGGAGAGACCGCGCTCCGCGGCTTCGGCGGCGGGGCCCACGAAGCGCTCGTGGCGGGAGAGCTTCCGCAGCGGCTGACGGCCCACGCGGCCGACGGTGTCGGGGAGCGCCGGGTTCGCGAACCGCCGGAGGATCGTGGCCCGGTAGGCGGCGAGGTCGTCGGCATCCAGGCCGTGCTTGGCGACCAGGAGCGCGGAGGTCTCCTCGAGGGCCGCCGCGACCTTCGCCGCGATCGCCGGATCGGCCAGGGCGTCGGAGATCTTCTCGACGCCGGCCTCTGCGCCGAAGTACGCCGTCGTGGCGTGTCCGGTGTTGACAGTGAAGAGCTTCCGCTCGATGAACGGGGCGAGGTCGTCGACGAAATGCGCGCCCGGGATCACCGGCGGCTCGTCGCCGAACGGCGGTCGCTCGATGGCCCACTCGAAGAACGGCTCGACGGTGACGTCGACACCGGCTCCGTCGGGCTGGGCCGGGACGATGCGGTCGACGGCCGTGTTGGCGAACACGGCGCGGCCCTCGAGCGCGTCCCACGCGTCGCCCGCCTGCGCTTTGATCTCGTCGCGGAGGAGGTCCGTGGCGTTGATGGCGTTCTCGCACGCCATGATCTGCAGCGGGGGAGCGGAGGGGTCACGGAGGGCGAGTCCCGCGACGATCGGCGGGGCGACGAAGCGGAGGATCGTCGGGCCGACCGCGGTCGTGACGACGTTCGCCCCCGCGATCTCCTCGATGAGCTCATCGGGCTGCGTCGCGCTGTTGATCGCGCGGAAGCCGGTGACGACCTTGTCGGTGCCGCCCTCGCCCACCTCGTGCACGGTGTAGGAGTCGACGGCGTTGATGGCGTCGACCAGGGGCGCCGCGACGTCGGAGAAGACGAGGTCGTAGCCGCCCTCATGCAGGAGGAGCCCGACGAACCCGCGGCCGATGTTGCCGGCGCCGAAGTGGACGGCCTTCATCAGGAGTTGACAGACGAGAGCAGTGCGAACAGCTCCTCGGGCGTCTGCGCCGACTTCAGCAGGTCGACCTCGTCCTCGTCGGAGAAGATCAGGGCGATCTGCGAGAGGATCTCGAGGTGCTCGTCGCCCTTGCCAGCGATGCCGACGACGAAGGACACCGGGTTGCCGTCCCAGTCGACCCCGCCGTCGTAGCGGACGAACGACAGAGCGGATTCGAGGATCTCGTCCTTCGTCTCGTTCGTGCCGTGGGGGATCGCGAGCTCGTTGCCCATGTACGTCGACACGGTCTCCTCGCGCTGCTTCATCGCGTCGAAGTACGCGCCGGTCACGGCGCCCGCGGCCTCGAGGATGTCGGCCGCCTCCTTCATCGCGTCTTCGCGGGTCGCGGACCCGTTGCGGATGCGGACCTGTCCGATGTTCAGGACTTCACGTGCCATGACATACCTCTCTTCGATCGATCTCATGCCTCGGGCTGCGAGGCCGGGCGCATCGCGCAACCCGGCCCCGCAGCGGTCTTCCGAGGCTACGCGTCGTGCTGGTCGACGACCAGCTTCACGACCTCGTCGTACTTCGGCGAGTTCATGAAGTTGTCGACCGACACGTGCACGGCCTGGGGGTTCTGGGCACGGGCCCGGTCGGTCAGCTGCTGCTGGGTGATGACCAGGTCCTCGCTGCCGTCCAGGTTCGCAATCGCCTTGTTGACGACCGTGACGTCCTCGACGCCCGCCTTCTTGATCTTGTTGCGCAGGACGCTCGCGCCCATCGCCGAGGAGCCCATGCCGGCGTCGCACGCGAAGACGATGTTCTTCACGAGCTTGTCGGTGGCGACCGCGGCTCCACCCGCGGCGGCCGTGCCCGCGGCGGCACCGGCGAGGCCGGAGAGCGCCGCGGAGGACTTGCCCTTGTTCGCCTCGGTCTGCGCGATCGCGGCGGCGAGCGGGTCGCCGTTCGCGGCCTCGTTCGCCAGGTCGCGCTTGCGGCTGGCGAGGAGGATCGGAGCCGACACCGCGAAGGTGACGGCGGCCGACAGCACGACCGAGAGGATGACGCCCAGGTGGCTGCCCGGAGCGGTCTGGATGAGCACCGCGAAGATCGACCCCGGCGCCGCCGGAGCGACGAGACCCGACTGGAAGATCACGTTGGTGAGGACACCGGTCGCGCCGCCCAGGATGAGGCCGAGGATCAGGATGGGCTTGGCGAGGACGTACGGGAAGTACACCTCGTGGATGCCGCCGAGGAACTGGATGATCGCCGCGCCGGGCGCGGTCGCGCGGGCCGCTCCGACACCGAAGATCGTCAGCGCGAGGAGCATGCCGACGCCGGGGCCGGGGTTGGCCTCGACGAGGAACAGCAGGCTCTTCCCGGTCTCCGCCGACTCGGCGGTGCCGAGCGGCGTGAAGACGCCGTGGTTGATGGCGTTGTTCAGGAACAGGACCTTGGCGGGCTCGACGATGATGCTGGCGAGCGGGATCAGGCCGTTGTTGACGAGCCAGCCGACCGCGTTGCCGAGGACGTCGGTGATGAACTTCACGACCGGGGCGAGCCAGAAGAATGCCGCGAGCGCCGTGAAGAACGCCACGAATCCTGCGGCGAAGTTGTCGACGAGCATCTCGAAGCCGGGCTTGATCTTGCCCTGCCACGGCTTCTCGACGTACTTCATGATGAGGGCCGCGAGGGGGCCGGTGATCATCGCGCCGAGGAACATGATCGTGCCGGACGCGCCGATGATCACACCCATCGCCGCCACCGCGCCCACGACGCCGCCACGCACGCCGTAGACCATGCGGCCGCCGGTGTACGCGATGAGGAGGGGGAGCAGGTAGGTGATGATCGGGCCGACGAGACCGACCCACACGGTGCCGTCAGCGGTCTCGCCGCCGCCGAGCATGCGGGAGTCCGCCCATCGCCAGGCCTCGACGGGCCCGTCCTGACCGACCCAGCCGGTGTCGATGAAGAGGGCGGTGATGAGGCCCCACGCGATGAAGGCCGCGATGTTCGGCATGATCATGCCGGAGAGGAATGTGCCGAATCGCTGAACCGCGACGCGGGCACCTCCCCCCGAGGGTGCAGTGGCTGTGGACGCCGTTGTCATTGCTGGTTTCTCCTTCTTCGGGTGACCGCGCTCAGGCGGGGGATCCGGCCGCGGCCTGTGCCGCGGTTCGGGCGGATGCCGCATCGGATGCGGCGAGTGCTGCCGCGGCGATGCGCTCGGCATCCTCACGGCTGTACTGCAGGAGCGTCGCGCGCACATCGGCCAGGGCCGTGGGCGCCATCGACAGGGTTGTGGCCCCGAGACCGACCAGGACGACCGCGAGGAGCGGGTCCGCGGCCGCTTCGCCGCAGATGCCGACGGGCTTGCCGTTGGCCTTCCCACCGTCTCCGGTCGCCTTGATCAGCTGCAGCACCGCCGGGTGCCACGGGTCCTGGAAGCTCGCCACCGAACCGAGCAGGCGGTCTGCGGCGAGGGTGTACTGCGTCAGGTCGTTCGTGCCGATCGACGCGAAGTCGGCGATCTCGAGCACCTTGCCGGCCAGCAGCGCCGACGAGGGGACCTCGACCATGACGCCGGCGGTCTTGATGCCGTACTCGCGGGCGAGGGTGACGAAGTAGTCCGTCTCCTCGACGGTGGCCACCATCGGCGCCATGACCCACAGGTCCGCGTCGGTTGCGGCATCCGCCTGCGCGAGTGCGGTCAGCTGCTCGCGCAGGATGTCCTCGCTGGCGCGGAGGGCGCGCAGGCCCCGAAGGCCGAGGGCCGGGTTCTCCTCGTGCGCGTCGTTGAGGAACGCGAGCGGCTTGTCGGCGCCCGCGTCGAGCGCGCGGACGACGACCTTCTTGCCGGGGAATGCCTCGAGGAGCTCGGTGTACGCCTTCGTCTGCTCGTCGACGGTCGGCGCCTGGGTGGCCGAGAGGAAGAGGAACTCGGTGCGGAAGAGGCCGACGCCCTCGGCGCCGAGCTCGACGGCCTCGGCGGCGCCGCCGGGCTTGCCGAGGTTCGCGAGCAGAGGCACCGCGGTGCCGTCCGAGAGGGCGCCCGGGGTGATCGGGGCGGAGGCGGCGGCCGCGCGGGCGTCGGCGCGGTTCTGCGCCTGTGCGAGCTCGTCTGCGGAGGGATCGGTCGTGACGATGCCCTTGGCGGCGTCGACGATCACGGTCGCGCCGTCGGCGAGGCCCTTGGCATCCGCGGCGCCGACGATCGCGACGATCGACTTCTCGCGGGCGAGGATCGCGGTGTGCGAGGTCGGCCCGCCGTCGGTGGTGACGAGCGCCAGGACCTTGTCGAGGTCGAGGAGGGCCGTGTCGGCGGGGGCGAGGTCCTTCGCCACGAGCACGAACGGGTGTCCCGGGTCGGGGATGCCGGGGGCGGGAAGGCCCCGGAGGCGCGCGATGACGCGCTGGGCGACGTCGTCGAGGTCGGCGGCGCGCTCGCCGAGATAGCCGCCCATCGCCGAGAGCATGTCGCGGAACGTCGCGAACGCGTCGTGCACGGCGAACTCGCCGGTCTTGCCGGCGTTCACGCGGGTGGAGACCTCCTGGTCGAGCGTCGGGTCCTCGGCCATCATGGCCTGCGCCTCGAGCACCTCGCGGGCGAGGCCGCCCGCCTGCGTGCCGCGCTGCTCGAGCTCGCGGGCGACGGCGGCGACCGCCTCGCGGACGCGGGCGAGCTCTTCGTCGGGCGTGCGGGTGCTGGGTTCGTCGACGGGAGCCGGAAGCGGCTCGGCCATGCGTGCGACGGGCCCCTGGGCGACGCCCAGTCCGATGCCGACTCCGCGCAGTTCGCTCATGGTGTGGATCTCCTTGTGGTTCTTACTCGTCGTGGTCGGTCGTGAGCAGCTCGGCGAGCGCGTCGAGCACGTTCTCGGCACCGTCTCCGTCGGCGGTGAGGGTCAGATAGTCGCCCTTCTCGGCGCCCAGCGCGATGATCCCGAGGATGCTCGCGGCGTTGACGGGCGCCCCGGCGCCCTTGGAGACCGTGACCGGGATGCCGGCATCCTTCACCGCCTGGGCGAAGAGCTTCGCAGGACGGGCGTGGAGACCGTGGGAGGAGCCGATCCGGACGGTGCGGGACGCGACGGTCATGCGTGTTCCTCTCGGTGGGCGCGGTTGGGGTCCGCCGCTGCGGTCAGGGCCTCGTCGACGAGCGCGAGGGTGCGCGAGCCGTCGAGGTCGGTGAAGATGTCCGGCGGCAGGAGCACGACTCGGGTGCCGCGGGGAGCGGCGTCGCGCTCGATGCGCTCGAGGGCGTGCTGCAGATGTGGACCGACGAGCACGACGTCCGCGGCATCCAGGTCGATCGGCAGCGATTGCTCGGTGCCGGCCACCGCGCTGATGTCGCGACCGCGGTCATGTGCCGCATGCCGGACGCGCTGTGCCACGAATGTGCTCGACGCTCCCGCGCCGCACACCACGAGGATCCTCATCGATCCGCCTCCTTCGGCCCCATTCTTGTGAAACCGCTGGGAGGCGACAACCACTCCTGTTTCCGGAGGGGCGGAAACCACCGGAGATGGCCGCGTCCCCGCATGGTTGACTGGGTGGGTGAGCAGAGCCCGCCAGGATCGCGTCCTCGGACTGCTGGCGCGCACTCCGGAGTGGACCACGGCCGCCGAACTGGCCGACGCCGTCGGGGTGACGCCCCGCAGCATCCGCTCCTACGTGACCGCGATCAACGCGCGGGTGCCCGACGGCGTCGCGGTCGAGTCGGGGCCGCAGGGCTACCGTGCCGGGGCGGATGCCGCGGCGGCGCAGCGGGCCGGCGGTGTGGAGGCCGGGACGCCGCGCGACCGCCTCCACCGCCTCGTGCGTGCGGTGCTCGCCGCCCCGGACGGAATCGACGTGTTCGAGACGGCGGAGCGGTTCCACGTGAGCCCCGCGACCCTCGACGCCGACCTCGCGCGCGTGCGGGGCCTCCTCGGCGGCACCGACCTCGTGCTGGAGCGGACGGCGGCGCGTGCGCGGCTCCGCGGCACCGAGATGGCGCAGCGCCGACTCCTCAGCCGGCTGGCGCACGACGAGACCGATGACGGCGCGTTCGATCTCGAGGCGCTCCGGCGGGCACTCGGCGAGGACTCGATCGGGGCGGCGGCCTTCGGGCCGTTCAAAGCGGAGCTCGTCGCCGCGCTCACCGACCTCGGCTACTTCGTCAACGAGTTCGGCATCGGCGACGTCATGATGCACGTCGCGATCGCCGCCGATCGGGTGGCGCGCGACCACGGCCTCGACGAGGCCGGGATCGCCGACGGCGGCGAGCCGGCCGCGCGCATCGAGCAGCTCATCGACCGGCTGAGTCTCGCGCACCTGGGGGTGCAGTTCGGCACCGGCGACCTCCGCCACCTCGCGGCGCTCGTCCAGAGCCGCGTCGTGGCCCCGGGGGCGGCCGAACCCGCCGCCGTCATCCGGGAACGGCTCGACGGCGAGGTCGAGGATGCGGTCCGCGACGTGGTCGCCCGGGCGGCGGCCGAGTTCCAGGTCGACATCGATCACGAGGACTTCGTCCTCCGCCTCGCGCTGCACGTGCAGAACCTGCGGCTGCGCGCACAGGAGCAGGCGTGGTCGCGGAACCCCCTCACGCGCTCGCTCAAGACCACCTATCCGATGATCTTCGAGGTGGCGGTCTTCATCTCCGACGGCCTGCGCGGGCTCCTGGGCATCGCGCTCATGGACGACGAGATCGCCTACATCGCGATGCACGTGGGCGGACGCCTCGAGCGCAGCCGGCGCGCGGGGACGGTTCTGTCGGCGACGATCGTGTGCCCCGGGTACTACGAGCTTCACGAGCTGCTCCGCTCGAGCATCGCGCAGTCGCTGGGCCAGGCGGTCACCGTCGTCGGGGTGGAGACACGCGTCGACCCCGACTGGGCGTCGATCGACACCGACCTCGTGCTCACGACGATGGATCCTCCGGTCGCCGGCGACAGGTTCGTCCGCATCCAGCCGTTCCTCACCGAGACCGACGTCGAGCGCATCCAGAGCGCGGCGGGGCGGGTGCGCCGCGGCCGGCGGCTCGCGCGCCTCCGGGCAGAGCTCGAGCGCTACTTCCACCCCGGGGCCTTCGTCCACGGACTGAGCCCGGAGGGTGGCGAGGAAGGCGTCATCACACGCCTCGGCGAGCTCCTCGTCCGTCAGGGCGTCATCGACGACGGCTACGTGCAGCGCACCCTCGAGCGCGAGCGCCTGTCCTCGACGGCCTTCTCGGACGCGCTCGCGGTGCCGCACGCCCTCGGGATGACGGCGACCCGCACCGCCATCGCGGTCGGCATCGCCGACCCGTCGATCCCGTGGGGAGACGGACGCGTGCAGGTGGTCGCCATGGTGGCTTTCAGCGAGTCCGACCGCGCGGCGTTCCAGACGGTGTTCGAGCAGCTCGTGGAGGTCTTCAACGAGCGCGACAGCGTGCAGCGGATCGTCCGCAGGGGAACGACCTTCGGCGCGTTCCTGGACGAGCTGGTCGCCGTCGTCGACGGCTGAGCGCGCTCAGCGCTCCAGCCGCGCCTGCAGACCCCTCCGGACCGCCGGCCACTCGTGCGGGAGGATCGAGTACACCACCGTGTCGCGGAGGGTGCCGTCCGGCCCCAGGCGATGGTTGCGGAGCACGCCGTCCTGCCGGGCACCCAGCCGCTCGATCGCAGCGCGCGACTGACGGTTGTGCCAGTGCGTCCGGAACTCGACCGCGATCGCGTCGCACGCGTCGAAGGCGTGCCCCAGGAGGAGGAGCTTGGCGGCGGTGTTGACCGCGGTGCGCTGCACGGAGGCGGCCAGCCAGGTGTACCCGATCTCGACGTGACGGTTCGCCTGGTCGATCTCGCAGAACGTGGTCATGCCGACCGCGCGGCCCCCCGCGACAACCGCCCACGGGTTCATGCGCCCGGCATCCCGCTCGCGCAGGCGCCGAGCGATCTCGTCGGGGACCGCCGCGGGCACCGAGGTGTACCAGGCGTACTCGAGCCCCGCCCGCGCGACCTCGAGGTCGTCGGCGTGGGCGTGGGAGAGGGGCTCGAGCCGCACATGCTCGTTCTCGAGGACGACCGGCTCGGTCAGCAGCACAGGCACCCCTGGCGCGGTCATGCCTGTGCGGATGCCAGCAGGGCCCGGGCGCCGGCGTCGAGCGCCGCGAGCCTCTCGGCGGCGTCGGCGGCGCTCGTGCCGCGGACGTCGAGGTAGGCCTTGAGCTTGGGTTCGGTGCCGCTCGGGCGCACGATGACGCGCGAGCCGTCGACGAGCCACAGCCGGAGCACATCGCCCGCGGGCAGCCCGTCGACCCCCGCGAGGAGGTCGTCGATCCGCTCGACCGCCACGTCGCCCACGTGAGCAGGCGGTGCGGCGCGCAGCGCCGCCATGATGCGGCCGATGACCGAGACGTCCTCGACCCGGATCGACACCTGCCCGGAGGCGAAGTACCCGAACGTCTCGTCGAACTGCCCCATCACGTCGGCGAGGGTGCGTCCCTGCTCCCGCGCCTCGGCGATCAGGCCGAGCATCGCGATCGCGGCCGAGATCCCGTCCTTGTCGCGGACGGTCTGCGGGTTCACGAGGTAGCCCAGCGCCTCCTCGAAGCCGAAGACGATGCCCGGCGCGCGGGAGATCCACTTGAAGCCGGTGAGGGTCGCGTGGAAGTCGAGTCCGTAGTGCTCGGCGACCGCCTGGAGGCCCGGCGACGAGACGAGCGAGCAGGCGAGCGAGCCGCCGCCGGATGCCGTCCGGGCGGCACGCCAGCCGAGGAGCAGCCCCACCTCGTTCCCGGTGAGCCGCCGCCACCCCTCGGGGGCCGACGCGTCGGGGATCGCCACGGCGAGGCGGTCGGCATCCGGGTCGTTCGCGATGATGAACTCCGCGCCCGCGGCGCTCGCCGTGGCGTAGGAGAGGTCCATCGCGCCCGGCTCCTCCGGGTTCGGGAACGCGACGGTGGGGAAGGCCCCGTCCGGCGCGATCTGCTCGGCGACGACCGTCGGCAGCGGGTAGCCGGCGGCCAGGAGGATCTTCTCCAGCGTCTCGTGGCCGACGCCGTGCATGGCCGTGTAGACCCAGGTCATCCCGGCCGCGCCTGCCGGCGCCGGCGCCACGGTCGCCGTTGCGGCGACGTAGGCGTCTACGACCGATTCGTCCGCGAGCTCGAAGGTGCCCCGCGGCAGACCCCCGATGTCACCGGCGGCGGCCACCGCGAGGATGTGCGCGGCGATCTGCGCGTCGGCGGGCGACACGATCTGCGACCCGTCGTCGGCGCCGCCGAGGTAGACCTTGTATCCGTTGTCGTCGGGCGGGTTGTGGGAAGCCGTCACCATCACCCCGGCTGCGGCGCCGAGGTGGCGTACCGCGAAGGCGAGCACGGGCGTCGGGAGCAGGCGCGGGAGAAGGACGGCCCGGAGGCCCGCGCCGGCGAAGAGCTCGGCGCTGTCGCGGGCGAAGACGTCGGAGTTGCGCCGCCCGTCGTAGCCGACCACGATCGTCGGAACGGCATCCGTCGACGTCTCGCGGACGTAGGCCGCCAGCCCTGCCGCCGCCTGGGCGACGAGCACGCGGTTCATGCGGTTCGGGCCGGCGCCGAGGCGTCCGCGCAGGCCGGCGGTGCCGAACGCGAGGCGCTCCGAGAATCGGGCGTCGAGATCGGCGGCCGCGGCGGCGTCGCCGCCGGCGGCGGCCTCGATGAGGGCGGAGAGCTCGGTGCGCGTGACCTCGTCGGGGTCCTGCGCCAGCCAGGCGCGCGCGGCGTCCAGGTGCGCCGAGGTCATCAGAGCTCGCCGATCACGCGGGCCAGGAGCGCCGAGATCACCGGCTCGGCCTGCTGGCCCGCCTCGATGACCTCCTGGTGGCTGAGCGGGGTCGTCTGGATGCCGGCGGCCATGTTCGTGATGAGGGAGAAGCCGAGGATCTCCATGCCCGCCTGGCGGGCGGCGATCGCCTCGAGCGCGGTCGACATCCCGACGATGTGGCCGCCGATGGTCTTGGCCATCCGGACCTCGGCGGGGGTCTCGTACTGCGGCCCCCGGAACTGGCAGTAGACGCCCTCGTCGAGCGACGGGTCGACACGGCGGGCGAGGTCGCGCAGGCGCGTCGAGTACAGGTCGGTGAGATCGATGAACGTCGCGCCCTCGAGCGGGGAGTCGCCGGTGAGGTTGATGTGGTCGCTGATGAGGACCGGGGTGCCGGGGCCCCAGGTGGGCTTGATGCCGCCGGCGCCGTTGGTGAGCACCATGGTCTTCGCGCCGGTCGCCGCGGCCGTGCGGACGCTGTGGACGACGCGGCGCGCGCCGTGGCCCTCGTAGTAGTGCGTGCGCGCGCCGATCACGAGCACCCGCTTGCCCGACGGGGTGAGGATGCTGCGCAGCGACCCCACGTGGCCGGCGAGCGCGGGCTTGCTGAACCCGGTCACCTCGGTGGCGGCGAGGGTCGCCGTCGTCTCGCCGATGAGGTCGGCCGCCTTCCCCCATCCGCTCCCGAGGGTCAGGGCGATGTCGTGCCGCTCGACGCCGGTGAGGCGGGCGATGTCGGCGGCGGCCCGGGCGGCGACCTCGAAGGGGTCGGCGGCGGGGTCGTCTAGGGGGTGCGAGGTCGTTTCGGACATGAGCCCACTCTAGGAAGCCGAGCGCCGGGGTGCCAGAACGGCCGGCCGCGCGTGTCCCTGACAGGGGCGCCGACCCTGAGACAATGGATGCCATGTCCCTCAGTTCCCCGTCCGTGAACGCCGCGCCCGTGGCATCCTCGCCCGTGAGCTTCGAGCGCACCCAGTCCGTCGCCGTCCTCGGCGGAGGACCCGGCGGGTACGAGGCGGCGCTCGCCGCCGCGCAGCTGGGCGCGGAGGTGACCCTCGTCGAGCGCGCGGGAGTCGGCGGCTCCGCCGTCATCACCGACGTCGTCCCCTCCAAGAGCCTCATCGCCACCGCCGACGCGGCCGTGGCGATCTCACAGGCGTCCGACCTCGGCGTGCAGCTGTTCGCGAAGTCCGACACCGGCCGGCCGCTGTCGCCGCAGGTCGCGATCAACCTCGCCGCCGTCAACAAGCGGCTCCTCTCGCTCGCGCGTCAGCAGTCCGACGACATGCGCGCGACGCTCGTCGAGGCAGGTGTCCGCATCGTCTCGGGCAGCGGCCGCCTCGACGGGACCCACGCCGTCGTCGTCTCGACCGGCCCCGGCGGTACTGATTTCGACCGCATCGAGGCCGACACGCTCGTCGTCTCGGTCGGTGCGTCCCCGCGCGAGCTCGACAGCGCCAAGCCCGATGGCGAGCGCATCCTCACGTGGACCCAGCTCTACGACATGAAGACCCTGCCGGCCCACCTCATCGTGGTCGGCTCCGGCGTCACGGGAGCCGAGTTCGCCTCGGCGTACATGAACCTCGGGGCCAAGGTCACGCTCATCTCGAGCCGCGACCAGGTGCTCCCGGGCGAGGACCGCGATGCGGCGACGGTCCTCGAGAAGGTCTTCACCCGCGGGGGCATGACCGTCCTGTCGAAGTCGCGCGCCGAGCGGGTCGAGCGGGTCGGCGACGGCGTCGTCGTGACCCTCGCCGACGGCCGCACCGTCGAGGGGAGCCACTGCCTCATGGCCGTCGGCTCGGTCCCCAACACCGCCGGCATCGGCCTCGAGGAGGCGGGCGTCCAGACCACGGAGTCCGGGCACATCCGGGTCAACCGCGTCGCGCGCACCTCCGTGCCGAACATCTACGCGGCCGGAGACTGCACGACCTTCGTGCCGCTGGCATCCGTCGCCTCGATGCAGGGACGGACGGCCATCTTCCACGCCCTCGGCGACACCGTCATCCCGCTCGAGCGGCGACGCATCACGGCCAACATCTTCACCGCGCCCGAGATCGCCACGGTCGGCCGACAGGAGAAGGACGTCGAGTCCGGCGCCATCAACGGCTACGTCCACAAGCTGCCTCTCGCCGCCAATGCGCGCGCCAAGATGATGGGCATCAAGGACGGCTTCGTGAAGCTCATCGCCCGAGAGGGATCGGGCACCGTGATCGGCGGCGTGATCGTGGGCCCGCGCGCCTCGGAGCTCATCTACCCGATCGCGATCGCGGTGGAGCGGCGGATGACGGTCGACCAGGTCTCGCGCGTCTTCGCGGTCTACCCGTCGCTGTCGGGGTCGATCACCGACGCGACGCGCGCGATGCACCTCGTCAACCGCGACGACGACTTCTTCGGCTGAGCCGCACCGGCGCTCAGTCGTAGCTGATGCTGAGCTCCTGGATCAGCCGGACGTAGGCGTATGTCGAGGTATCGCCGCGCACCTCGATCCGCGCGGATGAGCCGACCTGCCCGTCGAGGTCGATCTCATGCCACGTCTGGTCGCAGGCGATCTCCTCGCCGACCGAATCCGATGACGTCGCGTCTCCGGTCGTCGTGAAGACGGTGATCCCGACCTCCACCGTGCCGCCGCCGAAGCAGGAGGCGTCCGCACGCGTGAGGGTCGCGTCGGCGGGAAAGTCCAGGCTGACGCTGCCGGCCTCGTCGTCGGCGCCCGCGGTCGGATCGACGAGGAGGGCGGCGGAACCGGCCGAACCCGGGCCGTCCGACTCGTCCGCCTGCACGCCCTCCACCCACTCCCGCGCCGCGTCGAGGTCGACGGCGGGCGCCGAGGCGCAGGAGGCCAGGGCGAGGATGCCGCCCACGGCGGCCACGGTCGTGAGTCGTCGTGCAGTCAGGCGTCGCATGTGCCCACGGTAGCCCGGCGCGGCCGGGATGTCAGCGGGGGAGCGGGCGCGTCAGGAGATCGTGAGGAGCTGATGGCCGGCGGCCACGGTCGTGCCGGGCTGCGCGTCGATGGCGCCGATGACACCGTCCTTGTGCGCCTGCAGCGGCTGCTCCATCTTCATCGCCTCGAGGACGACGACGAGGTCTCCCTTGACGACCTGCTGGCCCTCCTCGACGGCGACCTTCACGATCGTCGCCTGCATCGGCGACTTCACGGCGTCGCCCGAGGCTCCCGCGCTCACCGACGGGGCGTGCGAGCGGCGCGAGGGCGGCACGGCGGCGGGGCGGCCGACCTTCGTCGGGGCCTGGGCGATGCGGTCGGGGAGGCTCACCTCGAGGCGCTTGCCGGCCACCTCGACGACGACCGTGTGGCGCGCCTCGCCGGCCTCGGGCGACTCGAGCTCGCCGTCCCACGGCGGGATGTCGTTGTCGAACTCGGTCTCGATCCAGCGGGTGAACACGCCGAACGTGCCGTCCTCGGCCGTGAAGGCCGGGTCGCGGACGACCTTGCGGTGGAAGGCGAGGACGGTCGGCATGCCGGCCACCTCGAACTCGTCGAGCGCGCGGCGGGAGCGCTCCAGCGCCTCGGCGCGGTCGCGGCCCGAGACGATGATCTTCCCGAGGAGCGAGTCGAACGCGCCCGAGACGCTGTCGCCGGCGGTCACCCCGGAGTCGAGGCGGATGCCGGGGCCGCCGAACGTCTTGAACTGGTGGATGCGGCCGGGCTGGGGAAGGAAGCCGCGGCCGGCGTCCTCGCCGTTGATCCGGAACTCGAACGAGTGGCCCTGGGGCTCGGGGTCGGGGTAGTCCAGGACGCCGCCCTCGGCGAGGCGGAACTGCTCACGGACGAGATCGATGCCGGTGACCTCCTCCGAGACCGGGTGCTCGACCTGGAGGCGCGTGTTGACCTCGAGGAAGGAGATGGTCCCGTCGGCCCCGATGAGGAACTCGCACGTCCCGGCGCCGACGTAGCCGACCTCCTTGAGGATGGCCTTCGACGCCTCGTAGAGGATCCGGTTCTGCTCGTCCGTCAGGAACGGCGCGGGCGCCTCCTCGACGAGCTTCTGGTGGCGGCGCTGGAGGGAGCAGTCGCGGGTCGAGACGACGACGACGTTGCCCTCGGCATCCGCGAGGCACTGGGTCTCGACGTGACGCGGCTTGTCGAGGTACTTCTCGACGAAGCACTCCCCGCGCCCGAAGGCCGTGATCGCCTCGCGCGTGGCGGACTCGAAGAGCTCGGCGACCTCGTCGAGCTCGCGCGCGACCTTGAGGCCGCGGCCGCCGCCGCCGTAGGCGGCCTTGATGGCGATCGGCAGGCCGTGCTCCTTCGCGAAGGCGATGACCTCGTCGGCGCCGGCGACCGGACCCGGGGTGCCCGGAGCCAGCGGCGCGCCGACCTTCTCGGCCACGTGACGGGCCGTCACCTTGTCTCCGAGCGCCTCGATCGCGTCGGGCGAGGGCCCGATCCAGGTGAGGCCCGCGGCGATGACGGCGCGGGCGAAGTCCGCGTTCTCGGCCAGGAAGCCGTAGCCCGGATGGACGGCGTCGGCGCCGGAGCGTCGCGCGACCGACAGGATCTTCTCGATCGACAGGTACGTCTCGGCGCTCGTCGCGCCCTCGAGGGCGAAGGCCTCGTCGGCCAGCCGGGTGTGGAGGGCGTCGCGGTCCTGGTCGGCGTAGACGGCGACGGACGCCTTGCCGGAGTCACGGGCGGCACGGATGACGCGGACGGCGATCTCGCCGCGGTTCGCGATGAGCACCTTGGCGATATGAGGCATGGGTGCCAGCCTACCCACGTCCCGCCGGGCTCCTTTGGATCACTCGCACAAGATCCCCGCGCGATCGTGTGCGGGGATCTACGAGGCGGATGCCGCGTCCGTGCGGTTCCAGAGCTCCGTCCAGACGACGCCGAGCGTGGCGGCCAGCTGCCGCACGGTCGACAGCGACATCCCGACGACCGTCGACGGGTCGCCCTCCACCCGCGTGATGAAGGCTCCACCGAGGCTGTCGACGGTGAAGGCGCCGGCCACGAGGAGCGGCTCGCCGGTGCCGACGTACGCCTCGATCTCGGCATCCGTGACGTCGTCGGCGAACGTGACGGCCGCCTCGGCGACCGCGTGGGCCTCGACGGGCGCTGCTCCGGGGGTGACGCGGAAGACGCTGTGCCCGGAGTGGAGGATGCCGGTGCGTCCGCGCATCGCGTGCCACCGCGCAGTGGCCGCATCGGGCGTGTACGGCTTGCCGAGCACCTCGCCGTCCAGCTCGAACATCGAGTCGCCGCCGATCACCAGGCCGTCGAAGGCCGGATCGTCCTCGGCGAGCGCCGCGACGACGTCGGCGGCCTTCCGCCGCGCGAGGACCAGGACGTGCTCGGTGGGTGGGAGGGTCCGCCGCTCGCGCGCCTCGATGTCGGCGATCACCGCCTCCTCGTCCACGCGAGGCGCGCGTGCGATCGGTTCGATGCCCGCCTGCCGAAGGAGCATCCGGCGGGCGGGGGAGGTCGAGGCGAGGCACACGCGCATGCGACCACGCTACCGAGCCGCGTGGCGCACGAGCGGTGTGGGAGAGTCGGAGGATGGCCACGAGCGAGCACGAGGGTGAGATCGACGCGCAGCGAGGCGAGATCGAGCTGGAGATCACCGACGTCGCCCACGGCGGCGTCTTCGTCGGACGGCATGTCGACGACGAGAGCGCGGAGCGCGGCGGACGCGTGGTGTTCGTGCCCGACGCCCTCCCCGGCGAGCGGGTGCGCGTGCGCCTCACCGACACCTCGAAGCCCGCCTTCTGGCGGGGCGAGGCGCTCGAGGTGCTGACCGCGTCGCCGCATCGGCGTCCGCATATCTGGCGGCAGGCCGACATCGACATCCCTCCCGCGCAGCGCCCGGGTGGCGCCGACTTCGGTCACATCACCCTCGACCACCAGCGCGAGCTGAAGGCGCAGGTCATCCGCGACGCGCTCGCGCGCATCGGCGGACTGGCGCTGCCCGTGACCGTCTCGGAGCCGATCGCCGCGGACGGCGGCGCAGCCGAGACGCCCGACGGCACCGCGTGGCGGACGCGGGTGAGCGTCCACGTCGATGCGGACGGACGCGTCGGTCCCTACGCGGCGCGCAGCCACCGCGTCATCGAGGTGGACGACCACCCCCTCGCGACGCCGGAGATCGCCGCCGCCCTGGCCGCGACGGCGCGGCGGGGTGCACGGGCCGGACGCATCGACCTCGTCCAGCCGGCCGACGGACGCGTGCGCGTGATCGAGCGCCCGGATGCCGGTGAGCGTCGCGGCCGCCGTGGCCCGCGGCGCGGGGGCGCCCCGACGCAGCGGGCTGCGGATCGCGCGACCGATCCCGCAGCCGCCGAGACCGTGATCGAGACGGTCGGCGGGCGCCCGTTCCGGGTCGCCGCGGGCGGCTTCTGGCAGGTCCACCGTCTGGCCGCGCACACGCTGAGCACGGCGCTCGCCGACCTTCTCGTCTCGGACGGCGGCGTCGATCCGGATGCCTGGCACCTCGACCTCTACGGCGGCGTCGGCCTCCTGGCCGCCGCGGTCGCCGGGGTCGCCGGGCCGGGTTCTCGCATCACGACGGTCGAGTCCGATCCTCGTGCGACGGAGCACGCCGGCGAGAACCTCGCCGACTGGGTGGGCGCGCGGGCCGAGACCGGCCGCGTGGACCGCTGGCTCGCGCAGCTGGCGGCCTCCGCCTCGGCCGCCGAGCGCGCCCGGCTCTCGGGCGGCGTCGTCGTCCTCGACCCGCCGCGCGCGGGCGCCGGCCGCGAGGTCGTCGAGCGGGTGGCGGCGCTTCGGCCGACGCGCGTCGCGTACGTCGCCTGCGATCCGGTCGCGCTCGCCCGCGACCTCGGCACCTTCGCGGCGCTCGGATATCGGGCCGGCGACGTCCGCGGGTTCGATCTTTTCCCGAACTCGCATCACATCGAAGCGCTCGTCCTCCTCACTCGGGACGACTCCGATCGTTAGGGTGGGCCTATGACTCGTGTGGCGTTCATCGACGACCACGAATCCGTGCGCCTGGGGCTCGAGGCCGCGTGCGCGCGCGAGCCCGAGAAAGAGGTCGTCTTCTCGGGCGACACCGTCACCGACTACATGAAGTGGCGCGTGCTCTCCGACACCGGCCCGGCCGACGTCGTCGTGCTCGACCTCACCCTCGGCGACGGCACCACCGTCACCGAGAACGTGGTGCGGCTGACCTCCGACGGCTCGGACGTCATCATCCACAGCGTCGCCGACCGACCGGCTGCGGTGCGCGAGGCGCTCGCCGCCGGTGCCGCCGGCGTCGTGAGCAAGTCGTCCCGCATCGACGACGTCATCCGTGCCATCCGGATCGTCGCCCGCGGCGAGCCCCTCGACAACGTCGAGTGGGCGAGTGCGGTCGACGGCGACCGTGCGTTCGCCGATGCGCAGCTGTCGGCGCGGGAGCGGGACGTGCTCCGTCTGTACGCGACCGGGCTCCCGCTGAAGGCGGTGGCCGACCGGCTCGGCATCGCGTACTCCACCGCGAAGGAGAACATCACCCGCGTGCGCGTGAAGTACATCGAGGTCGGACGCCCGGCGCCGACCAAGGTCGACCTCCTCCGTCGCGCCATGGAGGACGGACTCGTCGCAGAGGACGAGGGTGACCTCTGAGCTGCCGACCGGGGCCGTCGCGCTCCGGCCGGTCCTCCCGCTCGGCGAAGCGGCGGCCGCCGGCAGCGAGCGCTTCTCGCAGGCACGGGTCGAGCGGATCCTCGGGGTCGTCGTCGGCTTCGGCTGCTCGGTCCTCGGCGCCCAGGCGTTCCTCAACGCCCTGACGTCGGTGCAGGAGGGGCCGCTGTGGCGGGTGGCGCTGGTCGTCTCGGTCTTCGTGCCGCTCATCGTCATGGTCGTCGCGAGCTCCACCGGTCTGGCCGTGCGCGCCTGCTCGGGCGTCTTCGCGATCGTCTTCCCCGTCGTCCTCCTCGCGTGGCCGGCGGCGACGGCGGGCAGAGACAACGCCGAGAGCTCGGAACCCTGGATCTGGTTCCTGCTGAACGTCGGCACCGTCGCCGCGGTCATGGCTTTCTCGCTGCCGCTCCAGATCGTGTGGGCGGTCCTGATCCCGGTGCTCTACGGCGTGATCCGGACGATCCAGGTGGGTCCGGCGCAGCTGTCGGGGACGATCCTCGACGTGGTCTTCGCGATCATCCTCGCCCTCGTCTTCCTCGTTCTCGGCTGGATGCTGCGCAGCGTCGCGATCCAGATGGACACGGCGCGGCGCGATGCCGTCGGCTCCTACGCGGCGGCCGCCGCCGCCGACGCCTCCGAGCGCGAGCGGGTCGCCGTCGCCGCGCTCATGCACGACAGCGTGCTGGCCGCCCTCATCGCCGCCGAGCGCGCGCGCACGGCGCGCGAGCGCTCCCTCGCCGTCTCGATGGCGCGGGAGGCGCTCACGCGTCTCGCCAACGTCGACCAGGACGCCGGAGAGGGATCCGACGCCCCTGTGCCGCTCGCGGCCTTCATCGCCGACCTCGACCGCGCGTCGACCGAGGCCGGCGGTCCGCGGGTGACGAGCACCCTGCCCGCGCGCACCTGGTCGCTGCCCGGCCGCGTCGCTCGTGCCCTCGTGCTCGCGACGACGCAGGCGATCGCGAACTCGGTAGAGCACGCCGCCGCCTCCGGGCTCGTCGTGAACGCGACCGCGGCCGACCAGCACGTCGAGATCCTCATCGGCGACACCGGACCCGGATTCGACCCCGACGCCGTGCCCGACGACCGCCTCGGCATCCGCGGCTCGATCTCCGCCCGGGTGGCCGCTGTCGCCGGGAGCTCACGGATCGAGAGCGACGCCGAGGGCACGCGCGTCACGCTCTACTGGGAGCGGCCGTCATGAGGGTCTCGATCAGCTCGGCGCTCTCGTCGCTCGGTGTCGTCTTCACGCTGTACCTGGCGGTCGGCGGCATGGTGTGGACGATCACGCCTGAGCAGCCGCTCATCGTCGTGGCCGCGATCGGCCTGTACCTCGTGACCGTCTGGCTCTGCATCTTCTGGAGCCCCGTGACGGCTCCGCTGCCGGTCTGGCTCGTCGTCCTGGCCCTCGCGACCAGCATCGTCGTGCCCAACGCCACGTGGTTCGGCGCGGGGGAGGAGGCCCGGCTGCAGGCGTATGCGACCTGGGGACTCGGCGGCATCAGCGCGCTCATGGCGATCCTCGTCGTGCGTCGTCGCGTGTGGGCCGCCTGGTTCGGGGTCGGGATCATCGTCATCACCGGCAGCTTCTGGATCGGGATCGTCAACGCCCTGTCGCTCGGCGCCGTCGGCGCCGTGGTGTGGGTCGGCATCGCGCAGCTGGTGACCGGACTCATGGCCCGCGCCGCGCGCGACACCGCCGAGCTCACCGAGCTGCAGCGCTCATCGTCGGAGTGGCTCGCATCGCAGTCGGGCCGTCGCCGCGAGCGCCGCGTCACCGTGCAGCGCGCGATCGCCCTGGCCGGGCCCGTCCTCACCCGGGTCATCGAGACGGGCGGCGTGCTCGACGACGACGAGCGCGCCCACGCGCGGCTGGCGGAGGGCCGGCTCCGCGACGAGCTGCGCGGCCGACGGCTCCTCGACGACGCGGTGCGCGTGCAGCTCGAGGCTGTCCGGCGCCGGGGCACCGAGGTGACGATGCTCGACGAAGGCGGTCTCGACGGCGTCGAGGAGGAGCAGCTCACCGACATCCGCAGCCAGCTCGCCACCGCTCTGTCCGAGGCGCGCTCGGAGCGGGTCTTCATCCGCACCTCGCAGCACGAGAGCATCGCCGTCACGGTCGTCGGCCGCTCGCGCAGCGAGGACGATCCGGATGGTGAGGACGTCGTGGACCTCTGGCACGAGATCCGCTGGCCGGCCCCCGCGGCCGCCGAGGACTGACGCGACGGACCGTCACCGTCCCCGGGTCAGCACCGCGGAACGACATCGCGTCACCGGCAGAGCGTCACCCGGACAGCACCGCGGAGCGGTGGTGGGGAGGGAGGCGAGGGGCGGCGAAGCCGCCCGCCCCTCGCCTGCGCGAGCGGTTACCCGAAAACCGACTCGCTGGCCGATCCGTACTCAGAGAGGGGATCGACCGAACGCAGAAGCGTTCCAGCAGTTCCAGTGTGCGGCCCGGCCCAGGGAATGTCTGTAGGTATTTTGGGGGACATCTCGGGAGGCCGCCTCGACGGCTGGTCAGCCGCCGAATCGGCCCCAGCCGACGTCGCGTCGGAGCGGCGTCCGCAGGGAGCGTGCGGTGACCTGCCAGGCGGTGCGGCGGGGCCTCTCGTCGGCGACCGCGCCGGCCGCTTCCGAGCGGTAGGACTCGCTGACGACGGCGACCGCGGCGGCGAGCTCCTCGGCGGTCGGATTGCCGCGCTGCACCTCGATGCGCAGGCCCGCCTCGGCGGCCCCGTCCTCGCTCGCGCGGTCGGCGTCGGACCCGGTCACAGCGGGATGTTCCCGTGCTTCTTCGCCGGGAGACTGGCGCGCTTGCCGCGCAGCGCCCGCAGGGCCTTCGCGATCGCGACGCGCGTCGCAGCGGGCTCGATGATGCCGTCGAGCTCGCCGCGCTCAGCCGCCAGGAAGGGGGAGGCCACGTTGTAGGTGTACTCGTTGGCGAGGCGCGTGCGGACGGCGGCCACATCCTCACCGGCCTCCTCCGCCTTCTTGATCTCGCCGCGGTAGAGGATGTTCACCGCGCCCTGGCCGCCCATGACGGCGATCTCGGCGGTCGGCCAGGCGAGGTTGACGTCGGCGCCCAGCTGCTTGGAGCCCATCACGATGTACGCGCCGCCGTAGGCCTTGCGGAGGATGACGGTCACGAGGGGCACGGTCGCCTCCGCGTAGGCGTAGAGGAGCTTCGCGCCGCGACGGATGACGCCCGTCCACTCCTGGTCGGTGCCCGGCAGGTAGCCCGGGACGTCCACGAGCGTGACGATCGGGATCGAGAACGCGTCGCAGAACCGCACGAAGCGGCTCGCCTTCTCGCCCGCCTCGATGTTCAGGGTCCCGGCCATCTGCGACGGCTGGTTCGCGATGATGCCGACCGATCGGCCCTCGATACGGCCGAACCCGATGACGATGTTCGGCGCGAACAGCGGCTGGACCTCGAGGAACTCGCCCTTGGCCTGCCCTGAGCCTGTCGAGGGGTCGGTGACGTGCGCGATCACCTCGTGGATGTCGTAGGGCTGGTTGGGGGAGTCGGGGATGATCGTGTTGAGGAACCGGTCGGCATCCGTCGTCTCGAACTCGAACGCGTGCTCGTAGTCGGGGAGCTCGGCCATGTTGTTGTCGGGGAGGAACCCGAGCATGGTGCGGACGTAGTCGATCGCATCCTCCTCGTCCTCGGCGAGGTAGTGCGCGACGCCCGAGCGCGTGTTGTGCGTGTAGGCGCCGCCGAGCTCCTCCATGCCGACGTCCTCGCCGGTGACGGTCTTGATGACGTCGGGCCCGGTGACGAACATCTGGCTGGTCTTGTCGACCATGACGACGAAGTCGGTGAGCGCGGGGGAGTAGACCGCGCCGCCGGCGGCCGGTCCCATGATGATCGAGATCTGCGGGATGACGCCCGAGGCGGCGGTGTTGAGGCGGAAGATCTCGCCGTACTTGCCGAGGGCCACGACGCCTTCCTGGATGCGGGCGCCGCCCGAGTCCAGGATGCCGACGATGGGCATGCCGCCGCGGAGGGCGAACTCCATCACCTTGATGATCTTGTCGCCCGCGACCTCGCCGAGCGAGCCGCCGAACGTGGAGAAGTCCTGCGAGTAGACCGCGACCGTGCGTCCGTGGATCGTGCCGACGCCCGTGACGACCGAGTCGCCGTAGGGGCGCGAGCGGTCCATCCCGAACGCGCTCGTGCGGTGGCGGACGTACTCGTCGAGCTCGACGAAGCTGCCGGGGTCGACGAGCTGCTCGATGCGCTCGCGCGCCGTTCCCTTCCCCTTCGCGTGCTGCTTCTCCTGGGCGACCGTCTCGGCGTCGAGGACGGCCTCCTGGTAGCGCGCGCGGAGATCGGCGATCTTGCCGGCGGTCGTGGACAGGTCGGGCTGGTCGGTCACGCGTTCCACCCTAGCGAGCACATCCCGCGGCTGGTTGGCAGACGGCGACAACGCGCGGCGCCGACCGTTGTGGGTGCGGACCAGGGCGTATCGTGGCCCGCATGTCGCTGCCTCCCCACGGATACCCGCTCGCCGCCGTCGTCTCGCCCCGCCTCCACGTGATCGAGACGGTCGATTCGACCAACGCGAAGCTCCTCGCGGATGCCGCGGCCGACCCGGCCGGGCACCCGCACCTGTCGGTGCTCCTGACGCGCGACCAGCGGGCGGGCCGGGGCCGCCTCGACCGCGTCTGGACGGCGCCGCCGGGCACGGCGCTGGCCGTGTCGGTGCTGCTGGACGTCGCCGCTGTGGCGCATGCCGACCGCGGCTGGATCCCGCTCGTGGCCGGTGCCGCCCTCCGACAGGCGATCGCGGCGCAGCTCGCGGGGCTCGAGGTCACCCTGAAGTGGCCGAACGACGTGCTCGTGAGCGGGCTCAAGATCTCGGGCATCCTCGCCGAGGTGCTTCCCGACGACCCCCACCGCGTGGTGGTGGGGGCCGGGGTGAACACGACGATGTCCGACGCCGATCGTCCGGTGCCGACGGCGACGTCGTTCGCGGCGCTCGGGCGGGAGGTCGACGAGGACCGGCTGGTCGCCGACTACCTCACGGCGCTGCGCGACGGCATCGCCGACCTGGCCGTCTCGGGCGCGGACGGCGTTCGCGACGGCATCGCCGAGGTGTGCGCGACGCTCGGGACGGACGTCGAGGTGTCGCTGCCCGACGGGACCGTCCTGACGGGGCGCGCCGACCGGCTGGATGCCGAGGGCCGCCTCGTCGTGGCATCCGGCGGGACCGCGCCGCTGAGCGGTTCCGGCACCGAGGCCGTCGTCTCCGCGGGAGACGTCGTCCACGTGCGGCCGCCGCGCCCCGCCGGCACCGCCTGACGCCGATCGGCGCGGGCGGCGTCCTCGCGGGCGGCGCGCCGACGGGACGGTGTCGTCGCGCTCGGCCACAATGGACGCGTGACCCAGCCGACCGCGTACTCGGGACGGCCGCTGACGCCGGCCTCCGGCGCCGCGGCCCCCGAGCTGCGACTCGTCCGGCTCCGCCGTCACGCCCGGCGGCTCGTGTGGTCGGCGCTGGTGCTCGTCGCCGTCGCCGGTGCGGTCGGTTACTTCACGGGGAACCTTCCGGCCCCGTTCGAGGATTGGATGCTGTGGGCGGCGGCCGGTGCCGTCGTGCTCGTCCTCGTCGTCCTGCCCTATCTGCGGTGGCTCGCGCACACCTACACCGTCACGACCCGGCGCGTGATCGAGCAGACCGGCCTCGTCGGCCGCGCCCGCCGCGAGGTGACGCACGCCCGGGGGTACACGATCTCCGAGAAGCGCGGTCCCGTGCAGCGCCTGTGGGGCGCGGGAACGCTCTCCCTCTCGAACGGCGTCGACGCGCCGGTGCGGCTCGTCGACATCCCCTCGGTCCGTCTCGTGCACGAGACGCTGGCCGACCAGGTCGAGATCAGCCAGATCCTCGCTCACCGCGACTCCCACGCCACGCCGACCGTCGGCGACCTGAAAGGATAGGACGCGGCAAGACCAGGTCTGCGCGCGGGAACCGTCCGCGCCGGAGCCGCCAGCGGCCGGAGGGAATCGATGTCAGTCAAGGTCGGAATCGTCGGGGGCGGGCAACTGGCCCGCATGATGATCGCTCCCGCCGTCGAGCTCGGTCTTCCGGTGCGGGTCCTCGCCGAGCAGGAGGACATGTCGGCGGCGATCGCCGCGACCGCCGTCGGCGACTACCGCGACCTCGAGACGGTGCGCGCCTTCGCCCGCGACGTCGACGTGGTGACCTTCGACCACGAGCACGTCCCGCAGGAGGTGCTCCGCGCCCTCGTCGAGGAGGGTGTCGCCGTCCACCCCGGTCCCGACGCGCTGCTGTACGCCCAGGACAAGCTCCTCATGCGCGCGAAGCTCGAAGAGCTCGGGATGCCGCAGCCGGACTGGGCCGCCGTCTCGGACGCCGCGGGGCTCCAGGAGTTCCTGGACGCGCACGGCGGGCGGGCGGTCGTGAAGACGCCGCGCGGCGGATACGACGGCAAGGGCGTCCGTGTCGTGGCCGCCGCGGCGGAGGCCGCCGACTGGTTCGACGCCCTCGAGGAGGGCTCGGAGCTCCTCGTCGAGGAGCTCGTGGAGTTCTCCCGCGAGCTCGCCCAGCAGATCGCCCGTCGGCCGTCGGGGGAGAAGCGTGCCTATCCCGTCGTGGAGACGGTGCAGCGCGGCGGCGTGTGCGCGGAGGTCATCGCCCCGGCACCCCACTCCTCGGGGCGGGTGGCGGCGGTGGCTGCCGAGATCGGCAGCGCGATCGCCGAGGGGCTCGGGGTCACCGGCATGCTGGCGGTCGAGCTCTTCGAGACGACCGACGAGCGCCTCCTCGTCAACGAGCTCGCCATGCGGCCCCACAACAGCGGCCACTGGAGCCAGGACGGCGCCGTCACGAGCCAGTTCGAGCAGCACCTGCGCGCCGTGCTCGACCTGCCGCTCGGGGACCCGTCGCCCCGAGCCCCGTGGGCGGTCATGGTCAACATCCTCGGTGGACCGGCCTCCGACGCGCTGGAGGACCGCTTCCCGGCGGCGCTCGCCGCCCACCCGGCCGTCAAGGTGCACACGTACGGCAAGGCGCCGCGACCCGGCCGGAAGGTGGGCCACGTGAACGCGGTGGGCGACGACCTCGACGCCGTGGTCTACGAGGCGCGCGCGGCGGCCGCCTTCTTCGGCGACTGATCGCGGCGGCACTGCCCCGGGAGCGCGTGCCGCTCCGGGGAGTTTCCAGGCTGGGCACCTAGCCTGGTCGGGTGACTCGACCCCTCCACTCCTCCGCATCGCCGCTCGTCGGCGTGGTCATGGGCTCCGACTCGGACTGGCGGGTCATGAGCGACGCGTCCCAGGCGCTCACCGACTTCGGCATCGCCCACGAGGTCGAGGTCGTCTCGGCTCACCGCACCCCCGACAAGCTGCTCCGCTACGGGCGGGGAGCGCGGGAGCGCGGGCTCCGCGTGATCATCGCGGGTGCCGGCGGCGCTGCGCACCTCCCGGGGATGCTCGCCTCGGTCACCGCGCTGCCGGTCATCGGCGTCCCGGTGCAGCTGGCCACCCTCGACGGCATGGACTCGCTCCTCAGCATCGTGCAGATGCCCGCCGGCATCCCGGTCGCCACCGTCTCGATCAACGGCGCGAAGAACGCCGGCCTGCTGGCCGCCCGGATCCTCGGTGCGTCCGATGCGGCGGTCGCCGCCCAGGTGGAGCAGTACGCCCGCGACCTCGAGCAGCAGGTCGAGGAGAAGAACCGCCGCCTGAAGGATTCCCTGTGAGGGGCCTCGCTGTGAGGGGTAGCCGGTGAGCGTCGCCAGCCCGCCGCGCCGCGTCGCGGCCCCGCGCGGACGGATGTCGTCGTCGTCGCTGTGGAACGAGTACTCGCTGCGGACGCCCGACTCCTCGTCGACGGCGGTCATGACGCGGCGCGCGTGGTGGCTCGTCGTCCTGAACTTCCTCCTGCCGGGCTCGGCGCAGTCGCTCGCGGGCAACCGCCGGCTCGGACGGGTCGGGCTCGTCTCGACCCTCGTGCTCTGGGCGCTCGTCATCGTGCTCGTCGGTGTCGCGCTGGTGTCGTGGCAGACCCTCGCGACGGTCTTCTCGACGTGGTTCGTGCTCTTGCTCGCCCAGATCGTCCTGCTGGCGTACGCGGTGCTGTGGGTCGTGCTGACGATCGACACCCTCCGCCTCGCACGTCTGGTGAAGACGCGTCCGCGCGCCCGGGTGGGGATCGCCGCGCTCGCGGTCGGACTCCTCGTCGTCGCATCGGGCGGCGCCGTCTACGCCTCGCAGATCGCGGGGTCGGCGCGCGACACGATCGCGGCCGTGTTCGGCGGCGGCCCCAGCATGCCCCCCTCGGACGGCTACTACAACTTCCTCCTCCTCGGCGCCGACAGCGGCACCGGACGCACGCACATGCTGTTCGACAGCATCTCGGTGGTCTCGGTCAACGCCGAGTCGGGTGCGGTGACGATCACCGGCATCCCGCGCGACATGCGCGACGTGCCGTTCTCCGACGGCCCGATGAAGGACCGCTACCCCGACGGTCACGAGGGTCACGCGGACGCGAGCTGCGGCTGGGACAACAAGATCAACCAGCTGAACACCGAGGTCGGCCTCTGCCTCGACGGCGAGGCGATGTATCCGGATGCCGCGGCCCTCGGCTCGACGCCCGGCATCGAGGCGACCCGGGATGCCGCCGAGGGCGTCCTCGGCATCCAGATCCAGTACTTCGTCTTCGTCGACATGGACGGCTTCGCCTCGCTCATCGACGCGCTCGGCGGCGTCGACATCACGGTGAAGGAGCGCCTCCCGAAGGGAGCGCTCCACAAGAACGCAGACGGCTCGCTGTCGGGGATCACCGGGTGGATCGAGGCGGGGCGCCAGCACATGGACGGCGACACCGCCCAGTGGTACGCCCGCTCGCGCTACACGACGAGCGACTACGACCGCATGAAGCGCCAGCGTCAGCTGCAGGCGGCGATCCTCGACCAGTTCACGCCGGCGACGGTGCTGACGCGGTTCCAGGACATCTCGCAGGCGGGCTCCGAGATCGTCCACACCGACATCCCCGCCTCGATGCTGTCGTACCTCGCCGACCTCGCGGTCAAGGCGAAGGAGCAGGAGGTGTCGACGATCGAGCTCACGCGCGAGAACGGCGTCGACCCCGACGCCCCCGACTTCGCCGCCATCCAGCAGCTGGTGGACGAGACGCTCCACCCGGCGTCGCCGACCCCGACGCCGGGCTCAGGCGATCAGTAGGCTCGACGCATGACCGCGACCCTGCGCTTCGTGCTCGATCGGGCGCACGGCCACGGCGTCACCGCGGCGGAGGCCGACCTCGCGTTCGCTGCGCTCGAGCTGGCCCGCGGACTCGTGCTCACGGCGCCGACGGGATGCGAGGTCGAGGCGATCGTCCCCGCTGCCAAGGCCGACGGCGACGTCGACGTCGCCCGCCTCGTCCCGGGAGTCGCGGAGGTCACGCGGCTCGCCCTCGGGCGGCGTGAGCTCGTGACCGCGTGGCAGCTCGGGATGCCGACCGGCGTCGGCGGCGGCCTCATCCACGCGCCGTCGCTCGCCGCGCCGCTCGTCCGCCACGATCGGGTCCACGATCAGGACCAGACGGTCGTCACGCTGTGGGACCTCGACGCCTGGGAACGCCCCGATGAGCTCCCGCGCGCGCAGGTCGTCGCGCAGCGCGCCATGCTCAAGCGCGCCGTGCGCCACGCCGATGCCGTCGTCGTGCCCACCCACGCCGCCGCCGAGCGACTCGGCAGCATCGCGCGCCTGGGCGACCGCGTGAGGGTCGTTCCCGGGGCGCCGCCGGAGGCCTTCCGCGTGCCGGCCGATGAGGTTGGCCGGCGCCGCTCGCTCGACCTGCCCGAAGGCTTCGTGCTCCTCGCCGGCTCGGCCGACGCCTCGGCGCGGCTCGCGGACGGCTTCCGCGCGATCGCGCGCGCGGCGACCGATCTGCCGGTCGTCGTGATCGACGCGCCCGAGGGCGACGAGCCGGCGGTGGCGGAGCTCGCGGCGGCGGCGGGCATCGCGGAGTCGCGCGTGCACGTCCGCCCCGCGCTCGATGTGCACGACCGGGCCGCGGTGTTCGGCGGCGCGGTCGCCTACGTCGCCCCGGCGACGGGATCCGCCTTCCCGTGGCGGCTCGTCGAGTCGCTCCGTCTCGGGGTTCCCGTGGTCGCCGCCGACTCGCCGGTGCACCGGGAGGTGCTCGCCGAGGGCGGCCTCCTCGCGGCCGCAGACGACACCGCCCCGGGGGAGGCGCTGGGCGAGGCCGTGGCATCCGCTCTCGGGTCGACCGCGGCGGCGGAGCGGCTGGGCGTGCTGGCGGGCGACCGCGGCCGCGCGTTCTCGTGGGCGGGCGCCGCAGAGCGCGTCTGGCAGCTCCACGCCGACCTCTGAGCATTCTCCGAACGGCGTGTCGAACCAGAGGTTCCGAATTCGGAGTGGTATCAGGAGGTGACTTCCGTCACAATGGTCACATGTCCCCCCGACTGGAACCTCGTCGCGCCCTTTCCCCCCTGGCGCTGGTCGTCGCTGTCCTCTCGCTCGTCGCGGGCATGCTGACCTTCTCGCCGCCTGCTCCCGCGCAGGCGGCGAACCTGCCGTCGTCGATCCTCGAAGGCGGCTTCATCATCAGCGACGCCGAGTTCTTCGACAGCGACTCGATGACGGTCGCCCAGATCCAGTCGTTCCTCGAGAAGCGCGTCCCGACGTGCAAGGCGACGACGGGCCCCGACTGCCTGAAGGACTTCCGCACCGACCTTCCGGCCAAGGCGGCGGACAAGTACTGCAGCGCCGTCACCGCCCGCAAGGACGCCGCGGCGGCCACCGTGATCTACGTCGCGGCGCGCGCGTGCGGCATCAATCCGAAGGTCATCCTGGTGATGCTCCAGAAGGAGCAGGGCCTCGTGACCTCCAGCGCCCCGTCCGCGTGGGCCTACCGCGCCGCCATGGGTCAGGCCTGCCCCGACACCGCGCCGTGCGACGAGGCGGCCGCCGGATTCGTGAACCAGGTGCTCAAGGGCGCGCGGCAGATGCAGGTCTACACGAAGAACCCGACGTCCTACAACTACCGCGCCGGGCAGACCAACACGATCAAGTGGCACCCGACGAGCTCCTGCGGCTCGTCGAAGGTGTTCATCCAGAACCAGGCCACCGCGAACCTCTACATCTACACCCCGTACCGCGCGAACGTCGCGGCCCTGGCGGCGGGCACCGGCACGGGCGACAGCTGCTCGACCTACGGCAACCGCAACTTCTACAACTTCTACGTCTCGTGGTTCGCGCCGGGTGCCTCGTCCTCCACGGGCGCCCCCGCGCAGATCGCCGCCTGCACGGTCCCGGTGTCGGCCGACATCGCGGCCGCCTCCGGCACGGCGACCCTCACCGCCGCGACCACCGGCAAGAAGGCGCCGACGAAGAACTGCACCACCGGAACGGTCGCGCTCGCCAAGAGCGCCTCGGTGACCGTCACCGGCGCCTACGGCGCCTGGATGCGCGTCAAGAGCGGCTCGAAGACCACGTGGGTGCCGAAGTCGTCGCTGAAGCTCGGTTCGACCGGCACGCCCGCCTCCGGCGGCAGCGTCTGCGCGCTCCCGGCGGAGTCGAGCGTCACGAAGGCCTCCGGCAAGGCCGTGGTCACCACGGCGAGCCTCAACGCCAGGAAGGCCCCGTCGACGAGCTGCGACACCGGGAAGAAGACCGTGAAGATGGGCGCCGTCTACACGCGCACGGGCACCTACGGCGTCTGGTGGCGCATCAGCGTGGGCGGCTCGCCGTACTGGGTGCACAGCGCCTACGTGACGCTGCAGTCCTCGTCGAACCCGGCACCCGTCCCGACGCCGAACCCGACCCCGACTCCGACGCCG
>Ga0160435_1000043_pt1 | contig 95813 bp, 98 predicted proteins | sample HID1973K_E0MG_FD_108213 | JGI IMG/M metagenome (GOLD analysis project Ga0160435, IMG submission 108213) | Enriched mosquito-associated microbial communities from UW Madison campus, WI, USA - HID1973K_E0 MG | ecosystem: Host-associated > Arthropoda: Insects > Digestive system > Unclassified ...
CGCGCTTCCCCAATGTGCGCCTGGCTGGCCCCTGTTCCAATTCCAGCCTTGCGCCCCTGTGTCGCATTGCCACGATTGGGTGCTATCGGGTTATCCGCAGAAAGCGTGCCAACTTGAGGCCCGCTTTCGTAAAATGTGACTTCGCCGACAAAAACCGGCCCTCCTGCCCGACGCCCGCACCAGCGGCCGCGTCCATACTGCCGGCCCCGCGAGGGCCTACCGCCATGACCGACTCCTTCTATCGCTACGACGTCATCGTGATCGGCGGCGGCCATGCCGGCACCGAGGCGGCGCTGGCGTCCGCGCGCAGCGGCGCACGCACGCTGCTGCTGACCCACAACATCGAGACTGTGGGGGCGATGAGCTGCAACCCGGCCATCGGCGGCATCGGCAAGGGCCACCTGGTCAAGGAGATCGATGCCCTCGGCGGCGCCATGGCGCGCGCGGCCGACCACGCCGGCATCCAGTGGCGCACGCTCAACGCGTCCAAGGGCCCGGCGGTGCGCGCCACCCGCTGCCAGGCCGATCGTTCGCTGTATCGCAGTGCCATCCGCCGCATCGTCGAGGCGCAGGCCAACCTCACGGTATTCCAGGCCGCCGTCGACGACCTGGTCATCGAAGGCGACGCGGTGCGCGGTGCGATCACCCAGACCGGCCTGCGCTTCGAGGCTGCCGCCGTGGTGTTGACCGCCGGCACCTTCCTGGCCGGCAAGATCCATGTCGGGCCCACTCAGTACGCCGCCGGCCGCATGGGCGACCCGCCCGCGACCACCCTGGCCGCGCGCCTGCGCGAACGCCCGTTCGCGATCGACCGGCTCAAGACCGGCACCCCGCCGCGCATCGACGGCCGCACGCTGGACTACGCCGTCATGCAGGAGCAGCCCGGCGACGATCCGCGTCCGGTGATGTCCTTCCTCGGCACGACCGCCGACCACCCGGCGCAGGTCAGCTGCTGGATCACCCATACCACGGCGCAGACGCACGAGATCATTCGCGGTGCGCTGGATCGCTCGCCGCTCTACAGCGGCCAGATCGAAGGCATCGGCCCGCGCTACTGCCCCTCGATCGAAGACAAGGTGGTGCGCTTCGCCGAGAAGGATAGCCACCAGATCTTCGTCGAACCCGAAGGCCTGGACGTCACCGAGATCTACCCCAACGGTATCTCGACCTCGCTGCCCTTCGACGTGCAGCTGGCGATGGTGCGCTCGATCCGCGGCTTCGAACGGGCGCATATCACCCGCCCGGGCTATGCCATCGAATACGACTTCTTCGACCCGCGCGGGCTCAAGCCTTCGCTGGAGACCAAGCTGGTGGGCGGGCTGTTCTTCGCCGGCCAGATCAACGGCACCACCGGCTACGAAGAAGCCGCCGCGCAGGGCCTGCTGGCAGGCCTCAACGCCGCGCGCCACGTGCGCGAGCTCCCGGCGTGGTCGCCACGCCGCGACGAGGCCTACCTTGGCGTGCTGGTGGACGACCTCATCACCCACGGCACCAACGAGCCCTACCGGATGTTCACCAGCCGCGCCGAATACCGGCTGCAGCTGCGCGAGGACAACGCCGATGCGCGCCTGACACCCACCGGCCGTGAACTCGGGCTGGTCGATGACGCGCGCTGGTCGCGCTTCAACGACAAGCAGGAGGCGGTGGAGCGCGAGCGCCTGCGCCTGCGTGCGCTGTGGGCCACGCCGGGCAATGCCCTCGGCCGCGAAGTGGAGCAGGCGCTAGGCGTGGCGGTCAGTCGCGAAACCAACGTGCTCGACCTGATCAAGCGCCCCGAGCTCGACTACGCCAAGCTGATGCGCGTGCCTTCGCTCGGTCCCGGCGTCGCCGACGCACAGGTGGCCGAGCAGGTCGAGATCGGCGTCAAGTACGCCGGCTATCTCGACCGCCAGCGCGAGGAAATCGAACGCCAGCAGCGGCATGAGCACACCGCCATCCCGGAAGGCTTCGACTACAGCGGCGTGCGCGGCCTCTCGGCCGAGGTAACGCAGAAGCTTGAACGCGTGCGCCCGGCCAGCATTGGCCAGGCCCAGCGCATTCCGGGCATGACCCCGGCGGCGATCTCGCTGCTGCTGGTGCACCTGGAGCGCGCGCGCCGCGCGAGCGCGGCATGAGCGGCGGTCCGCTGCGCCGTTTCGGCGAAACCTTTCCAAGCCTGGGCGCGCGCGTCTACGTAGACCCTGCCAGCACGATCATTGGCGATGTCGTGCTCGGCGACGATGTCTCGGTGTGGCCAGGCACGGTGATCCGCGGCGACGTCAATTATGTGCGCGTCGGCGCGCGCAGCAATCTGCAGGACGGCACGATCATCCATGTCAGCCACCACAGCCCGTTCAACAAGGCCGGCTACCCGACGCTGATCGGCGAAGACGTCACGGTCGGCCACGGCACGATCATCCACGCCTGCAGCATCGGCGATTTCTGCCTGATCGGCATGGGCGCCTGCATCCTCGATGGCGCCAGCATCGGCAAGTACGGCTTCATCGGTGCCGGCGCCGTGGTCGGCCCGGGCAAGCAGGTTGGCGAAGCCGAACTGTGGCTGGGAAACCCGGCCAGGCTCGCGCGCAAGCTCAGCGACAAGGAAATCGAGAGCCTGCATTACTCGGCGCAGCACTACGTGCGCCTGAAGGACAAGTACCTGGCGGACGCGGCCGCAGGCTGACGCTGGCGAGCGCTCAGGCCGCCGGCCGGGTTGCGACCTCGAGCAAGGTCAGCAGCGCCAACGCCTCCTGGCGCGAGCCGCCACACATATCCGCCGCCGGTTTCAACGAACCGCAAAACCCCGGTCGTTCCGGCCGCCCGAACACCCGGCAGCGCATGTCCTCGCCCAACTGCGCGCACGCCACCCCGGCCGGCTTGCCATTCGGCATGCCGGGCAAGGCAGAAGTGATGGACGGGGCAATACAGCACGCCCCGCAGCCATCGCGGCATTCCAGACAATCGCGCATGCCCACAGTCTACCGGTGCCGCCGCTTCCCGTTCTGAATGCCCCTGGGCGCAGCGGTGTCGCACGGTTGCAGAGGCAACTAAGCGAATCCCGTATAAAGAACGGGCAATCCGCACTACTGCCAGCGCCGTCGCCCGCATGCCCGAATACCGCTCCCGCACCTCCACCGCCGGCCGCAACATGGCCGGCGCCCGCGCGCTGTGGCGCGCCACCGGCATGAAGGATGACGACTTCCACAAGCCGATCATCGCCATCGCCAATTCCTTCACCCAGTTCGTGCCCGGCCACGTCCACCTGAAGGATCTCGGTCAGTTGGTCGCGCGCGAAATCGAGCAGGCCGGCGGCGTCGCCAAGGAGTTCAACACGATTGCCGTGGACGACGGCATCGCCATGGGACACGACGGCATGCTGTATTCGCTGCCGAGCCGCGAGATCATCGCCGACGCCGTCGAATACATGGTCAATGCCCACTGCGCCGATGCGCTGGTGTGCATCTCCAACTGCGACAAGATCACCCCGGGCATGCTGATGGCCGCGATGCGGCTCAACATCCCCACCGTGTTCGTTTCCGGCGGCCCGATGGAGGCCGGCAAGACCAAGCTGGCCACGCATGGGCTGGACCTGGTCGATGCGATGGTGATCGCCGCCGACGAGAACGCCTCGGACGAGAAGGTCGCCGAGTACGAGCGCAGCGCCTGCCCGACCTGTGGTTCCTGCTCTGGCATGTTCACCGCCAACTCGATGAACTGCCTCACCGAAGTGCTGGGGCTGTCGCTGCCCGGCAACGGCACCACCCTGGCCACGCATGCGGATCGCGAACAGCTGTTCAAGCGCGCCGGCCGCGTGGCGGTGGAACTGTGCCACCGCTGGTACGGCGGCGAAGACGCCAGCGTGTTGCCGCGCGGCATCGCCACGTTCGAAGCGTTCGAGAATGCGATGACGCTCGACATCGCCATGGGCGGTTCGACCAACACCATCCTGCACCTGCTGGCCGCCGCGCAGGAAGCCGAAGTCGAATTCACCATGCGCGATATCGACCGCCTCTCGCGGCGCGTGCCGCAGCTGTGCAAGGTGGCGCCGAATACGCAGAAGTACCACATCGAAGACGTGCATCGCGCCGGCGGCATCATGGCGATCCTGGCCGAGCTCGCGCGCGGTGGCCTGTTGCATACCGACGTCTCGACCGTCCACGCGCCAACGTTGCGCGACGCCATCGCGCAGTGGAGCGTCAGCGACCGCGACGATGAAACCCTGCACACCTTCTATCGCGCCGGCCCGGCCGGCATCCCGACCCAGATCGCCTTCAGCCAGGCCACGCGCTGGCCGTCGCTCGACCTGGACCGCGCCGAGGGCTGCATTCGCGACGTGCCGCACGCCTATTCGCAGGAAGGGGGCCTGGCCGTGCTGTACGGCAACCTGGCCGTGGATGGTTGCGTGGTCAAGACGGCCGGCGTGGATGAATCCATCCATGTGTTCGAAGGGCGCGCGCGCGTGTTCGAGAGCCAGGACGCGGCAGTCAAGAGCATCCTGGCCAACGAAGTGGTGGCCGGCGATGTGGTCGTGATCCGCTACGAAGGCCCCAAGGGCGGCCCGGGCATGCAGGAAATGCTCTACCCGACCAGCTACCTGAAGTCGAAGGGCCTGGGCAAGCAGTGTGCGCTGCTGACCGACGGGCGTTTTTCCGGCGGCACTTCGGGCTTGTCGATCGGCCACGTTTCGCCGGAAGCGGCAGCCGGTGGCGTGATCGGTCTGGTGCACGAAGGCGACCGAATCCTCATCGACATCCCCAACCGCAGCATCAATCTGCTGGTCGACGCCCCGACCCTGGCCGCACGCCGGCTGCAGCAGGACGCGCACGGCTGGAAGCCGGCCGCGCCACGCCAGCGCAAGGTGACCACGGCGCTGAAGGCCTATGCGCTGCTGGCGACCAGTGCCGACAAGGGCGCGGTGCGCGACCGCGCGTTGCTGGACGACTGACGACGCACGCCGCCCTCACCCACGCTGCACGCCGCGCTAGCGCGGCGGCAGCCAGGCTGACGCGGTGACCCTAGCGAGTACCGCCATGAGCCCCGACCGCAAACCTGAAGGCCCGGCCAGCGACCAGGAAAAAGCGCACACGCCCGACCGGCTGCGCAACGACGATGCGCGCTGGAAGGATCGCGACATGCCCGACGAGCCGCCCGGCCGCGATCACGCCACACCGGACGACTACGAAAAGCCAAGCTCACCCGGATGACACGTCGGGACGGCGCCTTGACGCCGCTTCGATCCCCCGGTCGCCAAAGTGCACCAGCAGCGTCCGCTGCCGCGACCGTCGGAGCTTGGCATGAATGTCCGCAAGCTGTTCAATACCCTCGCAAAAAAAGCCTCGAGCGCCGCCGGTTCGCCTGCGGTGTTCGCCGGTGCAGTCGGCATCGTCGTGGTGTGGGGACTCACCGGACCGATCTTCGGCTTCAACGACACCTGGCAGTTGGTGATCAATACCGGCACCACCATCATCACCTTCCTGATGGTGTTCCTGATCCAGCACACCCAGAATGCCGACACCGCCGCGCTGCACCTCAAGCTCGACGAGCTGATCCGCGCCACCAAGGCGGCCGACAACCTGTTGCTGGACATGGAAGAACTGGACGAGCAACAGCTTGAACGCATCCGCCAACGCTACGAGGCGCTTGCCGGCGAGGCGCGCAATGGCGCGCGGGATGCGGAGACCGGCGACTCGCCCTGCCGCGACGCCGAGGACGACGACCAGGCAGGCGCAACGCCCTAGTCGCCGGTCTGCGAGTGCGGCGCTGCCAGCGGCTTGGACTGCGGCGAGTCCTTCTCGCGCAGCCAGATGGTCAGCAGCACCAGTGCCAGCACCGCCATGAATTCGCTCTGCCAGTTCTGCATGGACTCGAACCAGAATTCCGAGCTCGCCAGATGGTGCCAGACGCTGGCCGTGGGCAAGCCTTCGCGAAGCCGCTCGGCCGTGTCGGCCCGCCAGCTTCCCAGCAAGTGCAGCACGAAGCTGAGCAAGAACAGCAGCGCGAACGCGATCGACAAAGAATGCCCGTAGAGCCAACGCCAGACGCCGCCGGCGCGCATCGGCCACGGCAGCGGGCCCGGCTCGACGCGATTGTCTTCCTGCTCGGGTGACAACGGTCGCGATTCGGCCGAACCGGCCTGGCGCAGCTTGACCGTCAGCACCACGTACATGCCCATCTGCAGGAATTCGCTTTCCCAGTTCTCGAACGTCGCCGAGACGAAATGGCCGGTGTGCAGGTAGGCCCACAGATCCAGCAGCGGCTGGTGCGCGCGCGCCAGTTCCTCGTTGTAGGCGCTGTGGCCGGCGAGCACCTGCCCGCCCAGGAACAGCACCGCCAATGCCGCCAGGGTGATGGAAAGGCCATTGCGCCGCCAGAACATCTTCTTCTCCTGCTGGAACCTGGCGCCAGTGTCCACACGCGCACGCAAGAGCCGATGAAGGCGCTAGGCTTTGCCTGTCTCTTCCGCATGCTGGCGCCATGACTGCTTTCACTTCCGACACCGCGCTACTGGTCATCGACCTCCAGCCCGACTTCATGCCAGGCGGTGCGCTGCCGTGCGCCGACGGCGATGCGATCGTCGCGCCGATCGCCGCCCTGGTGGCATCGCGACGCTACGCCACCGTCGTCGCCACCCAGGATTGGCATCCGCCCACGCATGCTTCATTCGCCAGCCAGCACCCGGGGAGGCAGCCGTTTGAACAGTTCACCTTGCACGGGCATCCGCAGACCCTGTGGCCCGACCATTGCGTGCAGGGCACGACGGGGGCGGCGCTGCACCCGGCGGTGGATTGGGACCGCGCCGACCTGGTCCTGCGCAAGGGCACGCGCGAGCAGGTCGATTCCTATAGCGCGTTCCGCGAAAACTACGGCCCCGCGGGTGATCGCCCACCGACCGGACTGGCGGGCTGGCTGCGCGAGCGCGGCATCGCCGAGGTGCATGTCTGCGGCCTGGCGCGCGACTACTGCGTGCTGTGGAGCGCGCAGGACGCCGCCGCGGCCGGCTTGCGCGTGCGCTTCCTGTGGGCGCTGACGCGGCCGGTGGACGAGGCCAATGACAGCATCACGCGTACAGCGCTCGCGCAGGCCGGTGTCTCGATCGACCTGTAGGAGCGACTTCAGTCGCGACCGCAGCCCATCAGCCTCACCGAAACACCACCGTGCGATGCCCATTAAGCAGAATCCGGTGCTCCACATGCCGGCGTACCGCGCGCGCCAACACCTGCGATTCAACGTCGCTGCCCAGCCGCACCAGTTCGCGCGGATGCATCGCATGGTCCACCCGCGCCACGTCCTGTTCGATGATCGGCCCTTCGTCCAGGTCCGGGGTGACGTAGTGCGCGGTGGCACCGATGATCTTGACCCCGCGCGCGTGCGCCTGGTGGTACGGCTGCGCGCCCTTGAAGCTGGGCAGGAAGCTATGGTGGATGTTGATCGCGCGGCCGGCCCAGGCCAGGCATAACGCCGGCGAAAGGATCTGCATGTAGCGCGCCAGCACCACCAGGTCGACGCGTTCGCGCGTGGCCAGGTCCTGCAGCGCCGCTTCCTGCTGTTCGCGGTTGCGCGCGTTGACCGGCAGGTAATGGAACGGCACGCCATACGACGACGCCAGCGGGGCGAAGTCCTCGTGGTTGGAGGCCACCGCGGCGATGTCCACCGGCAGCTGGCGGCTATGCGCGCGGAACAGCAGGTCGTTGAGGCAGTGCCCCTGCTTGCTTACCAGCACCAGTAGTCGTGCGCGGCGGCGCGCATCGTGCAACCGCCAGTCCATTGAGAAGTCCGCCGCCAGTGCGGCAAGCGCGGCCTGCAGCCGCTCCGGTGCCAGGCCGGCGTCGCTGTCGAAGTGCACGCGCAGGAAGAAGCGCCCACTGTCTTCGTCGCCGAACTGCTGCGCATCAAGGATATTGCAGCCCAGTTCGAACAAGAGCCCGGAGACCCGATAGACGATGCCGGTGCGATCGGGGCAGGAGAGGGTCAGGATGTAGTCGGCGCGCATCGGCCGATAGTAGCCAACCCGTTCGCCGCCCGGCGACACTTGCAGACGCAACCAGGCGGCGGGTCGTCGCTAGGCCGAAGGGGCCGCGAACAAACCGCGTGCCTGGCGCGGCTCGCAGCGCAGATACTGCGGTGCCGGCGTCAATTGCGCGCCGAGTTCGGCGGCCGCGTGCCAGGGCCAGCGCGGGTCGTAGAGGATGGCCCGAGCCAGGGCAATGGCGTCGGCGCGGCCCTCGGCGAGAATGGCCTCGGCCTGCGCCGGCTCGGTGATCAAGCCCACGGCGATCACCGGGATCTCCACGTCGGCGCGAATGGCCTCGGCCATCGGTACCTGGTAGCCCGGGCCCAGCGTGATCTGCTGGCGCGGATCGAGGCCGCCACTGGAAACGTGCACGTAGGCCGCACCATGCGCTTGCAGCGCGCGCGACAGCACGATGCTCTGCGCCACGTCCCAACCGCCCTCGACCCAATCGCTGGCCGAGATGCGCACGCCAACGGCAATCGCCGGCGAGACCGCCGCGCGCACGGCGTCGAGCACGCGCAAGACCAGGCGCATGCGGTTCTCCAACGAACCGCCATAAGCATCGTCGCGCTGGTTCGATAGCGGCGACAGGAACTGGTGCAGCAAGTAGCCGTGCGCGGCGTGCAGTTCGATCAATTGCAGCCCCACGCGCTCGGCGCGGCGCGCGGCCTCGGCGAAGGCGGCGACGATGTCATCGATGCCTTCGGCGTCCAGTGCTTGCGGCGTGGAGTAGCCCTTGTCATAAGGCAACGCCGAGGCCGACACCGTGGTCCAGCCATGTTCTGCGTCCGCCGCGATCGGGCCACCGCCGTCCCACGGACGTTGCGTGGAGGCCTTGCGCCCGGCGTGCGCGAGCTGGATGCCGATCGGCATTGGCGACCAACGCCGTACCGCGGACAGCACCTCGGACAACGCCGCTTCGGTCGCGTCGTCGTACAGGCCAAGGTCGGCGTAGGTGATGCGGCCGCGCGCTTCCACCGCCGCAGCCTCCAGGATCAGCAGGCCAGCACCGGACTGCGACAGCGTGCCGAGGTGGATGCGATGCCAATCATTGGCGCGGCCGTCTTCGGCCGAGTACTGGCACATCGGCGCCACGACAATGCGGTTGGAAAGCGTCAGCGGGCCAAGGGCCAGCGGAGAAAAAAGAGTGCTCAAAGGAATCCCGAAGCAACCGCCGTGGGGGAGGCGGGTCGATGCGCCATTGCAACGCGGGGCGCGGCGGCGATCAACCGTGCCGCTGGATCACTGCGTCGCAGCGGCATCGGGCGCGTGCAGGAAGGCCAGCGCCTCGGCGCAATCGTGCTCGACCTTCAGCGCGAGCAGGTCGTCGGCGCGGGTGCGGCCACGGTTGAGCGCGGCGACCGGCACGCCGGCGCGCGCGGCCGCCTGCACAAAGCGAAAGCCGGAATACACCATCAGCGACGAGCCCACCACCAGTACGCCGTCAGCCTGATCGAGCGCCGCCTGGGCCTCGGCCACGCGCGCACGTGGCACGTTCTCGCCGAAGAACACCACGTCCGGTTTGAGCACCCCACCACAGGACTCGCAGGCGGGCACCTGGAAATCGTCGAACGACGCCTGCTCCAAGTCGGCATCGCCATCCGGTGCCTGCACCGCACGCAGCGTCGCCCACTGCGGGTTAGCCGCTTCCAGCGCGTGCTGGAACTCGGCACGCCAAGTGCGCGCCTCGCAGCCCATGCAGCGCACCTGGTCCAGGCGCCCGTGCAGGTCGATCACTGCGCGGCTGCCGGCGGCCTGGTGCAGGCCATCCACGTTCTGGGTCAGCAGCAGGGCCACTTGCCCACGCGCCTCGAGTGCGGCCAGGGCGTGGTGGGTGGCGTTCGGGCGGGCCTGGCCGAAGTGGCGCCAGCCCACCAGGCTGCGCGCCCAGTAGCGCCGCCGCGTCGCCTCTTCGCCCATGAAGGCCTGGTAGGTCACCGGCTGCGCGCGCTTCCAGTCGCCGGCGGCATCGCGATAGTCGGGAATGCCCGAGGCGGTGCTGCAACCGGCGCCGGTCAGCACGAACAGGCGCGGGTGCTGCTCGATGAATTCACGCAAGGCGGCAGGGCTGGTCATCCCCGCCAGATGTGGGCAACGCAGCGGCGGCGCAAGCTCCCGGCCGCCGTTCGGCTGACTCGATCAGGTTGCCGAGGGCGGCTCGAACCGCTGCCGCCGGGCGGGGACATCGGCCGCCCCGCGCCGCAGGACCTGCGCGGCGAACAGCGCGATCAGCAACAGGGCCAGGCAGAACGCCCCCAGCGCGTTCCAGCCGCCGTGCTGCCAGAACGCCCCGCTGACCGCGCCGATGACGCTGGAGCCCAGGTAGTACGCCAACAGGTAAAGCGAGGCCGCATGGCTGCGGTGCGCCCCACCCAGCCGCCCGACCCAGGCGCTGGCGGCGGAATGGGCGATGAAGAAACCGATAGTCAGCAGCACGATGCCGATGACCACCAGCGCCAGGACGTGGGCCAGGGTCAGGACCAGGCCGGCGATCGCGCTCACCACCCCGGCCAACACCACCGGGCCGCGCCCGAAGCGGTCCGACGCCGAACCGGCGACCGAAGAGCTGACGATGCCGAACACGTAGGCGGCGAAGATCATGCCGATCTGGCTCTGGCTGAGGCCGAACTCCGGGCCGCCGAGGCGGAAGCCGGCGTAGTTGTAGACGCTGACGAAGCAGCCCATCAACAGGAACGGCAGCGAAAACAACCACGGCAGGTGGCGATCGCGCAGGTGCCCGCCCCAGGCGCGCAGGTGGAAGCCCAGGTTGATGCCGTGCCGGCGCACGAAGTGCCGCGACGGCGGCAACAGCAGCACGAAGCCGAGCGCGCACAGCAGGTCGAATACGCTCAGCGCGGTCAGCGCCGTGCGCCAGCCGTAGTGGTCGCTGAGCACGCTCATGGCGATGCGCCCGGTCATGCCGCCAAACGCATTGCCGGCCACGTACAGGCCGGTGGCCGCGCCCAGGCGGGTGGCCGGCAACTCTTCGGCCAGATACACCATCGCCACCGCCGGCACCCCGCCCAACGCCAGGCCGGATAGCGTGCGCACCGCTACCAGCGCGCCCCAATGCGGCAGCCACGCGGCCACCACGTTCAGCAGCGCCGCCAGCGCGATCGAGCAGAACATCAGGCCGCGCCGGCCGAGATTTTCCGATACCGCGCCGGCGCAGAAGATCGCGATGGCCAGGGCACCGGTCGCCAACGACAGCGGCAGTGAGCTGGCGGCCGCGCCCACGCCGAACTCGCGGGCGAAGGCCGGCAGCAGCGGTTGCACGCTGTAGAGCAGCGAGAAGGTTGCAAAGCCAGCCAGGAACAACGCCATACGGATGCGCAGCAACCCGGTCGCGTCGATATCAGTCGCCAGGGCAACGGTGGGAGAGGAGGTAGTCACGACAACGGTTGCGGTGAGGGGACGGCCATTGTTCGCCGCCCCGGACCCCCTGTCCAATATATGATGCAGGCAGTCTCCATATGCAGGACAGATGATGGAACTGCGCCACCTGCGCTACTTCCTGGCCGTGGCCGAGGAAGCGAACTTCACCCGCGCCGCCACTCGCCTGGGCATCGGCCAACCGCCACTGAGCCAGCAGATCCAGGCACTGGAACGCGAACTGGGTACGCCGCTGTTCCGTCGTACCCACGCCGGGGCCGAGCTGACCGAGGCCGGCGCCGCCTTCGTGGTCGAAGTCCGCCGGGTGCTGGCCGATGTCGAACGCGCCGCCGACACCGCCCGGCGCATCGCCCGCGGCGAAGCCGGCCGCCTGCGCCTGGGCTTCACCGCCTCGGCCGCGTTCAATCCGCGCGTGCCGCGGCTGATCCGCGACTTTCGCCGGCAGTGGCCGCGAGTGCAGCTGGTCCTTGAGGAGACCAACACCGCCGGCTTGCTCGAAGCGCTGGGCAACGGCCGCCTGGATGCGGCCTTCATCCGCTACACCCCGAGCGCACCGCCGCCGGATCTCGACCTGCTGCGCTTCGCCGACGAACCGATGCTGATCGCCGTGCCTGCCGCGCATCCGCTGGCCGCGCGCGCCAGTGCGCCGCTGTCGGCGCTGGCCGGGGAACCTTTCATCCTGTTCCCGCGCAGCTTCGGCAGCAGCTTGTACGACGAAATCCTGGCGGTGTGCCGCGAGTCCGGCTTCAGCCTGCAGATCACCCAGGAAGCGCCGCAGATGTCGTCGATCGTCAACCTGGTGGCAGCCGAACTCGGTGTATCGGTCGTGCCTGCCTCGACCGCGCAGGTGCAGTTGCCGGGTGTGCGGTATCTAAGTATCGAGGGCCGCGTGCCGTTGGCCCGGTTGGCGTTGGCCACCGATCCGGCCGCGCGCGCCAACACGCCGGTGCTGCGCCACCTGTGGGCGCTGGCCGCAGCCGCCGAAGATTAGCCCGGCAAGCGGAAGAAGCGGCGTGCGGCGGCGGTGGTCAGCGCGGCGCTGGTGGCCACGGCTTCGCCACGGTCGCGCGCCAGCTCCTCGACGATGTGCGAGAGGAACATCGGTTCGTTGCGCCGGTCCTTGGGCATCGGCTTGAGCGTGCGCGGCAACAGGTACGGCGCGTCGGTCTCGATCATCAGGCGCTCGCCGGGAATGTGCTTGACCAGCTCGCGCAAGTGCGCGCCGCGGCGTTCGTCGCACAGCCAGCCGGTGATGCCGATGTACCAGTCGCGGTCGAGGTAATCGAACAGCTCTTCGCGCGTGCCGGTGAAGCAATGCACCACGGCCGCGCCGACCTGGCCGTCGAACTGCTTCATCACCGCCAGGAAATCGGCATGGGCATCGCGCTGGTGCAGGAACAACGGCTTCGGATTACCGGCGGCGGCGAGGTCGGCGGCGATCTGCAGCTGGCGCTCGAAGGCGCGACGCTGTGCCGGGCGCGGTGAAAAGTCACGGAAATAGTCCAGGCCGCACTCGCCGACCGCCACCACCTCGGAATACGCCAGCAACGCGCGCATCTCGGCGTCGCACTCCTCGGTGTATTCGACCGCGTGATGCGGATGCACGCCTGCGGTGGCATAGAGGAAGCCGGGGTGTTGCCGGGCCAGGTCCAGGGCCAGCGGCGAATGCTCGCGGCTGGCGCCGGTAATGACCATCTGCGCCACGCCGGCGTCGCGCGCACGCTGCAGCACGGCGTCGCGGTCGCGGTCGAAGGAGTCGTGGGTGAGGTTGGCGCCAATGTCGATCAGTTGCATGGCCGGGCCGCATTCCAAAGCGCGGCATTGTAGCCGGCGCGGGCGTGGTCGCAGGCGTGGCGCCTTATCATGCGCGCGATGGCAACTCCCGATTTCCCGATCACGCCCCTGCTGCCGCGCATCCAGGAGAGCCTGCGTCAGCACCCGCGGTTGGTGCTGGAAGCGCCGCCCGGCGCCGGCAAGACCACCCAGGTGCCGTTGGCGCTGCTCGATGCGCCGTGGCGCGGCGACCAGCGCATCGTGATGCTGGAACCGCGGCGGGTGGCGGCGCGCAGCGCGGCCGGTTTCATGGCCCGCCAGCTCGGCGAAGACGTGGGCGGCACGGTCGGCTACCGCATCCGTTTCGAGAACCGCACCAGCGCGCGCACCCGCATTGAAGTGGTCACCGAGGGCATCCTGACCCGGATGATCCAGGACGACCCGCTGCTGGAAGGCGTCGGCGCGATCGTGTTCGACGAATTCCACGAACGCCACCTGGCCGGAGACCTCGGCCTGGCCCTGGCGCTGGACGTGCAGTCGCAATTGCGGGAGGACCTGCGCATCGTGGTGATGTCGGCCACCCTCGATGGCGAACGCCTGGCGCGTTTTCTCGATGCGCCGCGCCTGAGCAGCGAAGGCCGCAGTAATCCGGTGGAGATCGCGCATTTCCCGGCGCGCCGCGACGAGGCGCTGGAACCGCAGATGCGCCGCGCGGTGGAACACGCGCTGGCAAACCACCCGGGTGACGTACTCGCCTTCCTGCCGGGCCAGCGCGAGATCGCGCGGGTGCAGGCGGCGCTGGAAGCCGCGCTCGATCCGGCGGTGCAGGTGTTGCCGCTGCATGGCGAGCTGCCGATCGAGCAGCAGTCGCGGGTGTTGCAGCCCGACCCCGAAGGTCATCGCCGGGTCGTGCTGGCGACCAACGTCGCCGAATCCTCGGTTACCTTGCCGGGCGTGCGCGTGGTGGTCGATGCCGGCCTGGCGCGCGAGCCCGCCTACGACCCCAACAGCGGTTTTTCGCGGCTTGAGTTGGCGGCTGTCTCGCAGGCATCGGCCGATCAACGTGCCGGCCGCGCCGGGCGTGTTGCCGAAGGCTGGGCTTATCGGCTGTGGCCGCAATCGCAGCGGCTCGAAGCGCAGCGGCGCGCGGAGATCGGCCAGGTCGAGCTGGCGGCATTGGCGCTGGAACTGGCGGCCTGGGGCAGTGCCGCGCTGCGCTTCGTCGACCCGCCGCCGGCCGGCGCGCTGGCCGCCGCGCGCGAGCTGCTGCAACGCCTTGGCGCGCTCGGCGCATCCGGCACCCTCACCGAGCTCGGCCGGCGCATGCTGGCGCTGGGCACGCATCCCCGCCTGGCAGCCATGCTGCTGCAAGCGAAGGGGGCCCGCGCGCAGGCGCTGGCGTGCGACTTGGCGGCGCTGGTCGAAGCCCGAGATCCGTTGCGCCAGGGAGGCGATGCCCTGGCCGCCCGCTGGCGCGCACTGGCTGCATCCCGCCACCGCCGCGTCCCGGCCGACGCCCACCGCGGCGGCCTCGCCGCCATCGATGCGGCGGCCAAGCAGTGGCGGCGGCGCCTGCGTTGCGATGCCGCACCCCCCGCCCAGATCGAAGCGCACGAACTCGGCGACCTGCTCGCGCATGCATTTCCCGACCGTATCGCCGCGCGCCATCCGACCGACCCACAGCGCTACCTGCTCGCCAATGGCCGCAGCGCGCGCCTGTTCGACCCCAGCGACTTGCGCGGCGAGCCCTGGCTGGTGGCCAGCGAGCTGCGCTTCGAAGCGCGCGATGCGCTGCTGCTGCGCGCCGCGCCGGTGGATGAGCGCTGGCTGCGCCAAGCCTTCCCCGAGCGCTTCGTGCAAGAAGACGTGGTGCGCTGGGACGGCGCACGGCGCGCCCTGGTATCGCTGCGCGAGACCCGCTTCGACCGCATCGTGCTCGATAGCCGCCCGGCCGGTAGCGTGGATCCGGCGCAAGCCGCCACCGCTCTGACCGAGGCCGTGGTCGAACTCGGGCTCGACGCCCTGCCGTGGACCGAGGCCCTGCGGCAATGGCAGGCGCGCGTGCAATCGCTGCGGCAATGGATGCCGGAACTCGAACTGCCCGACGTGGGCGACGATGCCCTGCGGGCGACGCTCGATAGCTGGCTCAAGCCGGCCTTCGCCGGTAAGCGCCGGCTCGACGCGCTCAGCGAGGAGGAACTCGGCGAAGCCTTGAAGTCGCCGTTGCCGTGGGCACAACGGCAGTTGATCGACCGCTACGCGCCGACCCGCATCAGCGTGCCGTCCGGCATGGAGCGCCGGATCGAATACGCGCTCGACCACGACGGCTCACCGCAACCGCCGGTGCTGGCGGTGAAATTGCAGGAGCTATTCGGCCTGGCCGACACCCCGCGCGTGGCCGACGGCCGCATCCCACTGACCCTGCACCTGCTCTCGCCCGGCGGGCGGCCTTTGCAGGTCACCCAGGACCTGCGCAGCTTCTGGAGCAACACCTATCCGGAAGTGCGCAAGGAGATGAAAGGGCGCTACCCCAAGCACCCTTGGCCGGACGATCCCTGGAGCGCTACCGCCACCCACCGCGCCAAACCGCGCGGAACTTGAGCTGATTCAGCCCGCGGACATGCCACGGCCGCTGCGCTAACACGATCTATACGGGCAGCGGCCGACACTGGCCCTCCATAGACAGCGCACCGAGGACTCCCCCGCCATGAGCAGACTGACCGTGATCACCGACCGGGCGCTGGAACGCGCCATGGACCTGGCCTCCAGCGCCGGCGACGGACTGCGCCATGCCGGCAGCAACCTGCGCCACCAGGTCGCCCCGCACGCCGTGGACTGGATCAAGACCGGCGCGGCGATGGGTGCGGTGAAGACCGGCGGCAAGGTCGCCACGCGTTTCGCTCGCCGCAACCCGGTGGTGACCGTGGCAGCGGCGGCGGCCGGCGTTGGCTTGATCGCCTACGCGCTGTATCGCAAGAAGAAGAAGGCAAATGCCAATGGCGTGACCGTGGACGGTGAGGCCCAGCGCCTGGAGCGTGGCAACGCCAATGCGCGGCGTGCCGCACGCCAGCAGCGCCGCGGCCAGGAAGTGGATACGAGCGACGAAGCCGGCGCTTGATCGCCGAGTGCTGGAAGGTTGAGAAAAAATCGCCGCGCTGATGCGCGGCGATTTTCGTTGGCTCAGGTCTGCACCACGAACAACCCGCCCGAGCCAGGGTGGGTCTGCAGGTCGGCCGGCCCCAGACGCGCCCGCGCCGTGCTTACGAACAACCGTCCGTCGTCGGCGAAGCACAGGCTGCCCACATGCGGCGCCGGGATTGGGATCGAACGCAGCACCGCACCGTTCTCCGCCAACTCGACCACCGCGTGTCCGCCCCACATCGCCGCCCACAGTCGACCCTGCGGTGACAGCGCCAGTCCGTCCGGCTTGCCGGGAACGCCCATGAAGTCGGTGACGACCTTGGGCTCGCCAAGCCGTCCAGCGGCGATATCGGCGGGGAAGGCGAGCAAGGTGCGCGCCAGGGTATCGATGACAAACAAGGTCGTGCCATCGGCCGAGAACACCATGCCGTTGGCGACGCCCAGGCCCTCGGCCACGCAGCGCGGTGCTTGCGAGTAATCCGGGGTGTGCCACAGCGCGCCCTTGCCGGAAAGCAGGCCGCGATGCATCGAGCCGGCCCACAGCCCACCACGCGCGTCCACGGTCATGTCGTTGAGCCGGCAGCCCGGCCCCAGTGCGATCTCTGGTCCCGCCTCGATCACGCCCTCGGCGGACATCCGCAGGAAATGGCCTTCGCTATTGCCAAGCAACTTGCCGTTCCACAGCGCCAGCGACCACACCGGTTCGCTCAGCGCCACGCGGCTGCATTGATCGCCGTCCCGACGCAGCAGGCAGGGCACGGTGGGATCCAGCCACAGCACGTCGCCGACGGCATCGATGAGCGGCGATTCGCCGACCATCGCCTGCGGGTTGCACAGCAGGACGGCAGCGGCGGGGCGCTGCCGCAGCGCCTGCATCCAGTGCGCCGCGCGCAGCCCCACTTCCTCGGCCGAACGCCCGGGCTTGTACAGGTCCGAGCCCACGCCGACCGCACTGACACCGGCCGCCCAAAGGCCTTCCAGGTCGGCCGCCGCTACACCGCCCACTGCCACCAGCCGCACATCCTTCGGCAGCACCGCCGCCAACGCCGACAACCGCGGTCCGGCGCCGTGCGCGGGAAACGCCTTCAAGTGACGTGCGCCCGCGGCGATCGCGGCGAATGCCTCCGAAGGGGTCGAGAAGCCCGGCATCGGCACCATGCCGTGGTCGACCGCCGCGCCGATGACGCTGGCATCGGTATTGGGGGAGACACAGAAGGCGCAGCCGGTCGCGGCCAATGCCTGCACTTCGGCCGCGCTCAGCACGGTGCCGGCGCCGATCAACATGCGGCCTTCGAAATGCTTCGCCAGCTGGGCGATTGTTGCGAACGGATCAGGCGAGTTCAGCGGCACTTCCGCCACGCGCACGCCCGCGGCGTACAGCGCCTCGCCCACTGCGATGGCTTCTTCGCCACGCAGGCCGCGCAAGATCGCCACCAGCGGCGCCTGCTGCAGCCACGCATCCAGCTGTTGCTCGAACCCGGCGCTCATGCCTCCTGCCCCGCCGCGTGCAGCGCCAGGAAGCCCCGCTGCGAGGCGTCATGCGCGAGGATCTGCACGCCGCGCCCGCCCAGTTCTCGCAACGCGTGGGCATACAACGCGCACACCGGCGCAGCGCCGACCAGGGGCACCTCGGTCCCCAGGCCCGCTGGCCATTGCTGGCGAATGTCGGCCAGCTCGGCACCGATCAGCAGGCCGCGCAGGTAAGACGCACCTTCAGCCTTGGGCAGCTCACCGCGAATGACCCGCGCACGCGCGCCGAACAGCAGCGTCCCCAGGCCCATGCCGCTGTCGTGGCCGGCGCGCAGGCCGGCATCGAACGCGGCACCGGCAACCGCGGGCCCATCGACCACGGAGGCGAGCAAGCCGGCCGCAGTCAGTCGGTCGAAAATCTCGCCGGACATCGCCGTCATGAACTCGACCACCGCGCCGCCTTCAAGCCGCACCCACTTGCTGTGCGTACCGGGCAAGGCGACCAGGCCGTCGCCCGGCACCGTTCCGGCGGCAATCAGTCCCAGCAGCTCGGTTTCCTCGCCGCGCATGATGTCCGGCGCGCCATCATGGGCACGCCGGCAGGCGAGGCCGGGCACGATGGCGACCGGCACTTCGCCGATACGCACTTCGTGCAGGCGGCCGGCCAGTTGCGCAAGCGTGGTCGGACACTCGACATAACCGGCGTCGCTCCAGCCGATGTTCGAGCCGACCATGCCGCTGGCATAGAAGCGCCCCGCCTGCGGCCATCGTGCAGCGACCTGCGCCACCAGCGCCTGCATCTGCGCGCGGTCGAGGCCGGCAACCCCGCTGGGCTGTTCGATGCTGTCCAGCAGCTCGCCGCCGGCATCGAGATGGAAGGCGCGGAAGTTGGAACTGCCCCAGTTGATGCCGACGATGCTGCGATCCGCTTCCAGGTTCATCGACGCGTCACTCCCGCGCCGCCGTCCAGCGGGAATACGCCGCCGGTGATCCAGCCGCTGCGAGGCGACAACAGGAACAACGCCAGTTCGGCGGCATCTTCCGGCGTGCCGAGGCGGCCGAGCGGATGGCGCGCCACGTTGCGTTCGCGCGCCAGGTGCGGGTCGTCGGCGCGCGCGAACGACGCCTGCAACATGGGCGTGTCGATCGAGGCCGGCGCAATGACATTGACGCGCACGCCATCGGCGGCGAACTCCAGCGCCGCGGTTCTCGCCATTTCCTCCAGCGCCGCCTTGGACGCGGCGTAGGCGGCAAGGCTGGGCGTGGCGAAACGGGCGTTGATCGACGACACCAGCACGAGCGCACCGCCACCGCGGACGCGCATGCCCGGAACCACCTCGCGCATCACCCGCAAGGCACCGAGCACGTTGACCGAATAGGTATCGAGCCAGAGCGCGTCGTCATCGTCCAGCGTGCCACCGGCCGGGCAGACGCCGGCGCAGTGGACGACCGCCTGGATCGGGCCCAGCGCCGATTCGAGCTCGGCGATGGCTGTTGCGACCGCTTGCGGCGAGCGCAGGTCGGCGCTGGCGCTGGCCTGCGCGCCTGGGACCGGGCGCTGGTCCAAGGCACCCACCTGCGCGCCCTCGGCGATCAAGCGCTGCATCACCGCCGCACCAATGCCACTGGCCGCGCCGCTGACCAGCACCACCTGTCCCCGCATCCCGCTCTCGCTCATTGCCGCTTGCTTCCTGTCATTGCTAATGGCTTCGCTCAGAAGCGGTAGGTCAGGCTGGCCTTGTAGGAACGCCCGAACACCACGTTGGTGCGCAGGCCTTCTTCGTAGCCGTCGAAGGTACGCTGTTCGCTGTCGAGCAGGTTGTTGCCTTCGAGCTTGAGCGACAGCTGGTCGCTGAAATCGTAGCTCAGCGTGGCCGACAGATCCTTGTAGGTGTCGTTGTAGATACCGGTTGCGGCACTGGACAGGCCGACCAGGTATTGGTCGCGCCAGTTGTACGCCAGGCGTGCGCTGAAGCCACCGCGCTCGAAGTAGCCGATCAGGTTGGCGTTGTTCTTCGACAGGCCCGGGAAGGTCAGCGAATCGCCGTTGAAATCGGTGATCGGCGTCTCCGAGTCGATGTAGGTGTAGGTGCTCACCACGCCGAAACCCTCGAGGACGCCGGTGAAAGGCACCTGCGCCAGCAGCTCGATGCCGCGCACCTTGGCCTGGTCGCCGTTGATCTTCCGCAGCACCAGGAAGTTGGTGTTGTTGTAGACCTCGGCACTCTGCCGCTGCACGATGAAGGTGGAGATGTCCTTGTAGAACACGCCGGCCGAGAGCACACCTTCGCCGCCGTAGTACCACTCCAGCGACAGGTCGTATTGGGTGGCCTTGAAGGGGTCCAGGCTCGGTGCGCCGCCGCTGCCCGTGCCGGGCGAGATCTGCACGCCGTTGGCGTCGAACACGGCGTTGTTGTTGAGCGTCACGCCGTTGTTGAGGTCTTCGGTATTCGGGAAGGCCACCACCTTGGCGGCGCCGCCGCGCAGCACCAGCGTGTCGGTCAGCTGCAGCTTGGCCACGGCCGAGGGCAGTGGTTCGCGGTCGGTGCGCTTGAACACCGCCGGGGTCACGCCACCCGTGCCGTTGAGCAGGTTGCCGCGCGAAACCAGGTCGCGTTCGACGAAGCGCACGCCGACATTGCCGCTCAGGCCCATGTCGCCGATCTCGGTGTCCCAGTTGAGCTTGGCATAGGCTTCGAGGAAGTCTTCGTCCACGCTGAAGGTCGCCGCGTATGCGAGGGCGTTGTTGCGCGGGTCCAGGCACTGCGCGTTCTGCGAGATCACCGGCAACGTGGTGAAGGTCTCGCAGCCGCCGAAGCGCGCGCGGTAGGCGCCGAGGTATTCGCGCGGCAGGCCGGCGAATTCGCCCGGCAGGAAGTCGAAGTTGCTGTACAGGCGGATGTAGTCGCCCATCTGGCTGACCGGGATGCCACCGGCGGGACGAATATCGGCGCGCAGCGGATTCTGCTCGCTCTCCAGGCGGTTGAAGCGCGCGCCGAAGTCCAGCGAGCTCAGGGGGCCGTCGTTGAAGGCCCAGCTCCAGTCGGTGCGCAAGGCCTTGGTATCGGTCTCGGCGCGGTAGTCGTTGTCGAACATGATGGTCATGCGCCACTGCGCCGGATCGGTCACGTCGATACCGCTGACGTTGAAGCTGCCGAAGTTGCCGCTGCGCAGGTCGAAGTCGGTAACCGAGGTCAGGCCCGCCATCGGCTGCAGGCGCATGTAGCGCTGGTCGTAGCTGGCGGTGGATTTGCCGTAATCGGCCTCGACCGAGCCGTCGAGCTGGTCGCCGACACGGAACTTGGCGCGCAATGCGGTAGAAAACACGTCCGAATCGATGTCGGCCGCTTCGGTATTGAGCAGCACGCTGCCGGTCGAGCGGCCGGCGATCAGGATGTTGTGGTCCGAGTAGACCGCGTTGCTGAGGCCGGCGGAAGGATTGAAGGCGATCCAGTAGCGGTCGCGCTCGGCCTGCTGCCGCGAGTAGAAGGTATCGGACGTGATCTCCACGCCATCGACCGGGCGCCATTGCAGCACGACGCTGGCGCCGACCTTGTCGCGGTCATCGTCGATGTTCTGCGCACGCATGTCGGTGCTGCCGAAGCGCGTGACTCCCGGGGTAGCCGGATCGACGAAGCGCCCATAGCCGGAGAACGTGTCCAGCCCCTGCTGCACCACTTCGCGCTTGCTGTAGGTGGCAGATACCAGCGCGCCGAAGCGCCGGTCCTCGGTCCGGGTGGAGAGCAGCGCGAAGGCATTCTGGCCGTAGGAATCGGACAGTTCGTCGTAGGTGCCGGCCAGGCTGACCACGTTCTGCTCGCCATCGCCGTAGAGCGGCTGGCGAGTCTGGATATCGATGATGCCGCCCAGGCCACCGGCGATCTGGTCGGCGCCGGCCAGCTTGGTGACGGTCAGGCGCGAGATCAGTTCGGACGGCACCAACGACAACAAGCCGTAGGTGGAGGTGGCGAGCTGGTCCAGGCCATTGCCGCCGCGGCCGGTGGCATCGACGATCTGGCGGCCGTTGTACAGCAACACGTTTTCGCGCAGGCCGCGCACCAACACGTCGCTGCCCTCGCCCATGCCGCGCTCCAGCTGCACGCCGGCCACGCGCGAGAGCGATTCGGCGACGTTGCTATCGGGCAGCTTGCCGATGTCGTCGGCGACGATCGCATCGACGATCTGCGGCGAGTCGCGCTTGATATCGCGCGAGGCTTCCAGGCTGCCGCGAATGCCGGTCACGGTGACGGCATCGAGCGTACGCGCTTCTTCCTGGTTGGATGCCGCTGCCGGCTGCGGTGGTGCCGGAGCTTGCGCCTGCGCCGAGGCGACCAGTGGTGCCAGCAAGCAAGCGCCGAGCGCGGTGGACAAGGTGGAACGTCGAAAACTACGCATGTGTTGGGCCCTCCCCCAAAGTGAGGACCGAAGCACCGGCGCGAGGTAGCGAAGACGGCCGAAAGCCTTTCTCCCCCTGATCCACCCCGCTATCCAGTGCGCCGATCCAGCGTGTTCTGTCGGTGACTGCTGCACTGCGACTTGGCAGTGTTGTAGCTAATATAGCAATATGATTCTGGCGCGCACGCTGCAGCGCAACGTAAAAAGCGATACAGGCGCCTTCAGGGGCCTGTTTCGACCGACAAACTGTTGCTTAGAAAGGCACACCAACCGAAGGGACTGCGGCTCATGGCCGAACTGCAAGGCGTTTTCCCCATCCTGCCGACGATCTTCCAGGCCGACGGCGCCATCGACGAGGCCGGCATGGCCAATGTCTTCGAGTACCTGCTGGGCGCGGGCGCGGCCGGCGTGGTCTTTCCGGGCCTGGCCAGCGAGTACGACATGCTCGAGCGCGAGGAGCGGTTGCACCTGACCGCACGCATCGGCCAGTGGAACCAGGGCCGGGTGCCGTTGATCGTCGGCGCCAGCGCCAAGACCGTGGAAGACGCGATCGCCTTCGCTCGCGCCGGTGCGGAAGCCGGCGCCAGCGCGGCGATGGTGCTCACGCCGCATCAGCATGCCGGCGACGCCACGGCGATGGCCGCGTTCTTCGAGCGCCTGCACGGCGAGTCCGGCGTGGAGGTGATGCTGCAGAACGCGCCTGCGCCGATGGGTGTAGGCCTGGGCGTGGACGAAGTGGTGGCGTTGGCGCGGCAAGTGCCGGGCATCGCCTACGTCAAGGAGGAGACGATGCCGTCCGGTCATCGCATCACTGCCCTGGCCGAGCGCGCCGCCGGCCACGTTCGCGCGGTCTTCGGCGGTGCCGGTGCCCGCTATGTGCTGGACGAACTCAGCCGCGGCGCCGTCGGCACGATGCCGGCCTGCGAGATCACCGAGGTGCACGTGGCGATGCTCGCTGCCTGGGCGGCCGGCGACCACGCGCATGCGCGCGAATTGTTCGAACGCACATTGCCCCTGCTGAGCATGCAGGCAGTATTCCGCTGGCGGCTGACCAAGGCGGTGCTGCTGCGACGCGGGCTCATCGCCAGCGACAAGGTGCGTGCGCCTGGCCCGGCCCTGGATGCCTTCGACCAGCGCGAACTCGATATCCTGCTGTCCCGCATTGGCGATCTGCTGCCGCTGGATCGCGTGCCTGGCAAGGTGCAGAGGATGTCCGCGTGAGCCGCGTCGCCCGGGTCGAGACCTTCATCCTGACCATCCCGCGTACTACGCCCTACCTGGGTCCACTCGGGCCCGGCGAGCGCATCAACAGCCGCGGTTACCTGGTGCGCAAGGGCAACGGCACCCTCTACCCCACCACCGATCGTTCGGTGGTGGTGCGGGTCACCACCGAAGATGGCACGGTCGGTTGGGGCGAAACCTACGGCATCTGCGCGCCGCGCGCGGTGTGCGAAATCATCAACGACCTGCTCGCCCCGGAGTTGATCGGGCGCGAGCCCGAGGACGTCGAACAGATCTGGGACGACCTGTACGGGCTGATGCGCGTACGCGGCTGTTTCGGCGGCTTCCACGTCGACACCATCGCCGCGCTGGATATCGCGCTGTGGGATTTGCGCGCCCGCGCGCGCGGCGTGCCGCTGTGGACCTTGCTCGGCGAACGCCAGCGCGAGGCCATTCCCGGGTACCTCTCGGGCCTGCCCGCCGGCACGATCGAAGAGAAGCTGCAGATGGCGCGGGAATTCGCCGCGCAAGGACACGACGCCTTCAAGATCCACGCGGTGGTCAGCCATGACGGGATCGTCGAGGAGGTCGCGGGCCTGCGCGCCACGCTCGGCCCCGGCCCGGAACTCATGGTCGACCTGCACTGGAAATTCGACCTGGCGCAGGCCCAGGCCATGGCCGAGCAACTGGCGCCTTTCGACCTGAAGTTCATCGAGGCACCGCTCAAGCCGGAAGACATCGAAGGCTTGATTGCGCTCGGCCGTTCCAGCCCGGTGCCGGTCGCCGCCGGCGAAGAGTGGCATACCGAATACGAGGCGCGGCTACGCCTGGCGGGCGGGTCGCTGGCCTTCATCCAGCCGGAGATGGGCCATACCGGCATCACCCAGTTCCTGCGCATTGCGCGGTTGGCGCAGGCACAAGGCGTGCCGATCGCACCGCACGCCACCATCGGCGGCGGCCTGTTCATGGCTGCCAGCCTGCACGTGGCCAGCGTGTTGCCCGGCCTATGGCGGCACGAGTGGCAGCACTCGATCTTCTCGCGCTCGCTGCAGATGCTCGACACCGACATGGCCTACCGCGATGGCCACTACCACCTGCCGAGCGGCCCCGGCCTCGGCGCCGTGCCGGGCGAGCGGTTCTGGGATCACGCTGAAGCGGTGGCCTGAGCCGGCCCTTCGTAGGCCAACGACAACGGCGAACGCCTGGCCAGCCGCAACGCTGCCCAGGCCAGCAACACCGCCAGCGGATGCAGGCAGGCCATCAGCACGAACGTGCGATCGAAGGAGTGGCCGGCAACCAGCACACCGACGACTTGCGCCGACAGCATGCCGCCCACCGCGCTGCCGCAACCGATCAGGCCGGCCACCGAAGCGATGTAGCGCGAAGGGAACAGGTCCACGACCAGCGTGGTGAGGTTGATCTGGTAGACCAGGTGGGCAAACGTCACCAGGCAAGCCAGGCCCAGCAGCACCGGCAGCGGCGGATGCAGGGTGATGAGGATGCCGATGGGCGCCAAGGCCGCCGCGCCGGTCATCGTCAGCAGGCGGCTGCGCACGGGAGACACGCCGCGGCGCACCAGCGCGCCGGAGATCGCGCCGCCGCCGACGCTGCCGATATCGGCGGCGACATACACCACCCACGCCAACGAGGCGATTGCCGCCAGGCTCATGCCGCGCATGTCGCCCAGGTACTTGGGGAACCAGAACAGATAGAAGTACCAGACCGGGTCGGCGACCATCCGCGAGAGGATCAATGCCCACACCGCGCGGTCGCGCGCGAGCCGGCCCCAGACACCTTTCATCGACGGCTGCGGCGTCGCTTCGGCGGCGGCCTTTTGCTCGCGCGGATACGCCCACCACCAACCGATGATCCAGAGCAGCCCCGCCACGCCGGTGATCCAGAACGCGCTGCGCCAGCCATACGTCAGTGCGATGCCGCCGATCAACGGCGGCGCGAGGGTGGCGCCAATCATTGCGCCGGCGGTGTACAGGCCCAGCGCCAGGCCGCGCTGGCGCGGCGGGAATTGTTCGGCCACGACCTTGGTGCCGACGGTGTAGTTGCCCGGCTCGCCCAGGCCCAGGGCAAACCGCGCCGCGCCGAGTTGAAAACTGCTGCGGACCATGCCGGTCGCGATATTGGCCAGCGACCACCAGCCGACGAACAGGATCAGCGCCATGCGTGCGCCGAGCCAGTCGGTGATGCGCCCGGCCATCACGTAGGCGGCGGCGTAGGCCAGCAGGAACACCTGCACCACGCGCGCGTACTCGATGTCGCTCATGCCCAGGTCGGCCTGGATCGTGGTGGCCAGGATCGACAGCGCCTGCCGGTCCAGGTAGTTGATGACCGTGGAGAAGAACAGCAGGCCGAGCAGCACCCACTTCGTGCGCGAGGAAGCGCCGTTCACCCGCACACCTGGTTGGTCATCGTGGCCGCCTCCGCAAGGAAGGCTGCAAGCTATTGCTATTGTAGCAACAAGTCAAACCGCAGCGCGGCAAAGTTCGCTAGCCGATTTCCACTGCCGCCAGGCGCAGCGCCGCCACCAGTTCGGCGGTGGCCGATTCGGGAATCCAGCCCGACATGGCGATGCCGGCATGCACCGGATCGCCCATCGCAATCGCCACGATGTGGTGGTCGCGCTCGTCGGCCACGTGCACACGGGCGTAGCCCTGCTCGCGCGTCTGCGCCAGGGTGCGCAACAGCTGCTCGATGCCCTCGGGGAACATCGGGATCGGCCGCTCGCGGTAGAGCTCGCGCACTTCCTCGTCGGACAGTTGCGCCAGCAGGACGATGCCGATGCCGCTGGTGGTGGCGGGCAGCAAGCCGATGCGGCCGAGGCCGCGTGCGGCCTCGATCCCCGGCGGGGCGTGGAAGAGGTAGCTGACGCTGTCGTTCCACAACACGCCCATGGCGACCGTGTGGCCAAAGCGCCGCAGGCTTTCCAGCACCGGCATCGCACGGCGGATCAAGCCGGAGGCGAACAGGCTCTGCGCGGCCAGCACATGCATGCCCGGTCCGGGCGTGTACTTGCGGTCGGCGGTCTGCCGGGCGATGCCGAGATAGGCCAGGGTCTTGAGGAGCCGGTTGACCCGCGTGGGGTTGGCGCCGAGCTGGCGCGCCAGCTCGCGACAGCCGACCGGCTCGGGCGAGGAAGCCAGCGCCTGCAAGGTGGCGATGCCGTCGATCAGGCTCTGGTTGGGCTGGGCGTTGGGCTTGGTTCGCATCCGCCAAAGCGTACTTGCGCGCCCGGGCTAATGCCACCAATAGCAACACTTTCGCGGGCTAGCCGCCGGCGCGGGGCACCGGTTCGTGGATCGGGCAGCGGTTGAAGCTGGCACGGAAGTGTCGCGAGGCGGCCATCACCACGCGGCGGGCGCGGTTGATCGCGCCCAGCGGCCGGTGTGCGGCCAGGGCATGCCAGGGCGAGAACGCCAGCGCGTCCTCGCGCGCGGCCGAATCGGCCGCCCAACCCGTTTGTGGCGGCACGATCAGCCGCGCCACCGGCAAGAACGGGCTGGCGTCCTGCGGCCATTCAACCGAAGCGTCCTCCACCGGCATGGCTTCCAGGCCGCGGCACAGTTGCACCCGCAGCGCCCATTCCACCGGCGCATCGAGATCGGCGAGGAAAGCCGTGACGGCCTCGCGTTGCGCGTCCGGCTCGCTGTCCAGAGCGGCGCCTTCCAAGGCCAGCAGCGCCGGGGACACCGGCGCCAGCGAGAACTTGGCGATATGCGGCCCGTAGAGGAATGGCACCTGGCTGAAGAAGGTCTCGCCCAGCGGATGCCGCTGCGGTTCGCCTCCCAGCCCCTTCAATTTGCCGCTCTGCCCGCCCACGGCCTCCAGTCCGCGCTCGAGGCCGCGCAAGGTCGCGGAGATCACCTGCTTGGTGCGCGGCATGCGCTCGGTGGTAGCGGCCAACAGCCGCGCGGCGTTGACGAAGCCCTTGATCCCAGGGCTGGTGAATGTCGGCCCGTTGACCATCAGGAAGTCCTGGGTGTGTTCCTCGCCGCCGCCCTGGACGCGTTCGCCTTCGACACCCAACACCTTGACGGCCATGGCGCGTGGCGTGGAGATGGTGTCGGGCAGTTGCTCGGCGGGCGGCGAGGACAGCCGCACGATGGCCTCATAACGGCCCGGCGCGGCGAACAGCCCGTGCGCCAGTTCCGCGGGCAGCCCTGCCTCCACTTCGAGCGTGGCGGTCAGCAGGCCCTGTCCCTTGGCATGCACGGCACGATGCGCGTGGCCTTCATGCTCGGCAACCTCGCGCGCCATGCGCACGAAGATCTCCTCCAGCTCGGCGATGTGCTCGGCCTCGCCGGGCTCGGGATGTTCAACGCCAGCGTGATAGTGGACAGGCGGGACGATGGCGTTCATGCGGCGGCGCTCGTTCGGGGAAGCCGCAACATCGGCGATCGCGCATCAGCGTGCCGTGCACGCGGGATCAGCAAGGCGTGCAGTCGCCGCGGCCATCAGGCCAGGCGGCGCCATTCCCCTGGGGCCAGGCCGTCGAGTCGGTGCGGTCCCATCGCTACGCGCACCAGGCGCAAGGTCGGCAGGCCGACCGCCGCGGTCATGCGCCGCACCTGGCGGTTGCGGCCTTCGCGCAGGGTGATCGCAAGCCAGGCATCGGGCACGGTCTTGCGGAAGCGTACCGGCGGGTCGCGCGGCCACAGCGCGGGGGCGGGATCGAGCAGGTCGGCGCCGGCCGGCAAGGTGGGGCCGTCGTTGAGGAGGACGCCGCGTTGTAGTTGTCCCAGTTGCTCTGGCGTCGGCGTGCCTTCGACTTGCACCCAATAGGTCTTGGGTTCCTTGTGTCGCGGATCGGTCAGCCGTTGCGCCAGGCGGCCGTCGTCGGTGAGCAGGAGCAGGCCTTCGCTGTCGTAGTCCAGGCGGCCGGCGGCGTAGACGTCCGCCGGCAGGCCGAAACCGGCCAGCGTGCGCCGCGGCGGTTCGCTGCGGTCGGTGAACTGGCACAACACGTTGAACGGCTTGTTGAAGGCAATCAGCATGGCATCGGCGCGGCGCGGCGGACACGCAGCGCGCGTGCCCGCCGTTCCCGGGTTACGTCACTGCTTCACGAACTTCAGCGTCATCCGGTCGCTTTCGCCGATGGCCTGGTATTTGGCGTCGTCGGCCTTGTCGTGCTTGTTGCTCGGCGGCAGCGTCCACACGCCACCGGGATAATCCTTGGTGTCGCGCGGGTTGGCGTTGACCTGGCTCTTGCCGGCAAGCTTGAAGCCGGCCGCTTCGGCCATCGCGATCACCTGCTGCTCGCCGACATAGCCGCTCTCGTCGTCCGCCGGCACGTCGGCCTTGGCGCGGTGCTCGACCACGCCGAGCACGCCGCCGGGCTTGAGCACGGCGTTGAACGCCTTGAACATCCCTTCGGCCTGGCCGGCCGAGCGCCAGTTGTGGACGTTGCGGAAGGTCAGCACCAGGTCGGCGGAATTGGCCGGGCCCAGCACCGGCGCGGCCGGGTCATAGCCGACGATGGTCGCCTTTGCATATTGCGCCGCGCCGGCGCCGAACTTCTTCTGCAACTGGTCGCGCTGGCGCTGCTGGTAGTCGCGGCCGCCGCCGGCGGCGACCTTGGCCGGATCGACCACGGCGGCGACATAGTGACCCTTGTCGCGCAGATACGGGGCGAGGATCTCCGAATACCAACCGCCGCCGGGCGTGATCTCGATGACGGTCTGCTCCGGGCGGATGCCGAAGAAGGCCAGGGTCTGGCCCGGATGGCGGTAGACATCGCGCTTGACGTTGCCCGGGTCGCGCCAACTGCCGTTGATGGCCGTCTGCAACGCGGCGTCGGGCGCCGGCAAGGTGGCGCTATCGGCAGGCTTGATCGCCTGCGCGCTGGGCATCGCCAGGGTGGTGGCCAGGGCGAGCGCACAAACAGTCATGAGCTTATGAGCAGACATGCAGAGACCTCCGTCAGCGAAAGTGCGGCGAGCCTAGCACGCCGCCGCGAATGGCCAGGGTGCATTGCGCAACGCAGCGTGCACCGTGTGTCACACCTTGGCCGGGCGCCGCCGTCTATGCTGTGACGCCCGAGCTAGCGGAGCCGTTTCCATGACTTCCCCGCGTCCCCTGGGCCGCTCAGGCCTGCAGGCCCAGCCGATCGCGTTCGGCGGCAATGTATTCGGATGGAGCGCCGATGAACGCACCACGTTCGCGCTGCTCGACGCCTTCGTCGAGGCCGGCTTCAACCTGATCGACACCGCCGACGCTTACTCGGCCTGGGTGCCGGGCAACCACGGCGGCGAATCGGAAACGCTCATCGGTCGCTGGCTCAAGCACAGCGGCAAGCGCAGCCAGGTGCTGGTCGCCACCAAGGTCGGCAAGTGGAGCGAACGCCCGGGCCTGACGCCGGACAACATTGCCGCCGCGGCGGAGGATTCGCTGCGCCGGCTACAGACCGATGTCATCGACCTGTACCAGGCGCATGCGGACGACGACTCGACGCCGCTGGAAGCCACGCTGGCAGCATTCGGCCGTTTGATCGAACAGGGCAAGGTGCGCGCGATCGGCGCTTCCAACTACAGCGCCACGCGCCTGCGCGATGCGCTGGAAGTGTCGGCGCAGTACCACCTGCCGCGCTATGAAACGCTTCAACCCGAGTACAACCTGTACGACCGCGCCGGCTACGAACAGGAATTGGCCGCGGTGGTTGCCGAGCATGGGCTGGGGGTCATCGGCTATTACTCGCTGGCCAGCGGCTTCCTCAGCGGCAAGTACCGCAGCCCGGCCGATGCGGCCAAGAGCAGCGCGCGCGGCCAGGCGGTGGTGAAGCAGTACCTCAATGCGCGCGGCTTGCGCATCCTGGCGGCGTTGGACGACATCGCCGCCAAGCATTCGGCCACGCCCACGCAGGTAGCGCTGGCCTGGCTGATCGCGCAGCCGCACGTCACCGCACCGATCGCCAGCGCCACTTCGGTGGAGCAGCTGCAGGATCTGTTGGCTGCGGCGCGACTGCAGCTCTCGGCTGGGGAGTTGGCGCAGTTGGACGAAGCCAGCAAGGAAGCCGACCTGTGATCCCGGCCTTTTGCAGGAGCGGCTCTGGGTGGCCTCGGGCCATCAGCCGCGACCGTCGTCTGACAGTTCGCGGCTCCGCTCCTCGGGGCTGATGGCCCGAGGCCACCCCGAGCCCCTCCTACAGTTAGACCTCGAACGGTGCCGGTCCTAGCGACTCGGCCAGATAATCCAGGAACGAAGTGATCCGCGCCGACACCGCCGTGTTGCGGTAGTACACCGCGTTGATCGGTTGCCGCAGGTCGAGCGTGAGCTCCGGCAGTACCTGCACCAGGGTGCCGGCGGCGCGGTCGCTGGCGGTCATGAAGTCCGACAGGCAGGTGATGCCGGTACCGGCGCGCGCCAGGTGCAGCAGCGTCTCGCCACTGGCCGCGGCCACGGCCGGCTCGACCGTGATCGGCTCGCCATCTACGCCGGGCAGTGGCCAGCGCTTGAGGCCTTCGGGCTGCTGGAAGCCGATCAGGCTGTGCTCGCGCAGCAGCTGTTCCACGTCCGCCGGCGCGCCTTGGCGGGCCAGGTAGTCGGGGCTGGCGAGCAGGCGCAGGCGGCTGCGCCCGATCGGCCGGGCATGCAGCGTGGAGTCGCCCAACGGGCCGATGCGGAAGGCCAGGTCGGTGCGGCGTTCGACCAGGTCGATGTTGCGCTCGTTGCCGTTGAGTTCCAGTTGCACCTCGGGGTAGCGCGTCCGGTAACCGGGCACGCGCGGGACGATGACGTGGAGCAGGAACGAAGTCGCCGCATCGATGCGCAGGCGCCCGGCCGGGCGCTCGCGGCGGGCGGCCATCTGCGCTTCGGCCGCCTCCACGGCCTCTACGATCGCGCGCGCCCGCTGCAGGAATGCCTCGCCTTCCTCGGTCAGCCGCAGCCGGCGAGTGGTGCGCGTCAGCAGGGTCACGCCCAGATTCTTCTCCAGGCGGCCCAGCGCGCGGCTCACCGCCGAGACCGTCAGCCGTAGCGTTTCGGCTGCGCCGGTGATCGATCCGCTGTCGATCACCGCCAGGAAGGCCTGCATTTCGTCGAGGGTCGTCTTCATGGCCGGATTATTGCCTAAGCGGAAATAGTGTTTGAACGATATTCGGCTTTTTGCGCAAAAGTATCCCGGCCACACTGCGCGCCCTCCTTCCTTCGGACCCGGCCCATGTCCCGTGGCATCCCGCTCGCCTTGCTGGCCCTCACCCTGGGGGCCTTCGCCATCGGCACGACCGAGTTCGTGATCGTCGGCCTGATCCCCACCATTGCCGCCGACCTCGGCGTCAGCCTCCCGTCCGCCGGCCTGCTGGTCAGTCTGTATGCGCTCGGCGTAGCGATTGGCGCGCCGGTGCTGACCGCACTCACCGGGCGCATGCCGCGCAAGGCCCTGCTGGTGGCGCTGATGGCATTGTTCACCCTCGGCAACCTGGTGGCCTGGCTGGCGCCGGGCTATGCCACATTGATTGTCGCCCGCGTGTTGACGGGCCTGGCGCATGGCGTGTTCTTTTCGATCGGCTCGATCATCGCCACTTCGGTAGTGCCCAAGGAGAAGGCCGCCAGCGCCATCGCGATCATGTTCACCGGCCTCACCGTGGCGCTGGTCACGGGCGTGCCGCTGGGCACCTTCATCGGCCAGCACCTGGGCTGGCGCGCGACCTTCCTGGCGGTGGCCGGCCTGGGCGTGGTGGCGCTGCTCGGCAGCCTGCTGTTCGTGCCGAAGGACGTGCACCACAGTGAACCGGCGAGCTTTCGCCAACAGTTGGGCGTGCTGGCGCAGCCGCGGCTGTTGCTTGTCTATGCGATGACTGCGCTCGGCTACGGCGGCAGCTTCCTGGCCTTCACTTTCCTGGCGCCGATCCTGCAGCAGGTCAGTGGTTGGTCGGCCAACGCGGTCAGTGGCGTGCTCCTGCTCTACGGCGTGTCGGTGGCAATCGGCAACCTGTGGGGCGGGCGCCTGGCCGATCGTCACGGGCCGGTGCCTGCACTGAAGCGGATGTTCTTGTTGCTGGCCGGTGTGCTGGCGGTGCTCTCCTTCACCATGGCCCATCACTGGCTGGTGCTGGTGACGGTGATGGCCTGGGGCGCGGTGGCGTTCGGCAATGTGCCGGGGCTGCAGGTGTACGTGGTCAAGCAGGCACAGCGGTTCGCGCCGCGCGCCACCGATGTTGCCTCCGGCTTGAACATCGCCGCGTTCAATGTGGGCATTGCGCTGGGTTCTTCGCTGGGTGGCCTGGTGGTGGAACACCTGGGCTTGCGCCACACCCCCTGGATCGGCGCGCTGGTCGTGCTTGGCGCATTCGGCCTGACCACGCTGAGCGGGCGGCTCGACCGCCGCGATGGCGTGGCGGCGCGCGCCGAAGGTCTGGCCGCCACCGCGCATTGAGCCTGCAACGCTGATTTCCTCGCCGGTGCCTGTTCGCATCGCAACGGTGCCCTACCCTGTTCCCGTCTTTCCCTGGAGTTCCCCCATGACTGTTCCCGCTTTCGGCCTCGGCACCTTCCGCCTCAAGGGCCAGACCGTCATCGATTCGGTTCGCGATGCGCTCGACCTGGGCTATCGCGCCATCGATACCGCGCAGATCTATGGCAATGAAGCCGAGATCGGCCAGGCCATCGCCGAGTCGGGTGTGCCGCGCGAGCAGCTGTATCTCACCACCAAGGTCTGGATCGCGCAGTTCCGCCACGACGACCTGCTTGCCAGCCTGCGCGAGAGCCTGCGCAAGCTGCGCACCGACCAGGTCGACCTCACGCTGATCCATTGGCCCTCGCCCGCCGACCAGGTGCCGATGGCCGAGTACCTAGGCGCACTGGCAGAAGCCAAAGCGTTGGGCCTGACACGGGAGATCGGCATTTCCAATTTCACCGTCGCGCTCACCGCGCAGGCCATCGAACTACTCGGCGCCAAAGAGATCGCGACCAACCAGATCGAGATCAGCCCCTACCTGCAGAACCGCAAGCTCACCGACTACCTGCGCGCGCAAAGAATTCATGCGACCTCGTACATGACGCTGGCCTACGGCGAAGTGCTTACCGATCCGGTCATTGCCGCGATTGCCGCCCGCCGCGGCGCCACGCCGGCGCAGGTGGCCCTGGCCTGGGCGTTGCGCCTGGGCTACTCGGTGATTCCTTCCTCCACGCGCAAGGCCAACCTGGAAAGCAATCTCGGCGCGCGCAACCTCGAACTGGATGAGGCCGACATGGCGCAGATTGCTACCCTGGACCGGGGCCACCGGCTGGCCAGCCCGGAAGGCATCGCGCCGGCTTGGGACTGAATGCGCAGAGCGGGAAATCAGCACTGGCAGCCCCCGATCCGGGCTGCTAGGGTTTCCAGCAAGGGGGGTGGCCTCGCACGGAGTCCTGCCCATGCAACGCGCAACGCAGCAGTCCTCGTCTCACGTCCACATACCCGGCGCCATCGCCTGTGCCTTCATCGATGTCGATGCCGAGCTCGCGTATTGGCGCCAATGCCACGCACTGGGCCATCTCGGTCCACATGGTTTCGATGCCTACGCCGCGCTGCTGAAGCTCGGTTATGACATCTACCTGGGTCACCCGCGCGCGCGCGAAGCGCACTTGTACGAAGTGCTGCACGATGCCTATTCACGGCAATCGGATTCGGCGCCGCTGAATTGGGACGAAACCCGCTGGCTGATACGCCGCGCCTGGCAACGCATCAGCTACCCCAACTGAGCTGCAGGGCCCCTAGTTGCCGGGTGCGCGCACTGCAAGGCTGTGCTTGCCGGCAATGGCGCGCATGCCTTGCAGGGTGGCGCCGATCAGCGCGGCGTAGCGGGCACGCCAGCACTGCGCGCGATCCTGCGGGTCTTCGGCGCCATCGAGCGCGTCCAGGACCTGGCCGATGCGCAGGTCGGCGAACGCGCCTCGGTGCATGTACGGCTTGGCCGGCTCGATCACGTCCACCGGCGCGCGCCATTCGGCCGCCACGGTCTCAGCGATCCCCGCCATGCAGGACAGTTGGTGCATGCCGGTCTGGGTCTCGTGCAGCATCTCGCGGCAAGCCCAATCCCACAGGGCGACCTTGTCATCGGCTTGCGCGTCGGCCAGTGCCTGGAGCGCGGCGTCCACTTCGTTGACCCTGGGATCGAACATCGTCTGACCTGCCATGTTGCTTTGCAGCATCATGCACCCGGCGGGTGTGAGCGGCGGGTGGAGATCGGCCTGAAAGCATGAACAGGTAAGGCTTACTTTCCACACATGCGCGACCGTGGAAGCGGGCAGATGCTGGCCTTGCCCCCTTCCGGAGTTGGCCGACATGAAACCCAAGCGCCTACCGTGGATTGCCCTTCTCGCGCTGTGCTCGGTGGGTCTGGCGCAGGCCGAACCGGCCAAGCCGCACCTGTCGTCGCGGCAATGCAATTTCGACACGCCCTACGATCTGCGCATCGCCGAGGACGGCGTCTGGCTGCAGCGCGAGAGTGGACTGCCGCGCGAGGTCTACATCCACGATGGCGGCATCAGCATCGACCAACGCATGCAGGCGGTGAGCGCCAGTGACGCGCAGCGCCTGCGGCGCATGGAAGCGATGACCCGCGACCTGGTGCCGGCGGTGGCCGGTGTGGCGCGCGACGCGGTGGATATCGCCTTCGATGCACTGGCCGGCGTGGTGCAGATAATGAGCGGCAGCAAGTCCAAGGCGCGCGAGGTGGAACGCTACCGACGCCAGGCGCTGGCCCAGGTCGACGAGTCGCTGGGCAAGGGCCGCTGGGACCAGAAGGCCTTCGATGCGAAATTCGAAGCCAATGTGGAGCGCGCGGCCGACGAGATGGCCAGCAGCCTGATGCGCGGGGTGATGTGGTCGGTGTTCAGCGGCGGCTCGGATGACATCGAGCGTCGCGCCGATGCGATGGAGAAGGAGCTCGATGCGCGCATGGATGCCCGCGGCAAGGCGCTGGAGGCGAAGGCGCAGTCGCTATGCGCGCAGGTCACTGCATTACACGCCGAACAGCAGCAGCTCGAACTGCGCTATCAGGGCCAGCCGCTGCAACTGCTGCAGCCTTCGCAGGACAAGTCTGCCGACGCAGTGGCCAGCAACACCCGCTAAGCCTTAGTCGACCAGCCACTCGCGCAACGCATCGGTGACCGCGCGTGGCTGTTCCAGCGGGGAGAGGTGCCCGCAGTCGGGGATCTCGACAAAGCGCGCGCCCGGCACCAGTTCGGCGATTTCCGCGAGCAGCGCCGGCGGGGTGATGGCGTCATCTGCACCACAGAGCACCAGCAGCGGCTTGCGCCAGGTCGAGAGCACGTCATGGCCATCGATACGGTCGAGCAGGCTCTGCCTGGCGAAGACTTCGGCGCCCAGCCGCGTGGTCATCGCCCGCACGCGTTCCAGCAGGGCGTGGTCGTGCAACCGCGACGGTGCCACATAGCTGCGCATCAGCTTCTCGCCAAAGCCATGGAAGCTGCCTTCGACCCGTGAAGCGCGTGCCAGCGCTTTTCGCTGCGAGACGCGTTCGGGCGTGTCGGCGCGTATCGAGGTATCCAGCAGCGCCAGCCGCTCTACCCGCTCCGGCGCAACGCGCAGAATCTGCTGCGCGATGTAGCCGCCGAGCGAGAAGCCGGCTAGCGCAAAAGAGGCCGGCGCGGCCGCAAGGACGGCATCAGCTACCGCTTCGAGGGTATCGCCCTGGGTGAGGTCGCCGACATGGCAGCGCGCCTGGCCGGACAGCGCTTCGACCTGCGCGGTCCACAGCGCCGCGTCATTGAGCAGGCCGGGCAACAGCAGCAGATCAGTGGACGCGGGGTTCATGCGCCGTGCCTGGAGGGACGGCGTTCAAGGCGGGAAGTGGAAGGCATGCGCTGGATTGTGGTGGCGCGGGCGCAAGCCGTCCATGATCAGATCTGGCGATCTCCGGCGCGGTCGGTGTCCGCGAGCAGGCGGCGAATCTGCGTCAGCGACAAGCCTTCGCTGCGCGCCTGGCGCAGCCGCAGCAAGCGCTCCAGGTCTTCTTGCCGGTAGCGCCGATGGCCCGTGGGAGTGCGCGTCGAGGGCGCCAGCAGGCCGAGGGTCTCGTAGTGACGGATGCTCTGGGTATGGCAACCCGCGGCCCGGGCCAGCTCTCCGATCTTCATGCGACCTCCGCGTCGGGAGTGGCCATTGTCGCCAATCGATGTCGGAGGGCTGTCGGGGGCCTGTGGGAGGGCTAAAGCGCCTCCCACAGGGGCGAGGCATCACGCCAGGGTCAGGGTGACGTCGATGTTGCCGCGGGTGGCGTTGGAGTACGGGCACACCTGGTGGGCCGCGTCGACCAGCGCTTGCAGCTGTTCACGCTCCATGCCCGGTACCGCGATCTTCAGCTCCACGGCCAGGCCGAAGCCGCCCGGGATCTGGCCGATGCCGACGCTGCCTTCAATGGTCGGTTCGGCCGGGAGCTTGATCTTCTCGCGGGCGGAGACGGCCTTCATCGCGCCGATGAAGCAAGCCGAGTAGCCAGCGGCGAACAATTGTTCGGGATTGGTGCCGTCACCGCCGGCGCCGCCGAGTTCACGCGGGGTCGAGAGCTTGACGTCCAGCACCTGGTCGGAAGACACGGCGCGGCCTTCGCGGCCTCCGGTGGCAGTGGCGTGGGCGGTGTAGAGAACAGTAGAGGGCGATGCCATGGTGGTGCTCCTGGTTGTGGCGGGTTGTCCGCGCGATTAAATAGCGTGCTATGTATAGCGGCCGGAAACGTCAGCCAGCGGCCTTGTTGAGATCGTTGCGAAGCTTGCCCAGCTGGGCGTGCAGGGCCTGGGCTTCTTCCAGGCTGCAGGCAATCGCACAGCCGATCTGCTCTGGAATGGTGGCGGCGCGCTCGCGCAGGGCACGGCCGGCGTCGGTCAGCCCGATGACGACCTGGCGTTCGTCGGCGGTGGCGCGGCGGCGCGAGACCCAGCCCGCAGCTTCCAGTCGCTTCAGCAGCGGCGTCAGGGTGGCCGAGTCCAGGAACAACCGTTCGCCGATATCGGACACGGTGCGCTGGTCCTGCTCCCACAGCACCAGCATCACCAGGTATTGGGGATATGTCAGGTCCAACTGCTTGAGCAGGCCGCGGTAGAGCTTGTTCATCGCCAGCTGGGTGGAATACAGCGCAAAGCACAGCTGGTTATCGAGCTTCAGGCGTTCTGCGGTGGCGGTGGTGGCGGGCAGTTCCATGGTGGGCAATTTACATAGCGCGCTATTTAATAGCAAGCGCACCCCAAAACTAGACAGGTTTTGTTCATCTACGCGCGATGGGCCGTCGCCAGGTACTCGGCGCTCTGCATTTCGATCAGGCGCGAGGCGGTGCGTTCGAACGCGCCGGCCAGGCGCTCGCCGCTATAGAGCGCGGGCGGCGCATCGACTGCCGTGCAGACCAGGTTGACCTGGCGATCGTAGAGCTCGTCGATGAGGTTGACGAAACGCCGCGCTGCATCCTCGTTCATGCGATCAAAATGCGGGATGCCGCCGACCAGCACGGTGTTGAACTCGCGCGCGATCTCGATGTAGTCCGCGGTCCCGCGCGGGCCTTCGCACAGCGCGGCGAAATCGAACCAGGCGATGCTCTTGCCGCGGCCACGCACCGGGATCTTGCGCCCGTCGATCTGGATGTTGCCGGCATGCGCAGCACTGCCGCCGCTCAGCTCTGTCCAGCGTTGCGCCAGCCAGGCGTCGGACTGTGCGTCCAGCGGCGCGCGATAAACCGGCGAGCGCGTCAGCGCGCGCATGCGGTAATCCTCGGTGCCTTCGGCGTACAGCTCCACGCAGAACTTCTGCAGCAGCGCGATCGCCGGCAGGAAGCTTTCGCGCTGAAGGCCATTGGCGTAGAGGTTTTCCGGCGCGGTGTTGGAGGTGGTCACCAGGGTCACGCCTTCGGCGAACAAGCGTTCGAGCAGCCGCGCCAGCAACATGGCATCGCCGATGTCGGTGACGAAGAATTCGTCCAGCACCAGCACGCGCAGGTTCTCGCGCCATTCCTGCGCGATCTTGGCCAGCGGATCGCTCTGGCCGGCGTGTTCACGCAGGCGTTCGTGCACGCCGCGCATGAAGCGATGGAAGTGCGTGCGGTACTTCTGCTTGATCGGCAGGCCGTCGTAGAACAGGTCCACCAGGAAGGTCTTGCCGCGCCCTACCCCGCCCCAGAAGTACAGGCCGCGGACCGGTTCGGGCTTTTTCCAGAAGGCGGAGAGGCGGTCGAGCCAGCCGTCCTGCTCGCTGTCCAGCAACGCCTCATGGATGCGGTCCAGCTCGGCCAGCGCCGCGTGCTGGGCCGGATCGTCGTTCCAGTCGCCGCGCGCCACGCCCTCGGCGTAGCGTTGCGACGGGGTCATTTCGGTCATGTCGTCTTCGCCCGCCTCAGCTTGCCGCGCCGGGCAGCCAGCGGCGCACGCCATGCTGGAGCGCGCCACGCAGGTCGATCAGCTTGCGGTGGAAGAAGTGGCTGGTATCGGGCATGCGCACCAGCTCGTGCGGCGCCTCCAGGGTGCCGAGCCAGCGGTACACGGCCTGCGCATCGACGATCTCGTCGGCCTCGCCCTGGATCACCAGCCACTGCGGCGGTGGTTGCAGGCCGGCGAAATCCCAGCCGCGGTCGACCGGCGGGGCGATCGAGACGAGTACTTGCGGCTGCAGTTCGCCTGCGACCCGCAGCGAGACGAACGCACCAAAGCTGAAACCGGCCAGCCACAGCGCCGCTTCCGGGCGCTGCGCGCGTACCCAGGCGGCAACCGCGCGCAGGTCTTCCTGTTCGCCGTTGCCCTGGTCGAAGCTGCCGGCCGAGGCGCCAACGCCGCGGAAGTTGAAACGCACTACGGTGACGCCGAGCTCGCGCAGCGCGCGTGCGGTCATCGTCACCACCTTGTTGTGCATGGTGCCGCCCTCGGTGGAGAGCGGATGGCAGACGATGGCCACGACCGGCAGCGGCGCAACCTCGCCTTCGGGCAGGTCGATGGCCACTTCCAGTGGACCCACCGGGCCGTCCAACAGCAGCGTGCTGGATTCGAGGGGAAAAGAGACTTCAGGCATGGCGGCATAATAACCGCCCCGCCGGGCCGCTCGATGCGCGCTGGCACACCGCATCGTCCCGCCCATGCCCTTCCTCTTGCTCAGCGTACTCTGCAGCGTCCTGGTCTCGGTGCTGCTCAAACTTGCGCCACGCCGGCGTATCGACACCGCCCAGGCGATCACCTGGAACTACGCCGTCGCCGCGGCTTTGGCGCTGTGGCTGCTCGACCCGACGCTGGCGGCATTGCGCGCGCCGCAAACGCCGTGGCTGCCGTTGCTGCTGCTGGCCATCGCCCTGCCCTCGATTTTCCTGGTGCTGGCGCGCTCGGTGCGCCTCGCCGGGATCGTACGCAGCGATGTTGCCCAGCGCCTGTCCTTGCTGTTGTCGCTGGCAGCCGCCTTCCTCTGGTTCGGGGAACGGGCCGCTCCGCTCAAGGTCGTAGGGATTGGCCTGGGATTGCTGGCGATCGTCGGCATCCTGCACCGCCCCGCAGGACGCGGCGAGGGCCGTGGCGATCACGGCTGGCCCTGGCTGCTGGCGGTGTGGGCCGGGTTCGCGCTGATCGATGTCCTGCTCAAGCAGATCGCGCTGGCCGGGGTGTCCTCGCTGAGCTCGCTGACACTGTGCTTTGCGATCGCATTCGTGCTCATGCTCGCCCTGCAGCTGGCGCGGCGATTGCGCGGGCACATTGCCTTCGATCGCCGCAGCCTGGTCGCGGGATTGCTGCTGGGCACGCTCAACTTCGCCAACATCCTGTTCTACGTCCGCGCGCACCAGGCGCTGCCGGACAGTCCGGCCGTCGTGTTCGCGACGATGAATATCGGCGTGGTCGCCCTCGGTGCGCTCGTCGGTATTTTCGGCTTCGGCGAGCACACCAGCCGTTGGAATCGCGCGGGCCTGGTATTGGCAATCGCGGCGATTGCATTGATTGCGTTCGCTGCGAGGCCCTGAGCGGAAGGGGGGGTTGACAGGTTTGTTACGGTGTAACAGAACCCTTCCGAGTGCTCCCGATGAAGCCTTTAAACCCCGCAGTCTCGCCCTGGGCCGATCTTTCCGCCGCCGCGTTGTCCGGGCTGTGCCTGCTGCATTGCCTTGCGCTGCCGCTAGTGGCTTCACTGCTGCCGATGCTGGGCACGTGGAGCGAGGCCGAATGGGTCCATATCGTGTTCGTGCTGTTCGCCGCGCCGTTGAGCGTGGCCGCATTGGGCAGCGCACATCGGCGGCGGCCGCTGCCGGCAGGGATGTGGGCGATGGCCGCGCTTGGCCTGGCGTTACTCACCGCCGGCGCCCTGGGCTGGCCCAGCGCGCGCTGGGAAACGCCGGTCACCGTGGCCGGCAGTCTCGTCCTGGTGGCCACGCACGTGTGCAATCTGCGCCGTGGCCACATGCACTGACTTCGGTCAGGGATCCAGGCCCAACAGCAGCGGGTCATGGTCCGAGCTGCGCCACGGCCCTTCGGCATTGCGCTCGCGGTAGCCAAGCGCGTCCTGCTCATCGGCATTGATGTGCCACTCGGCCGCGCCGCGCAGCGCTGGCGCCAGCGCCGGGCTCAACAAGGCGTGGTCGAGGCGCCCGGTCTGGCCGTTGTAGACATAGCTGTAGGGACGTTCGACACCGGCCACCGCGAAAGCGTCGAGCCAGCCGCGTTCGCGCAGTTCGCGCAGCGGCGCTTCCTGGGCATAGGCATTGAAGTCGCCCAGCAACACGGTGCGCTGGCTGCCGCTGCGGGTAGGGTCGCTACGCAGCCATTGGTCGAGCCGGCGCGCGGTGTCCACGCGCGTGGCGTTCCAGCAGGCCTGGCCATCGTGCTGGTCGGCGTCGGCGCCGCTGGCGTCGCTGCAGCCCTTCGACTTGAAGTGGTTGGCCACTACCACGAACGGCTTGCCACCAGCTTGGCTGCGGAACGCCTGCGCCAATGGCACGCGGCTGTGCTCGGCGAACGGACCGCCTTCTAGGACGGCCGGCTTGCCCAGCGGCTTGACCCTGGAGGCGCGATAGATCAGGCCGACGCGAATCGGATTGCTGCCCGGGCCCTGGCCGGCATCGACATAACGCCAATCGCCCGCCGCACCCTGCCCGGCATTCAACGCCGCCACCAGCGTGGCGATGGCCGAGTCGTGGCCGTAACCGTCGTTTTCCAGCTCCATCAGCGCGGCCACGTCGGCCTGCAGCGGCCGGATAGTGGCCACCAGCTTGGCCAGCTGCGCCTGGAATTCGGCTTGCGTGCGAGCGCCGCGCAGGGTCGGGAAGCCGCCGCCCTGGCCGTTCCCGTTGAAGAAATTCTCCAGGTTGAAGGCCGCCACACGCACCGCACCGGCCACGTGCGGCGGCGCCGGGCGCTGCAGTGGCGGCAGTTGCAATGGCGCGGTCAGCTGCAGCCGCCAGCTGCCGTTGTAACGGCGGTCGACGATGCCTTCGACGTCTTGCACCTCGACACCGGTGCGCAGCGTTGCCGCGGCCGGCAGGTAGCCGACCTGCGAGGGATTGCGCTCGCCGCTGCCATCGTCCAGCACCAGCTTGCGGCGGGCGTTGTCGCGTTCGAGTTCGGCGTAGGCTTCGCTGCCCGGCAGCGCCACCTCGCTCGGTTGCCACAGCCGGCCACCAAACGCCGCCACCAGTTCGCCGTTGCGCTCAAGCGCATCAGTGCCCGACAACGTCAACGGCGCGGTGATGCGCACATGCTCACCTTCCAGCGCGCGCCAGTCGGCCGGTTGGGCGTTGAGTTCGCGTACCGGAAGCACTTGCCCGCGCCTCAGCACTTCAATGCGTTCGGCTTTCAGGGTGGTCAGCGCGGCCTGTGGGTTGGCCGCCATTTCGCTGACCACACCGCGCACGCGCAGTCGATCGCCCACGGCCAGCTTCGAATCGCCCGCCGCTTGAACGAACAACGCATCGGAGGTGGCGTCATCGCCATCGCCTGCGTCCTGTACGAAGAAACCGCCCAGGCTCGCGCGCCAGTCGGCGGTGACCACGCCCTCGACCGTGACCTCCCTGCCCTCGTAGGAACTACGCGCGCCGCTGCCTTGAACCGTGCCAATCGGCAGCGGCTTTGCCGCCGCCATAACCGCCGGCATCGCGGTCAAGAGCGCCAACGTCAGCGCGGCTCGCCGCAGTTGTGGCGAACGGGGTACCAGGAACAACGGCATGGACGACTCCGGGATGCGGCCAAACAAAACGCCGCCCGAAGGCGGCGCGGGGTGAGCACGATACACCGGCTCTATTTCAGGTTGGCGATCATCCAGTCGACCGTGGCCTTGACCTGCTCTTCGGTCAGCGCCGGGTTGCCACCCTTGGGCGGCATGATGCCGCCGTCCGGGCCGGTGTAGCCCTCGATCGCATGCTTGTGCAGCGTGTCCTTGCCCTGGGCCAGGCGCTTGTCCCAGTGCGCGTGGTCCAGCGTCGGCGCATTGCCGACCCCGTTGGTATGGCAGGCGGTGCACAGGTTGTCGAAGATCACCTTGCCGTCGGTGGTGCCGCCATAGGCCACTTGCGAGGCGGCCTTTGCCATGGCGGCAGCGTGGGCAGCTGCCTGCGCCGCCGCCCCGGTGCTGCCGGCGTAGACCGCCCCGGCCGGCGCAATGCGCAGCTCGGTGCGCTTGGCCGCGCTGGGCGCGATTTCATCGGGAATGGCGCGCTGCAAATAAGCCGCAAAGACGATCAAGCCCAGGGTGATGAGCACCAGCAAACCAATCACCATGGAAAATTTCTTCAGGAACTCGAGATCGTAATTCCGCACGCGCTCACTCCTGGCAGTAGTTCGGGGGCTTTCGCTAAGCGCCCGAGTATAGGGGCAGTCCGTATTCACTAGAGAGCCCCCCGGCAAACTTGCGCCTGCGTCGCCGTCGGCTCGCGAGAAATCCCCGGAGATTTGCGACCGACGCCACAGCCGCCTGCCGGTTTTTGCGGCGATGCGGCACGTCGCCCGCGCCGGGCAAAATGAGTATCATTCCCAATACTGCACATCCCTTTGCGGAGAGACCCCGATGAAATCGCTGCTGCTGGCCTGCGTCGCATTGTCGTGTTTGGCGTTGTCTGCCCAGGCCCACGAGATCTGGATCGAGCGCGACAAGGGCGAAGGCCCGGTGCGGGTCTATTTCGGCGAGCCGGCGGAAAAGACGCCCAATCCAGCCGAAGACGAACTCGGGCGCCTCAAGCACTTCGAGATCGTCGGCACCCAGGGCAAGGCCGGCACCGCCACCCGACAGGGCGACCACCTGGTGGCGCCGCTGCAGAGCCAGGGCGATGCCTGGTTGTTCGACAACCAGGTGTTCGAGCCGTGGCAAGGCGAAGACAAGCGCTACGAAGCGGTGAGCTATTACGCCCGCGCCGGCCGCGACAACACCGTCGGCCGCCAGGTCCTTGAGTTGGTGCCGACGCGCAAGGACGGTGACACCCTCACCGTGATGTTCCGCAACCAGCCGCTGGCTGGCGCCGAAGTGATGGTCTTCGACGCGAACAGGCAGCAGCAGAACTTCAAGTCCGATGCGAAGGGCCAGGTCACCCTGCCCAAGCTCGCTGCCGGCCGCCACCTGGTCACGGTCAGCCACCCAGAACCGGTGCGCAAGCAGATTGCCGGCAAGCCGGTCGCGGTGATGCACCACATCAGCACGCTGACTTTCGCCGTCGAGTAAGTCGCTGCCGTGTCCCGTATCGCTGCCGACATGCCCTGGTTCAAGCGCCCCTGGCTGGGCGTGCTGTCGCGTAGTTGCGCGGCGATCTTCGGCGGCTATGCCCTGGCGAGTGCGTCGAGCCTGCTGCTGGCGCACTTGCTGGCCACGCCCAGCCAGGCGGTGCTGACCGGGATGATGGTCGGCATCCTGGTGTGTGCTTGCGCGGCGTTGTGGGCGTTTGCGACGGCCACGGCCTGGCGCGCCTGGGCCGGGATTCTCGTTCCGACTCTGGCGATGTTCGCCGCGGCGGCATGGCTGGGCCGGGGGGCCGGATGAAACAGGGGTTTCGCCAATCGATGGCCTGGCTGCACACTTGGACCGGCCTGCTGGTCGGCTGGGTGTTGCTGCTGATCTTCATGGGCGGCACCAGCGCCTACTACAAAGAGGAAATCAGCCGCTGGATGCGGCCGGAGCTGCCGATCGCGCAGACCGACACGGCCACCGCGCTCGCCAGCGCCGAACGCTACCTGCGCCGCAATGCACCTGACGCGCTGAGCTGGAATCTCACGCTGCCCGACGCGCGCTCGCAGGTCATCGAGATGTATTGGATGAATCCCCCGGCGCCCGAGAGTGCACCGGCGCGGCGTCCCTATGGCCAGGCGACCGTCGATCCGCGTACCGGCGAGGCGGTGGCCGCACGTGAAACCAGCGGCGGCGAATTCCTCTACCGCCTGCACTTCGACCTGCACTACTTGCCGGCGATCTGGGCGCGCTACATCGTCGGGTTCTGCGCGATGTTCATGCTGGTGGCGATCATCACCGGGATCATTACCCACAAGAAGATCTTCAAGGACTTCTTCACCTTTCGCCCCGGCAAGGGCCAGCGCTCCTGGCTGGACTTCCACAACGCCAGCGCGGTGCTGGCGTTGCCGTACCACGCGATGATCACCTACACCGGCATCGTCACCCTGATGTTCATGTACCTGCCGTGGGGGATTGGCGCACGCTATCCGGACAACGAGCAGCGCTACTACGATGAAGCCGCCAACCGCATCGCCGACACCCGCCCGGCCGCAGGCAAGCCTGCCGAGATGCTGCCGCTTACGCAGTTGCTGGACAACGCGCGAGCGCAATGGCCCGATGTCACGCTGGGTTCGGTGGCGGTAACTAATCCAGGCGATGCGAATGCCGACGTGATCTTCAGCGCGCGGCCGCCGTCCATTTCCTACTTCCCGCCGTCCCTGCGCTTCGACGGCAGTAGCGGCAAGCTGCTGGAGCGCAGCGGGCCGCCCGCTGCCGCCACGCTGACGTTTGGCACCCTTGAAGGCTTGCACGTGGCGCACTTCGCCGACCCGGCGTTGCGCCTGCTGTTCTTCGTCTGCGGGCTGCTGGGTTGCTTGATGGTGGCCAGCGGCGCGGTGCTGTGGGCGACCAAGGAGCGCCCCAAACACCTCAAGGCCGGACGCATCGGCTTTGGCCTGCGGCTGGTGGATTCGCTCAACATCGGCGCGGTCGCCGGCTTGCCGATTGCATTTGCCGCCTATTTTTGGGGCAACCGCCTGCTGCCGGTGGGCGTGGCCGGCCGCGCCGACCTCGAGGCCAACGTGTTCTTCTGGGCGTGGGGCGCGGCTTTGATCGCCGCCTTCGCCTGGCCCAAGCGCGCGATGTGGGCGTGGCAGCTCTATGCCGGTGCCGTCATGTTCGCCGGCATCCCCTTGCTCAATGCGCTGACCACCGGTATCCATCTGGGAGTCACGATCCCGGCCGGGTTGTGGTCGCTCGCCGGCGTCGACCTGGTCTGTCTGGGTCTTGGCGCGAGCCTGGCGGTCGCAGCGCGGCGCGTGCAGCGCTGGCGTCCGCCGGTGCCGGCGGCGCAGCGGCGTGCGCAACCGAATCGAAGCCGGCCGGTGGCCGCAGTGCGGGCCGACGCCACGCCGCGCGGCGAGCACGCATGACGATCTGGCTGGCGATCGCGCTGGGCTTCTCCGGCTTCACCGCGCTGTGGCGGACAATGGCGCATCCGGCGCATCTGCCGCCTGCCCAGGCGGGTCTGCCCGAATCCACCCGGCGATGGTTGCACTGGGTCGGCTGGGCAATGCTCGCGCTGTCGTTCGGCCTGTGCACGCTGCTGCGTGGGCCGGCGGTCGGCTCGATCCTGTGGCTCGGCACCCTGACCTTGTCGGCCGTAGTGCTGGTGCTGGGCTTGCTGCCCTATCGGCCGCGCATCATCCTGCCGCTGGCCTGGAGCGCTCCCGTCGTCGCGCTACTGCTGGGCTGGCTGCTCGCCTGAGACGTCGAGCTGCGCGCCGACGGCGCGCAGGCAGAACCCCGAGATCGCCGCGACCAACCGTTCGCCATCGCGCGGGCTGGCACGAGTAGGCGCGATCGGCCCCACCAGCGCCTCGGTGTATGCGCCGACCAGGCAGGCAGCGGACGCATCCAGGTCCTGCGGCGGCAACTCGCCGTTGGCGAGGCCCTCGGCCAACAGGTCGCGGAACACCTCGCCCAGCAGACGCCGAGCGCGGATGCGTTCGGCGTCCACCTCTGCCTCGACCGGCTCGGCGATAAAGGCCCAAGCCAACCCCGGCCCGGCGAGCGCGCGCCGCACGAAGGTCTCGACGGCTCGCTTCACGCGGCGGCTGACGCTGACCGGCTCTGCCGCGATCGCGCGCAGGATGGCGATCTCGTTCTCCACCGCCGCGCTCAAAACTTCGACGAACAGGTCGGCCTTGGAAGGGAAATGGCGATAGATCTGCCCAGTCGAGACACCGGCAGCCGCCGCGACGGCGGTGATGGGGGCATTCCGATAGCCACCTTCGGCCACCAGTCGGCGCGCGGCCTGCAGGATGCGTTGCCGGTTGCCAGCCAGGCGTTCTTCCATCAGGGGGGAGCGTTTGTAGGCCATGCGTCTTTATTCAATCGAATTTGTGAATTGTGATTCAATTCTTCCGCGGAACGCGCTAGGCTGATCTCGCGCTCCGCCCGGCGGCGTCCCTCATGCAGCAAAGCGCGCAAGGGCTCCGTCCCGGCGCGTCCATTCCTTTGCGGAGCATCACCATGCACGTGCCGTCGCTGAATTTCGACCTGGGCGAGGACATCGACCTGCTGCGCGAAAGCGTTGCCGCCTTCGCCGCCCGCGAGATCGCCCCCCTGGCCGCCACCGCCGACGAAGAGAACGTCTTCCCCGCACCGTTGTGGCGTCGGCTCGGCGAGCAGGGACTGCTCGGCCTCACCGTCGAGGAAGAGTATGGCGGCAGTGGCATGGGATATCTCGCCCATGTGGTGGCGATGGAGGAAATCTCGCGCGCTTCCGGCGCCATCGGCCTGTCCTACGGCGCCCATTCCAACCTTTGCGTCAACCAGCTGCGCAAGAACGGCAACGCGGCACAGAAAGCCAAGTACCTGCCGAAGCTGTGCAGTGGCGAGTATGTCGGCGCGCTGGCGATGAGCGAGCCGGGCGCCGGCTCCGACGTGGTCTCGATGAAGCTGCGCGCCGAACGGCGCGGCGACCACTTCGTCCTCAATGGCAACAAGATGTGGATCACCAACGGCCCGGACGCCGATGTCCTGGTGGTCTACGCCAAGACCGATCCGGAGGCCGGCGCGCGCGGCATCACCGCCTTCCTGGTCGAAAAGGGCATGCGCGGCTTCAGCACCGCGCAGAAGCTGGACAAGCTCGGCATGCGCGGCTCCAACACCTGCGAACTGGTCTTCGCCGACTGCGAAGTGCCGGTGGAGAACGTGTTGGGCGAAGTCGGCGGCGGCGTGCGCGTGCTGATGTCCGGGCTCGACTTCGAACGCGTGGTGTTGTCCGGCGGCCCGCTGGGCCTGATGGCCGCCGCGCTCGACGTCGCCCTGCCCTACGTGCACGAACGGCGCCAGTTTGGCGAGCCGATCGGTACTTTCCAGCTGATCCAGGCCAAGATCGCCGACATGTACGTCGGCCTCAACGCATGCCGCGCCTATGTCTATGCCGTCGCCCGGGCCTGCGACCAGGGCCGCACCACGCGCCAGGATGCCGCCGGCGCAATCCTCTACGCCGCCGAGAAGGCAACCTGGCTCACCGGCCAGGCGATCCAGATCCTCGGTGGCAATGGCTACGTCAACGAATACCCCACCGGTCGGTTGTGGCGCGATGCCAAGCTGTACGAGATTGGCGCCGGCACCTCGGAAATCCGGCGCATGCTGATCGGCCGCGAGCTGTTCGAGCGCACGAAGTAAAAACAGACACAGCAAAGGCATCCGATGACCGTCCTCGCCACGCAACTGCAAACCGGCAGTGACACCTTCCAGGCCAACGCCGCGGCGCTGCGTGCACAGGTAGACGACCTGCGGGCGGTCCTGGCGCACACCGCGCTCGGCGGTAGCGAAGCGGCACGCGCCAAGCACGTGGCGCGCGGCAAGTTGCTGGTGCGCGAGCGCATCGACGCCCTGCTCGACCCGGGCAGCCCGTTCCTGGAGATCGCCCCGCTCGCCGCGCACGGCATGTATGCCGACGAAGTTCCCTGCGCTGGCGTGGTGGCCGGCATCGGCCGCGTCAGCGGCGTGGAATGCGTCATCGTCGCCAACGATGCCACCGTCAAGGGCGGCACCTATTACCCGATCACGGTGAAGAAGCACCTGCGCGCGCAGGAAATCGCCGAGCAGAACCGGCTGCCGTGCATCTACCTGGTCGATTCCGGCGGCGCGTTCCTGCCACTGCAGGACGAGGTCTTTCCCGACCGCGACCACTTCGGTCGGATCTTCTACAACCAGGCCAATCTTTCGGCCCAGGGCATCCCGCAGATCGCCTGCGTGATGGGCTCCTGCACCGCTGGCGGCGCCTACGTGCCGGCCATGAGCGACGAAACCGTGATCGTGCGCGAGCAGGGCACGATCTTCCTCGGCGGCCCGCCACTGGTGAAGGCGGCGACCGGCGAAGTGGTGAGCGCCGAAGAACTCGGCGGCGCCGACGTGCACACGCGCATCTCAGGTGTCGCCGACCATTTCGCCGACAACGACCTGCAGGCACTTGCCCGAGTCCGCGCCATCGTTGCCCAGCTCAACTGGCGCAAGCCGACGCCCGCGCTGCTGTTGCGCGAGCCCGAGGCGCCGCTGCTTCCCGCCGAGGAACTCTATGGCGTCATCCCCGCCGACACTCGCAAGCCGTATGACGTGCGCGAAGTCATCGCCCGTATTGTCGATGGGTCGCGCCTGGACGAGTTCAAGCCGCGCTATGGCAGCACCCTGGTCACCGGCTTTGCGCACCTGCAGGGGTATCCGGTCGGCATCATCGCCAACAACGGCATCCTGTTCTCCGAGTCGGCGCTGAAGGGCGCCCACTTCATCGAGCTGTGCTGCCAGCGTGGGATCCCGCTGGTGTTCCTGCAGAACATCACCGGCTTCATGGTGGGCCGCAAGTACGAGCACGGCGGCATCGCCAAGGACGGCGCCAAGCTGGTCATGGCGGTGGCCTGCGCGCGCGTGCCCAAGTTCACGGTGGTGATCGGCGGTTCGTTCGGCGCCGGCAACTACGGCATGTGCGGCCGCGCCTACTCGCCCAATTTCCTGTGGATGTGGCCCAACGCGCGCATCGGCGTGATGGGCGGTGAGCAGGCGGCCAGCGTGCTGGCGACCGTGCGCCGCGACGGGATCGAAGCCAAGGGCGGGCAGTGGCCGGGCGCGGAAGAAGAGCAGTTCAAGGCGCCGATCCGTGCCCAGTTCGAACAACAGGGCCATCCTTATTACGCCAGCGCGCGCTTGTGGGATGACGGCGTGATCGACCCGGCCGACACCCGCCGCGTGTTGGCGCTGGGATTGTCGGCCGCGCTCAACGCCCCGGCCCAGGCCACCCGTTTCGGCGTCTTCCGCTTGTGAGCGGCCTGGAGTCCTCGCGCATGTTCGACAAGATCCTGATCGCCAACCGCGGCGAGATTGCCTGCCGCGTCATCGCCACCTGCCGCAGGCTGGGCATCGCCACAGTCACGGTCTATTCCGATGCCGACCGCCACGCACGCCACGTACGCCTGGCCGACGAGGCGATACACATCGGGCCCGCGCCGGCACGCGAAAGCTATCTGCGCGGGGAGGTGATCCTGGCTGCGGCGCGCCGCACGGGCGCGCAGGCGATCCACCCCGGCTATGGCTTTCTTTCCGAGAATGCCGACTTCGCCGAAGCCTGCGCCGCTGCCGGCGTGGTTTTCATCGGCCCACCCGCCGCGGCGATCCGCGCGATGGGCGACAAGAGCGCTGCCAAGGCACTCATGCAGGTTGCAGGGGTTCCGCTGACGCCGGGCTACCACGGCGACCGCCAGGAACCCACGTTTCTGCGCGCGCAAGCCGATGCCATCGGCTACCCGGTGCTGATCAAGGCCAGTGCTGGCGGCGGTGGCAAGGGCATGCGGCGGGTCGAGGCGGGCGAGGCCTTCGAGGAGGCGCTGGCCAGCTGCCAACGCGAGGCGCGCTCGGCGTTCGGCAACGAGCACGTGTTGATCGAGAAGTATGTGCAGGGCCCGCGACACATCGAGATCCAGGTGTTCGGCGATACCCAGGGCAATGTCGTTCATCTGTTCGAGCGCGATTGCTCGGTACAACGCCGCCACCAGAAGGTGCTGGAAGAAGCGCCAGCGCCCGGCATGACCGCCGAGCGGCGCGCGGCGATGGGCAAGGCAGCGGTTGAAGCGGCGCGGGCCGTCGGCTATGTCGGCGCAGGCACGGTGGAGTTCATCGCCGGGCCGCAAGGCGATTTCTATTTCATGGAAATGAACACCCGGCTGCAGGTCGAGCACCCGGTGACCGAATGCATCACCGGCACCGACCTGGTCGAGTGGCAACTGCGCGTGGCCAGCGGCGAACCGCTGCCGATGCGCCAGGAACAGCTGGCGATCCAGGGCCATGCGATCGAAGCACGCTTGTACGCCGAAGATGCCGACCGTGGTTTCCTGCCTTCGACCGGCACCCTGCGCCATCTGCGCCTACCGGCCAACAGCGAGCACGTGCGCGTCGATGCGGGCGTCGAACAGGGTGACGCGATCACCCCGTACTACGACCCGATGATCGCCAAGCTGATCGTGTGGGACATCGATCGCGACGCCGCGTTGCGGCGCATGCGCGGCGCGCTGGCCGAATGTGAAGTGGCCGGCGTAACGACCAACGCCGGGTTCCTCTCGCGGCTGGTGCAGACCGATTCGTTTGCGCGGGCGCGGCTGGATACCGCCCTGATCGAGCGTGAGGCCGATGCGCTGCAGCCGGAGCAGGCACTACCGGACGCCGCATGGCAGCTGGCGGCTGTCGCGGCACAAGCCTTGCGCACGACCCCGCCGATCGATCCCGCCGACCCGCATTCGCCGTGGGCGGCGAGCGATGGTTGGCGGTTGGGCGCACCCGCCCAGGCGCGTATCGAGCTTGAGCATCGCGGCCAGCGGCGCGTGCTGCAGGTGACGCGCCGGGGTGTCGATTGGCAAATCAGCATGGACGGCCAGACGTGCTCGGCGGACGTCCATGCCGACGACGAGCGGCTACGTGTCGGCCTCGGCGAACGCCAATGGGTGCTGCGTACTCACCGCGACGGCAACCGCCTGCATCTGTTCGGCCACGATGGCGGCCAGCCCTTCCTTATCCACGATGCCATTGCCGAAGCCGACCACCCCAGCATCGACGCCGGTGGCCTGGCCGCGCCAATGCCCGGCCGTGTGATCGCACTGCCTGTGCAACCGGGCGCCAAGGTCACGCGCGGCCAGGCCTTGGTGGTGCTGGAGGCGATGAAGATGGAGCACAGCCTCAACGCGCCGGCCGATGGCGTGTTGAAGAGCTACCGGGTGGCCGAGGGCGAGTTGGTGGCGGAAGGCGCGGTGTTGGTGGAGTTTGAGGCGGATTGACCTGCGGGCCTACGACCAGATTTTGCTGGCAGGATCCAGTTCGGCGGTAGTCATGACCTTGTCGCGCCAACCGAAACCACAGATGGCCAGCGCACCCTGAGTAGTGGGATCCAGCCCGAACGCACGCTCCAGGTGCTTCTCGTTGATCGCGCCGGTGATGAACGCACCCAGCCCCAGGTCCGTCGCCGAAAGATAGAGCGTTTGCGAGATGTGGCCGGCTTCCAGTGCCACGACGCGGTAGCCCTTCGCGTGCTGCCGGTATTTCCAGAACGTGCGATCGAAGCGCGGCGCCAGCACGATCAGTGCATGCGCATCGCGGAACCAATGCTGTTGCGCCACCGCCTCCATCACGAAGTCGGCAAGCTCGCCTTCGGGTGCGGGCAGCGGTTCCAGCGCGTGTACGTCGGCACGATAGTGATAGAGGCCGGGCGTCAGCCCCTCCACGTTCTGCACGATGAAGTAGGCCTCCATCGGGTGCAGGCCGCCGCCGGAAGGCACGTTCTTCTTCAGGAAGACCATGTCCTCGGTCACCTCGACCCTGGTCTGCGCGGCCAGGGCGCGCTCGATGATCTTGGAGAAAGTCGCCAGCGGGACCGGACGAGAGGCGTCGAAGTTGCGGCAGGTGACGCGGCGGTGCATCAGATCGTCGAAGGCGTTGTGGGGGACGGCCGGCAAATGCATCAATGCGTCCTCCTCTGCCCGCAGTCGTCCCGATTCGGTGGGTGGTGCGCCCAGCACTTCACGCATCTCCAAGGCAGTCTCGGTGCCCGACTCCCTCATGTTCCGCACTGCGTCCACGCCTTCCCAACGGGTAAACGCGTGCAGGAGGGCACCCAGGGGATGCCAGTAGGCGGCGCGCATGCGCTCATCGCGCTCGCGATGCTGGTCGTCGGGGCCAGGCTGCTTCGAGACAAGCAGGCCGATTTGCAGCAGCTGCGCGACGACTCCAACATCCGCGCCGATGTCGCCCACGGTGGTCCACAGCGAAGGGCTCACCCGACCGAGCACCTCGATTTGGACGCTGTCTATCTCCACTGGTTGCCCCAGGTGCGGTGCGAGCGCTCTCCAGGTCAAGGTGCGCGCCAATCCGTCGCCCCCTGTAAGCAAGCCTTCGAAGTGAAACTCCACCGACTCGTGCGGCTCTATGAAGAGAATCTCGCAGCGGCGCACAAGGGCTTCGTTTGGATACCGGATCACGTGTTTCTCTGATATTGGGCAGCGAGCGGGAGGAGGCGATTTTAGCGATGCAATACGCTGCTAGTATCCGGCGGGCCCCGGCTCGACTAAAGGGCCCTCAAGGCAGGCCGATATCATTCGACACCCACCGACAGCAGGCAATCTATGCCCACCCTCAAGCTTGACGCTTCGCTCGCCAGTAAGCTGATCGAGCTCCTTGCCAGTGATGACGCGTTTCGCGAAACGTTTTCCCGCGACCCGCTCGCCGCGCTGGCGGAACTCGGCCAGGCGCCAAGTGACGAATTGAAGACCTTCGTCAGTATTTGTTGCAGCAACGTGCAGTTGGCCGACAAAGAAAAGATCGCTGCCGCGCAAGAACAGATCAAGAGCATGTTGACCAGTGGTGCCAGTCAGTCGGTCCCCATGCTGGATGCAAATCTTTCCGGCGGACGCACGCTCAAGTAAAAGGGTCGCCCTGTCCCGGCGAAGCTAGGGCAGGGCGACAGCCGGCATTGCTTTGGGAGCAGCGGACTGACCCTTGGCGACCGCATTACTGTCCAGCACATTCAGCGCCTGCAGGCAGTAACCGCACTCAAACTCGGCGTAGGCCAACCCGCGCTTGCCGCGCAACCAACTCTCTTGCTGATGAACCGCCTTGATGTCGCCGATGCGCTTCATGGCCTCCAGCGCCACCACGCGGCTCTGGTAACGCGAGATATCGTCAAGGTATGGCTGGATTAGCCGCCGCGCGCCTTCGGCGTCGTTTTTCGACAGTGAGATCCATGCCTGTGCGACCGCCATCAGCTCATCGGTCACGCGCGCCTTCTTTTGCGCGCCTTGTCGCTTCAGGTCGTCCACCACTCTCGATGCGAAACCGGCGTCGCCGCGGCGCGCGGCGACGATTGCCGCCGACAGGGCCAGGCTGATGTCGTCCACGGAGTCGGGCGCATTGTCGGCGTTGATGGATGCCATCGCCTGCCTGACCACCTCGCGTAGACGCGCATTGGGGTTCCTATTCAGCTGGCCCTCGGCGATTGCCATCAGCAGCATCGCGCGCCGATGGTCGAACGTTGACTTGTCGTCGGCGATATCCAGCCCCGCCTGGGCATAGCGCAGCGCCTCCTGCCAATTGCCTTGGTCGAACGCGACCGACGTGCGTTCGATGCTGGCGTGGGGGTCCGGCCCATTGCTGTCCGACAGCGCCCTCTCCGCTGCGGCGAAGTCGCCTTTTGCCGCGGCGGCCATGGCGATCCTGCGCGAAGCAGGCTCGTAGCCATCCGCCCTGGCCTGCCTGGAAGCGTTCAGTGCGCCATCGTAATCGCCCAGCGCAATCTTGATTCGAGCAAGCTGATCCAGGCCGACATTGGGCAGGTCGGCCTGTGCGCTGACGACCCGCAGGGAATACGGCAGCGCGTCCTTGAACCGGTTCTCGACCATCAGCCGGATCGACGTATTGTGCTGGGCCGGTGCGTAGTCGGGATACATCGCCGCCATCTGTTCCCATGCCGTCAGGGCCTGATCCTGGGCAAGCAGTTCCTTGCTCCATCCGTCGAGGTACATCGCCTCTCGCGGCGGCAGCCTGGAACCAAGCGCTTGCGCGTGCTTCAGCGCCTCCAGCCCATTGCCGGTGTCGGCCTCGGCGAAATTCGTGCGCACGATCCCAAGCCAGGCGAGCGCAAATTGAGAGTCGAGCTCGATGGCTTTTCGATAGAACCCCAACGCGCTGGTGTAGTCGCCATCGTTGAACCGCTTCTGTCCGAGTGCGAAGGCGCGCAACGCCTCGAGACTGGAAGTCGTGACCTCCGGCAACGGCGTCGAGTTCTGCCTGGCCGCAGCGGCTTCTTCGCCGAGCTTCTCGCGGAGCTCGTTGGTGACCGCATCGATGGCGTGTAGGCTCGCATCGTGGCCCCCTTCATCGGCGCTCGCGACAAACACGGTTTCCTGTGTCATCGGGTTCACGACCTGCACGCTTACGCGCGTGCGGCCACCGATATCGGCAACGATTGGAAGCAGCACGGCAGCGGCACCCGTACGAAGTGCGATCTCCGATCCGCTTTCGCGATCTATGCCTGCGTTACGTGGGTCGCGGCGCATCATCTGCAAGGTCTGGCGCGACTTCCGTTCGCTAATGACATTCACGTAGCGCGACTGCTCCAGGCTTATCCGGAATGCCTGTTGCAAGGAGTCGTCGAGCAAGGTGTCGCCAGTGAGGTTCTGCATATCCCCCACAACCACCCAATCGCGTTCCGAAAACGCAATCGCCGGCTCCGGCCGGGTAAAAAACCACCCACTCACCGCAATGCAAGCCAGCACCGCGGCCTCGGCGGCCAATGCCGCCGGCCGCCGCCACAGCGGAATATCCCGCCACGCCTTTGGCGAATTCTTCGGCGCGCGCAGTGGGGTCAGCCCGATCTCGCCGACTTCGTAGATCTCCATCCGCGTCGGCATGCCCTTGAAGCGCCAACGTCCGTGCGACTTCCACAGCAAACGCTCGCCGCGCTCGCCCAGTTCACGCGAGGCGCGCTGGGTCAAAGACTCTGCCACCGCCGACAGCAGGATCTGCCCGGGCCGTGCGACCGTCATCAGCCGCGCCGCCACTGGCTTGGCCAGGCCCTCCACTTCCAGCGGCTTGGCGCCAATCTGCACGGCCTCGTCGCTATTTCGCCAGGTCAGCACTTCGCCCACGTGCAAGCCGGCGCGGGCGAGCAGGCGCAGGCCGCGTGCGTGGCCAAGGTCACGCAGGCCCTGCTGGTAGTCGAGCGCAAAGCCCAGGCCGTCGATCGGCCGTTCGAACAACAGCAGCAGGCCGTCGGAACGATCGATCAGGCGGCCACGCCATTGCTGCTGCAGCTGCAGCACCAGCCCATCGTGTTCGCGGAACAGTTCGGCCGCGGAGGTGTCGCCGAGGCGTTCGACCAGTTCGGTCGAGTCGCACAGGTCGGTCAACAACAAGGTCCGCAGTTGCGGGGCATCAGGCAATGGCTGAGGGACGTCATTCATTGCGCGATCTCCTTTGCGGCCGCCGCTCAGGCCGGGGTAGGCACGGCTTCCAGGCCGTGCAGCCGGTTGCCGCCCAGGCGCTTGGCCTCGTACAGCGCGCTGTCGGCGCGGGCGTACCAGTCGTTCCAACTGCCGTGGTTTTCCAGCAGGGCGATGCCGATGCTGACCGGACAGATCTGTGGCGGCCCTTCAACGGCCAGTTGCGACTGCACGTTGTGCAGGATGCGCTCGGCCATCATCCGCAGGCCTTCGGCATCGGTGCTGGCGACGAATACGCAGAATTCGTCGCCGCCGAGGCGGCAGGCCAGGTCGTCGCCCACCAGCAACGTGCGCAGGATGTGGGCCACGTTCTGCAGCACGCGGTCGCCGGTGAGGTGGCCGTGGTCGTCGTTGACGCGCTTGAAGCGGTCGCAGTCGATCAGCAGCAGGCCGGTGCCCGGGCTGCGGCCGGCGCGGCGGCATTCCTGCAGGTGCAGGGTCAGGCCGCGGCGGTTGTACAGGCCGGTGAGTTCGTCGGTGCGGATCAGCTCTTCGGTCTGGTTGAGCTGGTGCGACGTCGCGTAGAGGTTGTCCAGCGCTTCTTCGAGGTCGTGGTTGCGACGGCGCAGCTGGCGGATCAACAGTTGCTCGTTGTTGACCACCCGAACGATGGAGCGGCGCAGGAAGTGCGCGGTCAACACCGGGTCGTGGTCGACAAGCTTCTGGAAATCGCCGTGGTCGAGCTCGATCAATTCGCAGTCGCTGGCGGCGATGGCATCGGCGGTGCGCGGGTGGTCGCCGATCAGCAGGCCGAGTTCACCGAAGAACTCGCCATGTCCCATGTGCTTGATCACCAGATCCTCGCCGAAGTCCAGGTCGACGGTGCCGCTGACCACGATGTACATCTGCGTGCCGATGTCGCCGCGGCGGAACAGCTGGTAGCCCGAGGCAATCTTGCGCGCACGACCAAACTTGGCGAACAGCGCCGCTTCGGCAGGCGCAAGCACCGCATGCGTCGCATCCGGCTGCGTTCCAGACACCTTGAGGTCGGCCGTTCCTGGCCCCGCGCTCGCGCAGTTCATCCCCATATCCTTGGCCGGCCAGTTCTGCCAGACGACGCCAGAGCATAGCAGTTTAATAGTGTGTTCATCGCCAGGTCACATTGAATCTCAGGAATTGTGAGATCGCCTGTGCGCCACGCACCTTGGCTCCCCCTACCGGCTTTAGCGGCCGCCAGCGGACAAAAAGAAGGCCCGGGTTGCCCCGGGCCCCGGCCCCTCCCGAGGCCGATCAATAAGCGCGCCTGGCTGCAGTCAGGCCGCCTTTTCGCCGTGAAACTGTTCTTCCTCGGTGGAGCCGCTCAGCGCGGTGGTCGAGGACTGGTTCTGCTGGATCGCCTGGGTGACCGCATCGAAGTAGCCGGTGCCCACCTCGCGCTGGTGCTTGACCGCGGTAAAGCCGCGCTCGGCCGCCTCGAACTCTGCTTCCTGCAACTCGACGAACGCGCTCATCTGGCGGCGGGCGTAGCCGTGGGCCAGGTTGAACATGGAGTAGTTCAGCGAGTGGAACCCGGCCAGGGTGATGAACTGGAACTTGTAGCCGTAACTGGCGATTTCCTTCTGGAACTTTGCGATCGTGGCGTCGTCCAGGTTCTTCTTCCAGTTGAAGCTCGGCGAGCAGTTATAGGCCAGCAGCTTGCCCGGGAACTCGGCGTGGATCGCCTCGGCGAACTTGCGCGCGAATTCCAGATCCGGCTTGCCGGTCTCGCACCAGATCAGGTCGGCGTAGGGGGCGTAGGCCAGGCCACGACTGATGGCCTGGTCCAAGCCCTTGCGGGTCTTGTAGAAGCCTTCGACGGTGCGCTCGCCGGTGGTGAACGGCTGGTCGTTGGCATCGACGTCGCTGGTCAACAGGTCGGCCGCTTCGGCGTCGGTACGCGCCACCAACAAGGTCGGCACGCCCAGCACGTCGCTGGCCAGGCGCGCGGCATTGAGTTTTTCCACTGCCTCGCGCGTAGGCACCAGCACCTTGCCGCCCATGTGTCCGCACTTCTTCACCGAGGCCAGCTGGTCTTCAAAGTGCACACCGGCGGCGCCGGCCTCGATCATCGCTTTCATCAGTTCGAAGGCGTTGAGCACGCCGCCGAAGCCGGCCTCGGCATCGGCCACGATCGGCTGCAGGAAGTCGATCTCGTCCTTGCCTTCGGCATGGTGCAACTGGTCGGCGCGCAGCAGCGTGTTGTTGATGCGGCGAACCACCGCCGGCACCGAGTCGGCCGGATACAGCGACTGGTCCGGATACATCTGCCCGGCGAGGTTGGCATCGGCCGCCACCTGCCAGCCAGACAGGTAGATGGCCTTCAACCCGGCCTTGACCTGCTGCATGGCCTGGTTGCCGGTGAGCGCGCCCAGTGCGTTGACGAAGTCCTGCTCATGCAGGGATTTCCACAGCTTTTCGGCGCCGAGCCGCGCCAGCGAATGCTCCACATGCACGGTGCCGCGCAAGCGCACCACGTCTTCGGCGCTGTAGTTGCGGGTGATGCCTTCCCAGCGCGGGTTGTGGTCCCAGTCGTGCTGGATCTGTTCGGCGGTCGGCAGCTTGTTCATCGTGGTACTCCGGTAGGGGGTGGAACGACGTTGGATGCCCGCACGCTCAATCGATGCGCTGGTAGGCCGGCAGGGTGAGGAAGTCGGCGAGCGTGTCGGCGCGGCTCAGGGTGTCGAGCAAGGCGATCGCTTCTTCGATGCGGCCGCCGCCCGGCAGCGCGTCGGTGTTGCCCAGCTTTGCCGGCAGGTTGCGTAGCGTGGCCTCCAGCAACGCGAGATCGATGGCGGTGCCATCGTCCAGGCGCTGGCCGGGGTGATGCAGCCACTGCCAGATCTGCGCGCGGCTGATCTCGGCGGTGGCCGCGTCCTCCATCAGATGATGGATCGGCACGCAACCGTTGCCATCGAGCCATGCCGCCAGATAGCGCACGCAGACCTCGACGTTGCCCTCGAAACCGGCGCGGGTGATGCTGCCGGGTGGCGCGGCGATCAGCGTGTCGCGGCTCACCTGCACGTCGTTGCGCAGCACGGCATGCTGGTTCGGTCCGGGCATGTGCTCATCAAAGATCGCCCGTGCCACCGGCACCAGCGCCGGATGCGCCACCCAGGTGCCGTCGTGACCGGCGCTCACTTCGCGCAGCTTGTCGGCACGCACGCGCGCCATCGCCTGCTCGTTGGCAGCCTCGTCGTTGTTGATCGGGATCTGCGCGGCCATGCCGCCCATCGCATGCGCACCGCGGCGATGGCAGGTCTTGATCAGCAGTTCCGAGTAAGCCTTGAGGAAAGGCTGGGTCATGGTGACCTGGCCGCGCTCGGGCAGGAGGCGATCGGCGTGCGCGCGGAAGGTCTTCAGGTAGGAAAAGATGTAGTCCCAGCGGCCGCAGTTCAGGCCGACGATGCGATCGCGCAGGGCGTGCAGGATCTCGTCCATCTCGAACACCGCCGGCAGCGTTTCGATCAGCACCGTCACCTTGATTCGCCCCTGTTCCAGGCCGAGCATCGCCTCGATGTGCGCCAGCGCGGTTTCCCACAGCGCGGCCTCTTCCATCGACTGCAACTTCGGCAGGTACAAATAAGGACCGCGATCGCGCTGGATCAGCGTGCGGGCGTTATGGAAGGCGAACAGCGCCGCGTCGAACAGGCCGCCGGCCATCGGCTGGCCATCGATCAACACGTGCTTCTCGTCCAGGTGCCAGCCGCGCGGGCGCACGATCAACACCGCCTGCTCTTCCAACGGCTTGAGGGCGTAATGCTTGGCCGCAGTGTCGAAGGTCAGATCGCCACGCACTGCGCCGATCAGCGAGCGCTGGCCGGCCAGCAGGTTGCGCCAGGTCGGCGAGGTCGAGTCCTCGAAGTCGGCCATGAACACCTTGGCGCCGGAGTTCAGCGCGTTGATGACCATCTTGGCGTCGGTCGGCCCGGTGATCTCGACGCGGCGGTCCTGCAGCGCGGTGGGAATCGGCGCCACGCGCCAGTCGCTGTCGCGGATCGCAGCCGTATCGGCGCGGAAGTCCGGCAGCACACCGCGGTCGAACTCCGCCTGGCGCTGGCCGCGCGCGGTCAGGCGCTGTTGCCGGCCTGGCTCGATCGCCCGGTGCAGCGACACCAGCAAGGCCAGGGCGGGCGGCGGCAGCAGCTCCGACTGCCCAGCCAGGTTGGCGGTGAGGGAAATCCCGGGGGTGGGCCGGTCGACCGGCTCTGCGCGGGTGGGAAAAGCGATGGCGGACATGGGGGCTTCCTCTGTTACGACAGGGCCCACGTTGCTCTCTGGGCTTCGTATTTGACAAAGCAGTTTTTGCAATGCCATAAATAAGTCTGGCTTATAGGTATCACGCCATGGCCACTACCCCTCCCGCAAGTCCGCGTTTTTCCTACAAATCCGATCGCCTGAAACCCCTCCGGGCCTTCTGCCAGACGGTGCGCCTGGGTTCGGTCTCACGTGCGGCGGAGGCTTTGTTCATCAGCCAGCCGGCGGTTACCCAGCAGTTGCAGGCGTTGGAGCGCGAATTGGGCGTCGTGCTGTTCGAGCGCAACGGCCGCCGGCTCTCGCCCAGCCGGGAGGGCGAGCTCCTCTATGAAATGGCGCTGCCGCTGGTCGAAAGCCTCGACGGGCTGGCGGCCAGCTTTCGCGACAAAGTCCGCGGCCTGGACGCCGGCGAGCTGCATGTGGCCGCCAACAGCTCCACCATCCTCTATCTGCTGCCGAAGATCGTGGAGGCTTTCCGCGCCCGCCATCCGGCGGTGCGGCTGACCCTGCACAACGCCATCAGCGCCGACGGCACCGACCTGCTGCGCGAGGATGCGGTGGACCTGGCCGTCGGCTCGATGCTGGATGTCCCGGCCGACCTCAGCTACGCCCCGGTCTACCGCTTCGAGCAGTTCCTGATCACTCCGCGCGACCATCCGCTGGCCAGCAAGCCCCGGCTGACGCTGGAGGACCTCTCGCCCTATCCGCTGATCCTGCCGCCGCGGCGCCAGGTGACCTATCGCCTGGTGGACCTGGTCTTCCAGCAAGCACGCGTGCCTTATACGGTTGCCCTGGAAGTCGGTGGTTGGGAAGTGATCAAGCAATACGTGGCGATGGGCATGGGCATCTCGATCGTCACCTCGATCTGCCTGACCGACGCCGACCGCGACAAGCTCGCCACCCGCTCGCTCAAGGATTGGTTTCCCACCCGCAGCTACGGCGTGGTGGTGCGCAAGGGCAAGTACCTCTCACCACAAGCGCGGGCCTTTATCGAGCTGATCCAGCCCGACCTGTTCGCGCCGCGTGGCTATGAGGAAAGCGGGCCGTCGGAACGTTAGGCGGCAGATACGCGAGAATGGCGCGATGTCGCTGCCCCGCTATCGCGAAACTGCACCGCCGCCCGCCTGGCAGGGCCGAGTCCGGCGACTGTGGCGTTATCGCGCGGCGGAAACGGCGTGTGATCCGCAACGAATCCTGCCCGATGGCTGCATCGACCTGATTTGGGATGGCCAGAAAGTGTTCATCGCCGGGCCCGACCGGGTCGCGGCCGAAGCGGCGATAGTGCCCGGCAGCGTCCTCACCGGGATTCGGCTGGCACCCGGCTTCGCACACCATTGGCTCGGCCTACCCATGCAGGCCCTCACGGGCCAACGCGTCGAACTGCGCGACCTAGGGGGGCGGCACGCGCAAGCGCTCGAAGATTCGCTGACCCGCGGTGACGGCTCGACCGCACGGCTCCTGCTCGGCGCCCTGCCCAATATCAACGCCGATGCACGCATGGCCTGGCTGTTTGCACGGCTCTCGAACGCACACGCCGCGCGGCTGCCTGCGCTATGCCGGGAACTGGCGATCAGCGAGCGCGCCTTGCGCCGCCTTTGCCTGGCCCATTTCGGCTACGGCCCGAAAACACTCGATCGCATCCTGCGCCTGCAACGCCTGCTCGCAGGCGCCTCGGCGCATCGCACGCTGACCGACGCCGCCCTGGCGGCCGGTTATGCCGACGCGCCGCACCTGGTGCATGACGCCCGCGACCTGACCGGGCTGGCCCCTGGCGCGCTGCTGCGTGCCCACGGCCGCCGCTAGGCCGATTTCTACAATCCAGGCGCATGCGGCCCAGCCGATACTGGCTTCCCTTCCAGGAGAAACATGATGTCCGCTGCAGAGCGCCACCACCGCATCGACTACCTCGAGTTCGCCGTCGCTTCCATCACCGCCTCGCGCCGCTTCTTCGGCGACGCCTTTGGCTGGACGTTCCAGGACTACGGCCCCAACTACTGCGAATTCAACGACGGCCGGCTGACCGGCGGGTTCTCCCACGGCGAGGCGAAGCCGGGCGGCGCGCTGGTGGTGGTGTATTCGATCGACCTCGCCGCGACCCAAGCGGCGGTCGAACGCAGCGGCGGGCGTGTGGTCAAGCCGGTATTCGAGTTTCCCGGCGGCCGCCGCTTCCACTTCACCGACCCGGACGGCTATGAGTGGGCGGCCTGGACCACGGGCTGATACCGCGCGCAAAAAAAGCGGGATGGCTCGCGCCACCCCGCTTCTTCTTCCGCAATGCCTGGGGCTTACTTCAGGCCGCGGTTTTCCAGCAGCGGCTCGACGCTCGGGTCCTTGCCGCGGAAATCGCGGTAGAGCGTGGCCAGGTCGACGGTGTTGCCGCGCGAAAGGATCTTGGCGCGGAAGGTATCGCCGTTGGCGCGGGTCAGGCCGCCGTTCTCCTTGAACCATTCGAACGCATCGTGGTCGAGCACTTCCGACCAGAAGTAGGCGTAGTAGCCGGCCGAATAGCCGCCGCCCCAGATGTGGTCGAAGTACGTGGTGCGGTAGCGCGGCGGCACTTCGGCCAAGTCGACCTTGAACTTCTTCAAGGTGTCGGCCTCGAACTTGCCCACGTCCTGGAGCGGCGCATCGGCCGGCTGGGTGTGCCAGCCGAGGTCGAGCAGCGCAGCGGACAGGTACTCGGTGGTCGCATAGCCCTGGTTGAAGGTCTTGGCCTTCTGGATCTTGTCCACCAGGGCCTGCGGCATCGCCTCACCGGTCTGGTAGTGCTTGGCGTAGTTGGCGAACACCTTCGGATCGGTCGCCCAGTGCTCGTTGAACTGCGAGGGGAACTCGACGAAGTCACGCGAGGTGCTGGTGCCGCCGATCGACGGGTACTTGCTGTTGGAGAACATGCCGTGCAGCGCGTGGCCGAACTCATGGAACATCGTGGTGACGTCGTCGAAGCTCAGCAGCGCCGGCTGGCCGGGCGCAGGCTTGGTGAAGTTGCCGACGTTGTAGACCACCGGCTTGGTGCCGGCCAGGCCGTCCTGGTCGACGAAGTTGCCCATCCAGGCGCCACCGGACTTGCTGTCGCGCTTGAAGTAGTCGGTATAGAACAGGGCCAGCGAGCTGCCGTCCTTGTCGAACACCTCATACACCTTCACGTCCGGGTTGTAGACCGGAATGTCCTTGCGCTCCTTGAAGGTCAGGCCGTAGAGCTGGTTGGCGGCGAAGAACACGCCGTTCTGCAGCACGTTGTCCATTTCGAAGTACGGCTTGATCTGCGACTCGTCGAGGTCGTACTTGGCCTTGCGCACCTGCTCGGCGTAGAAGTCCCAGTCCGAGGCGGCGAGCTTGAAGCCGCCGTTCTGCGCATCGATGACCTTCTGCATCTCGGCCACTTCGCCGCGCGCCTTGTTGGTGGCGGCCGGCACGGTGTCGGTCAGCAGCTTGAGCGCGTTGGCGGGCGTACGCGCCATCTGGTCGCCGAGGCTGTAGGCGGCGTAGCTCTCGAAACCGAGCAGCTTGGCTTTCTGGGCGCGCAGCTGGGCCAGGCGCTGGATGGTCTGGCGGGTATCGTTGGCATCGCCGCGCTCCGTGCGGGTTTCCGATGCCTTCAACACTTCGGCGCGCAGCTCGCGGTTCTTCAGCGAGGCCAGCACCGGCTGCTGGGTCGTGTTCTGCAGCGACAGCACGAACTTGCCGTCGAGCTTGCGGGCCTTTGCGGCTTCGGCGGCGGCAGCGATGTCGCTGTCGGCCAAGCCTTCCAGGCGCGCCTTGTCGTCCACCACCACGGCGGCAGCGGCGGTGGCCGCGACCAGCTTGGTGTGGAACTGGGTCGAGAGCGTGGTTTCTTCGACGTTGAGCTTGCGCAGGCTCGCCTTGTCGGCATCGGACAGCTGCGCGCCGGCGCGCACGAACTGGTCATAGGTACGCTCGACCAGACGCTTCTGCTCGGCGTCCAGATTCAGCGTCTCGCGGGCGTCGTAGATGGTCTTGATGCGGGCGAACAGCTTCGGGTCCAGGCTGATCTCGTCCTGGTGCGAGGCCAGCTTGGGCGCCATTTCTTCCTGGATCTTCTGGCGCGCATCGTTGGTGTCGGCCTGGACCACGCCGAAGAACGTCAGCGCTACGCGCTTGAGCGTCTCGCCACTCTTCTCCAGCGGCACGAAGGTGTTGTCGAAAGTCGGCGCTTCGGTGCTGTCGGCGATCTGGCGCACTTCGGCCAGATGCTGCTTCATGCCTTCTTCGAACGCCGGCACGAAATCGGAATCCTTGATCTTGTCGAACTGCGGCGCCTGGAACGGCAGCGGGCTCGCGCTCAACAGGACATTGGCATTGGTGGCGGCGGCGGGCGCCGGCGCGGTGGAGGCAGTGGGCTCGGTCACTTGGGTGGACTCTTTACCGGAACAGGCGGCCAGCGCCAGGCTGATGGCAGCGGCCAATACGACAGTGCGCGTCATGGAAGCAAACTCCTGGGAGTACGGGAATGGGACGACGAGTGGCCGCACCCTAGCGCGTTTCCCGGCCGGGCGGCATGTGCCAAGGGTTGGCCGGGGCCCTCAGAGCTTCTCGTCGTTGAAGATCGCCACGTGCGGCACACCATCGGCGCCGATCCAGCCCCGGTACATGCCCTGGGTATTGAACGGGAAGGCCATGTTGCCCTGCGCGTCCAGGGCGATGGCGCCGCCGTTGCCGCCGGCCGCCGGAATGGCCTGGTCGATCACCGCCTCGGCCGCCTGGGCCAGGCCCTGCCCGGCATATTTCATCCGCGCGCAGATGTCGTAGGCCGCCACCGAGCGGATGTAGTACTCGCCCCAGCCGGTACCGGACACCGCGCACTGCGCGTTGGCGTAGGTGCCGGCGCCGATGATCGGCGCGTCGCCGACCCGACCATAGCGCTTGTTGGTCATGCCACCGGTCGAGGTGCCCGCGGCCAGGCGCCCTTGCGCGTCCAGCGCGAGCGCGCCGACGGTACCGAAGTGCTTGGCCGTTTCCAGGTCGGCATGGGTCTGCTTGGCAGCTTCTTCCTTTAGCGCCTTCTGCAATTGCTGCCAGCGCTTTTCGGTGCGGAAGTACGACGGGTCCACCAGCGTCATGCCCTGCGCCTGCGCGAACGTCTCGGCGCCCTCGCCCACCAGCATCACGTGTTCGGAATGTTCCATCACCGCACGCGCCAGCTGGATCGGGTTGCGCACTTGATGGACGCCGGCGATCGCACCGGCCTTCCCGCGGCTCCCGTCCATGATCGCCGCGTCCAGTTCATTGCGGCCGTCATGGGTGAATACCGCACCCCGGCCAGCGTTGAACTGCGGTGCATCCTCAAGCACGGTGATGGTCGCAGCCACCGCGTCGACGGCGCTGCCGCCCTTCTGCAGCACGGCATTGCCGGTGCGCAGCGCCAGGGCCAGGGCGGCGCGGGCGGCCGCCTGTTCTTCGGGTGCCAGGCCGGCCTTTTCCACCCCGGCGCCGCCGTGGATTACCAGCACCGGAGTGGCGGCCAGTGCGGGCGCTGTCAAGGCCAGCAGGGACAGGCCCAAGGCCCAGGAAGGCAGTGACTTGGACATCGGAAAACCTCGCCGCAAGGGATTCACAAGGTATCGCGGTTCTTGCCACGCCACGGCCGATACCAGGCACGGATCGCCGCCATGTCGGCCTGCAGGTCCTCGGTAGGCCAGAACAGCTCGCCGACACCAATAGTCTTGGTCGGGTAATCGAAATAGGCGGGGATGATCGGCACGCCAGCATCGCGGGCGATCTTCCAGAAACCGCTCTTCCAGTTTTCCACGCGCTTGCGCGTGCCTTCCGGGGTGATGGCATACCAAATGCCGTCCGAGCGCTTGATCAGCCGCACCGCCTGGCCGATGGTGCCCTGCGGCGAGCTACGGTCCAGCGGGATGGCGCCGAGCTTGCGCAACAGCGGCCCCAACGGCCACCAGAACAACTGCGACTTGCCGAGCACGCGGACCTCGAAGCCGAGCGCGATCTTCGCCGCGAAGCCCCACAGGCCATCCCAATTGGACGAGTGCGGGGCGACGATCATCACCGCCTTGGGCACGTTCGGCAGCACGCCGACCACCTTCCAGCCGCTGCGACGCAGGACAAGGCGGGCAAGCCAGCGCAGGAAGGCGGAGTGCCCGGCCCACGGCATCAGTGGCGGGGTGGGCTGCGACAGCAGGTCCGTTTGACTCAAGGGTTACTCCCAGTGGGAAGACGAGCGGCCGCGGCCACGCTTGACCTCGGAACGTTCGCGCTTGGTATCGACGCGGCGCAACTGCGAACCGCGGGTGGGCTTGGTCGCGATCCGTCGCTTGGGGGTCGACAGTCCGGCGGCGATGAACTCGGCCAGCCGGGTCCGCGCGTCCACGCGGTTGCGCTCCTGGGTGCGGAAGCGCTGGGCGTCGATGACCAGCACGCCCTCGGCGGTCAGCCGGCGGTCGCGCTTGGCCAGCAGGCGCTCGCGCACCGGCTCGGGCAGCGAGGGCGACCCGGCGATGTCGAAACGCAACTCCACGGCCGTGGAAACCTTGTTGACGTTCTGCCCGCCGGCACCGCTGGCGCGCACGAAACGCTCGACGATCTCGCCGGGCGGGATCGCCAGTTGCGGGCTGATCTGGAGCGGTTCACTGGCCATGCACTGAATTGTAATCGGCACGGCCGGCGCCGCGCCGCCTTTTCCGTGGCCCGGCCGGGTCGGGCTATGCTGGTGGCCGACCCCCATCAGGATGCAAGACGATGATCGCAAGTTCCGTCCGCAGCTGTATCCCGGTGTTTCGTAGCGTGGTGCTGGCGCTACTGGCCAGCCTGGCGCTGGTGGCGCATGCCGAGTCGCCCAGCGATGGCGACGTCAACCGACTCCTCGCCGCGTCCCGCGCTCAGACGATGCTCGACAGCATGTTGCCGCAGCTGGAGCAGATGCAGCGCGAGCAATTCAATCAAGTCGCCGCCGGCCGCCAGCTGACGCCGAACCAGCAGACGCAATTGCAGCAGGTGCAGGAACGCACTCGGCAGACACTGACCCAGGCCATGTCGTGGTCGCAGATGCGGCCGATGTACGTGGACCTCTACAAGCGCACGTTCACGCGCGAAGAGGTGATCGCCATGGCCGAGTTCTACGAGAGCCCGGCCGGCCAGAGCCTGCTGGACAAGACCCCGCAGCTGATGCGCAACGTGATGGGCGCGATCCAGCAGAAGGTGGCGCCGCTAATGGCCAATCTGCAGAAGGACCTGGACCGGATTTTGGCCGAGCCGGCGCCGGGCGCTGGTTCGGGAAAGCCCTAGGGGCTTTCGCGGAGTTGCCGTGCGCCGATCGGCCACCCAAACAACCCCATCGCCTTGGCGAATTCGCCTTCCGGCACCGAGAACACCTCCATCCGCCTGCCATCAGTGGGATGAGGGAACGCCAGGCGTTCGGCGTGCAGCAGCATGCGATGCACGCCGAGCATGCGGAAAGTGCGGTTGTGGCGGCCGTCGCCGTGGCTGGTGTCGCCGATCAAATGATGCGACAGATGCTTGAGATGGCGACGGATCTGGCGAAAACGCCCGGTCAGCGGCCGGCACCGCAGCAAGGCATAGCGCGAAGTGGCAAAACCAGTGGAGGGCACTTCCAGCTCGCCGGTGGCCAGTCGCTCGAACTCGGTCACTGCGTCCTTCTTCAACGGCTTGCCCGGGCCGCCGTCGAGCGGGTGGTCCACGCGCAGCGTCTCCTCGGCCGGCCAACCGCGGCAGATCGCCAGGTAGTCTTTTTCCACCTCGCCGGCCATCAGGGCTTTACCCAGGGCACTGGCGCTGTCGCGGTCGAACGCCAGCAGCAGGCAACCACTGGTCGCACGGTCGAGCCGATGTACCAGGAACACCTGGCGGCCGAACTGCACGCGCAGTCGGTCGGCGAGGAAATCGTCTTCGCCGCGCGCCAGCTTGCTGTCGTGGACCATCAGGCCGGCGGGCTTGTCGACCACGGCCAGGTATTCGTCCTGGTACAGGACGGGAATGGAATCGGGGAGTGCGTTCACGGCGAATTCTGGAGGGGGGACGTGCTCAGCGCTTCAACCACGCCGCTGCAAGGGAAACCGCGCCGGCGATGCTGCTGATCCAGATCCAGGGCGAGGCGCCATGGGCGTCACTGCTCTGCAAACCGTGCAACACCGCGGCGACCAGCAGCAGTCCAACGCCGGTGACCGCCATTACCGCCCGGGTTTGCAGGCGCCGCACGCTGCGGTCCAGCGCGACCAGCTCGACCGAACGAATGTCGACCCGATTCTGGCCTTCCACCTGCTGGCGCAACCACGAATGCAACAGGCGCGGCATGTCTGGCGCGTGCGTCATCAGCTCGGGCAGGCGCTTGCGCAGTTCCTTCAGCGCGCGGCGCGGGCTGTAGCGTTCGATCAGGATGCGTTCGAGCACCGGCCGCGCTACCGCCCAGATGTCCAACTGCGGGTCGAGCTGGCGGCCCACGCCTTCGATGTTGAGCAAGGTCTTTTGCAGCAGGATCAGCTGCGGCTGCAGCGTCAGCTGGTAGCGCTGGGCCACCCGGAACAGCTTGAGCAGCACCTCGGCCAGGGAGATCTGCGACAACGGCCGGGTGAAGTACGGCTCGCACACCGAGCGAGCCGCTGCTTCGAGTTCGTCGATGCGCACGTTCGATGGCATCCAGCCCGCTTCCACGTGCAATTCGGCGATACGCCGGTAGTCGCGGTTGAAGATGGCCATGAAGTTTTCGGCCAGGTAGTACTGATCTTCCTGCGAGAGCTGGCCCATGATGCCGAAATCCAGCGCGATGAAGCGCGGATTGAGGCGGCGCGTCGGGTCGCTGTCGACCCAGATGTTGCCGGCATGCGCATCGGCATGGAAGAAGTTGTCGCGGAACACCTGGGTGTAGAACACCCGCACGCCCTTGGCTGCCAGCGCCTTGCGGTCGATGCCGGCGGCGTCCAGCGCGAGCACGTCGTCCGACGGAATGCCGTGCACCCGTTCGAGCGTGAGCGCGCGCTCGCCGGTATGGCTCCAGATCACTTCGGGCACGTACAGGTCGTCGGAATCCAGCCAGAAGCGCCGCAGCACGCTGGCGTTGGCGCCTTCGCGCTGCAGGTCGAGTTCGGCGGCCAGCGTGCTTTCGATCTCGGCCACCACTTCGCGCGGGCGGATTTTGTCGGCGCGCGGGTGGGTGCGGTCGACCAGCGCGGCCAGCGACTTGAGCAGCGCGATGTCGGCGTCGATCTGCTTTTCGATCGTCGGCCGCAGCACCTTGACCACCACCTGGCGGCCCTCGTGCAGCGTGGCTGCATGGACCTGGGCGATTGAGGCCGAGGCCAACGGTGTGGTGTCGAAACTGGCGAAGGCCACCTCGATCGGCTGCCCCAGCGCCTGCTCGACGATCCGCCGCGCCGCCTCGCCGTCGAACGGCTGCACGCGGTCCTGCAACAGCGTCAACTCATCGGCTACATCCGGCGGCACCAGGTCGCGGCGGGTCGAGAGGATTTGCCCGAACTTGACGAAGATCGGCCCCAGCTCCTGCAACGCCAAGCGCAGCCGGGCACCCCGCGATTGCGCCGCGATGGCGGCCGAGGCGCGCGGCACGAACGGCTTGGCCAGGCGCAGCCAGCGTTCGGCCGGCGTACCTTCGAGCAGGTCGTCGAGGCGGTAGCGCAGCACGACCTTGCCAATACGGCTGGCGCGGAATATGGCCTTCATGGCGTGCTTCCCGCGCGCAGGCGCGCCACCCGGGCGGCAAGGCGCTCGGCGTCGTCGCGCAGTTGGTCCACATCATCGTGGAATGCCTCGAGCTCGGCCCGTGGCACCACGTCGCGCGACTCCTCGGTCACATATTCGGCGGCATCGCGCGCCAGGCCGGCACCGAGGTCGCGTGCGGTGCGCAGTGCGCCCTGCACGGCCTGGGCGATCTGCACGCCGAGCACTTCGCCGAATACGGTCACGAACGGCAGCTGCCAATCGGGGTCGAAGCGCGTGGCCAGGTGCTGCAGGCGCCGCGCCAGTTCGGCATCGCCGGACACGCGCAGGCGTCCGCCCGGGGCAGGCCCACGCTTGGCCTTGGCCAGCAACGGCAGCTGCGCCAGCAGGCCGCCGAGGGTGCTGCGCACGGCCAGGTCCGGCTCGCTGGCGGCATCCACCGGGCCCACCCGCAAGCGGTCGCCCTCAACCCGGATCTGCAGGGCCAGCGCCGGCGCTTCCAGCGTCAGCGCGATCCGTTGCCCATCCAGCGCGTGCACGGCGGCACGGGTGTCCGGGTCCAACGCCAGGGCACGGTTGAGTGCCGCTTCCAGCGCGCGGCCGGCAAGCGGTTTGAGGTTGGGCAGGGGGAATGCGGGCATGCCGCCATTCTAGCGGGAGCGCGCCGGGGCGAGGTCGCGGGGGGGAGAAAATCAGGCCTGCCAGGTTTCTGATATTGGCCTAGGGTGGGTGCGCGTTACCGCGGTTCAATCACGCGGTTGGCGAAGTCGTTCAAACGCTGGCGCACCCGAGGGTGCGCCAGCGTGCCGGTCTAACCGCGCGACTAGACGCGGCCGCGGCGGAACAGCGAGATCACCGCGAGGATCAGGAACACAACGAACAGGATCCAGGCGATGTTGGTCGCGGCGCCAGCGATACCGCTGAAGCCGAGGACCGCGGCGATGATGGCAATGACGAAAAAGACGATGGCGTAATGCAGCATGGCGTTCCCGAAGTGGTTGTCGTGCCGGATCGGCGCGTGGCCATATTCAGGGCCGGGCGGTCTTCAACTGGTGACGGCGGTGTCGCTGAAAAATGAGGACTTCAGCCTTGTGAGCCCTTCGTCAATACTCACCTTGGGCACGTAGCCGAAGTCGCGACGCGCCGGGCCCATGTCGTACCAATGTGCAGTGCATAGCTGTTCGGCAAGGAAACGGGTCATCGGCGGCTCGCCTTTCAGGCGCAACAGCGGCCACAAAATTTCGCAGGCGCGGCCGATGCGGTAAGCGGCCTTGAACGAGATCGAAGCGGTCACCGCCGGCGCACCTGCCGCGGCGAGCAGGCGGTTGATCAATTCGCGCATCGGCAGCGGCTCGCCATTGGAGATGAAATAAGCCTTGCCGGCACAGGCGGCGCCGACGGCGAGATGGTCGAAGGCATCGAAGTGCGCTTGCGCGGCGTTATCGATGTAGGTCGAATCAACGCGGTTTTCGCCGGTGCCGACCAGGCGCAGGCGGCCGGCGCGCGCGCGCTCGACCAGGCGCGGCAGGATCTGCTGGTCGCCCGGCCCCCAGATCAACCGGGGCCGCAGTGCGACGGTCGCCAGGCCCGCGCCATTGGCGGCGAGCACGGCACGCTCGGCAATCGCCTTGGTCGCGGCATAAGGCGCCTGGAAGTCTTCGCCATACGGCACCTGGCTGGCGTCCAGCCCTTCTACCGGGTGGGTAGCGCGGTGGGTGACGCTGGGCGTAGAGGTGTAGACCACCTTGCCGACGCCCGCGGCGCGACAGGCCGCCAGTACATTCTCGGTCCCCACGACATTGGCCAGCCGGTAGCTTTCGTAGCTGCCCCAGGCGCCGGCCTTGGCGGCGTTGTGGAAGACCGCATCGACGCCGTTGACCGCATGCCGCACCGCCTCGGGGTCGGCGAGATCGCCCTGGATCTGGCCCACGCCCATCGCGTGCAGCGCCGGGTAATGGCCGCGGTTGAAGCTCAGTACCTCATGCCCGCGCGCCACCAGGCCGCGACACAGCGCTTGCCCCAGAAAGCCGCCGCCGCCGGTGACCAGGATCTTCATGCGTTGCGCTCCAGTTGTTCAGCGGCCCAGCGCGCGAGTTTCTCGCGGCCGATCTTGGCGTTGTGGCGGATGTCCACGGGAAAGGCGGAATGCGGCAGATAGTGCGCGATGGCCAGCGTATGCGGATGGGCGGCGGCCGCTTGCCGGAGCTGGTGCGCCAGTTCGGTGGTGTCGCTGCCCGGCAGCGGCTCGTAGCAAAGGACCGGCAGCTGAGCGCCGAGTTCGCCGACCCCGACCAGCGCGGTGCGGCGCACCCCGGGCACGGTATTCAAGACCGGCTCCACCTGTTCGGTGTACATCGGCCCAGCGGCGGTCTCTACGCGTTGGGTCTTGCGCCCACAGAACCAAAGCCGCCCGTCGGCATCGAAATAGCCGACGTCGCCCATGCGATGGACGCTGCGCTCGCTGCCGTCGGGCAAGGGTTCGCGAATCTTTGCCGCGGCGGTGGCGGCGTCGCGGTTGTAGTAGCTGTCGGTCGCGGTAGGCCCGGTCACGGTGATCTCGCCCACCTCGCCCGCCGGCAACTCGCGCACGCCGTTCCAGTCGACGATGGGTGCATCTTCGATCGCGATGATGCGCACGACATTGGGCGCAACGACGCGGCCCACGCAGGTGCCGGCCCCGGCTTCGGTGGTGACGCGGGTTTGCTCCAGTTCGCGGCCTTCGATCACCGCGACCGGCAGGCACTCGGTGGCGCCGTACGGCGTCCAGAATTGCGCGTCCTCGGGCAGCAACTTGCGCATGCGCGCCACCACGTCTGGCGGCACCGGCGCGCCGGCAGAGGTCACGCGCTTTACGTTCGGCAGCGGCTGGCCGTGGTCGGCCAGGACCCGCATCAAGGCGGGCGAGCCGAACAGCTGGGTCACGCCAAAACGCGCGATGGCGTCGTGCAATCGCTTCGGGTCGGCCTGGGCCGGACGCGTGGGATCCATGTCGGGGATGACCGAGGTCAACCCCAACGCCGGATCGAACAAGGCGAACGGCGGGAAGGTTGGCAGGTCCACGCCACCGGCCTGCATGCCGAAGGCCGAACGCAGCAGCTCGATCTGCCCGACGAAATGCCGATGGCGGTAGACCACGCCCTTGGGCACGCCGGTCGAGCCGCTGGTAAACAGGATCGCGGCGATGTCGTCCGGCGCGGTGTCGGCAAGCTGGCTGCCGGCCCCGGCGCCGTCGCGCTCGACTCGTGCCAGCGTGGTGCCACCCCACGCCCAGCGGGTGCCCGCGGTGACAATATGCGTGGCCGACCGCGCCCAACCGAGCAGCTGCCGCGCGAGCTGTGCCAGTGGGATGCCGATGAAGGCGTGCGGCTCCGCTTCGTCCAGGCATTGCTTGAGCGCGCGGCGATCGATGCCCGGGTCGACCAGCACCGGCACCGCACCGGCCTTGAACAGGGCGAACATCAGCAGGAAGAATTCCGGCGAAGGACGCACCATCACCACCGTGCGGCTGCCGCGGCCGATGCCATGCCGTGCCAGGCCCGCCGCAATCGCGTCGCTGCGGCGGTCCAGTTCGGCGTAGGTCAGGGTGACGTCATAGCGTGCCATGCCGCCGGCGCCGCGCCGGCCAGGGCAACGGATGGCGATCTGCTGCGGCTGGCTGCGCGCCAGTTCCGGCAGCGTGGCGGCGATATTGCACGGTGGGGTCATCCGCCGATTATCGCCGGGCGCGCGCGCTCCTGTCCTCGTTGGCGATGGGAAGCCCCGCGCTGAACGCCGGCCACTTGCGTCCGCCGCACGTTAGCGGAGAATGCGCCGCCTTCCCTCCCCGCCCTCCCGGTCGCCATGGCGCACCCCTGTCTCACCTGCGGCGCTTGTTGCGCCTATTTCCGGGTCAGCTTCCATTGGAGCGAGGCGGAGCCGTCGCTGGGCGGTGGCGTGCCGATCGAGCTCACCGAGTCCTTGCGCACCCACGAGCGGGTAATGCGCGGAACCTCGCAATCACATCCGCGCTGCATTGCCCTGGATGCGGACATCGGCCGCTACAGCCGCTGCACCATCCACGACCGCAGGCCCTCGGTGTGCGCGCAAGTACCGGCATCGCTGGAGTTCGGGCTGCGCAGTGCGCAGTGCGATAAGTCGCGCCTGGCGCACGGGCTGCCTTTGCTGGCCGAGGCCGACTGGATCGGCGTCAGCGATAGGGAACGCAATCCGCTGCCGGATAGCGAGGCGAACTAGAGCGGGTGGCGATCGAGGAAATCGCGGATCGCCGGCACCAGCACCTCGGCCTTGTCTTCGAGCACGTAGTGGCCGGCGTCTTCGAAGGCCATGACCTCGGCCTGCGGCAACGCGGTGCGGAAGCCGTCGAGGAAATGCCGGTCGAACACGAAGTCGCGCAGGCCCCAACCGATAAACGCCGGGCGGTCGGCGAAATCCGGTAGCGCCTTGCCGGCTGCGTCGAGCAAAGACCAGGCCGCGTCGCGCGGCGACAGCGGGATGTCCTGCATGAAGCGGATCGTGCTGATGCGGTTGGCCCAGCTGTCATACGGCGAGACGTAAGCGCGGCGGACATCGCTCGGCATGCGCCGCTCGACACCCAGCCAGGAGGCGCCGGCCGAGAACGCATTGAAGCCACGCACCAACCATTCGCCGACCTTCCAGTCGCGGCCGAGGCCGATCTGCCAGGGCATGCGCTTGGCCGCGGGCATCGGGAAGGCGGCGGTATTGGTGATCACCAGGCGCTTGACCTGGGCGGCATGCGACAGCGCCCAGCCGAAGCCGATCATGCCGCCCCAGTCGTGCACGGCCAGGGTAACCGGCCCGCGGATGCCGAGATGGTCGAGCAAGGCCGCGACATCATCGACGCGCGATTGCAGCGTGTAGGTGTAGCGACTGTCATCGGGCTTGTCGGACAGGCCCATGCCGATGTGGTCGGGGACGATGCAGCGGTATTGTTTGGTAGAAGCCGGCTTCGTCGAAGCCGATGCGCCGTTGGCGGGCGCGCTGAGCTCGGCCACCAGGTTGCGCCAGTAGTAACTCCACGACGGATTGCCGTGCAGCATCACCACGACCTCGCCGTCGCGCGGACCCTCGTCCAGGTACGACATCGTCAGCCCGGGACGGACCTCGAAGCGGTGCGGGTGGGCGGGATAGCCGGGCAGTGGCGTGTGAACGGTCATGGACTTCCTTTGCAGATACTGAAACGCCCGCGGCTTGCGACGCGGGCGTTCGTTGTACAGAGCAGCTTGCGCCGGCTCACTCGACCGAGATCACCAGACCACTTCGGCCATGGAGCAATTCAGGCCCGAACCGATACCGAGCAGGGCAATGCGGTCGCCCTTCTTCAGCCGGCCCAGCTCCTTCAGCTTGCTCAGCACGATCGGCACCGAGGCCGGGCCGATGTTGCCGTGCTCGCCGAAGATCGTCATGACCTTCGCCGGGTCGATGCCGAAGGACTTCACGAATGCAGCCGTGTGCGGCCGGCTGACCTGGTGGATGACGAACTGGTCCAGTTCGTCCACCGCCCAGCCCAACGCCTGCTTGGCGGCGATGAAGGTCTTCTGCGCCAGCTTGATGCCCTCGATCAGCAGCATGCGGGTATCGGTGACCATGCGGTCCAGGTTGCCCCGGCACAGCTTGTTCCACTCGGTCGCCGAACGGGTCACGCCGCCGCGGTAACGCGGTGCATCGGGTGCCAGTTCGGTACGCGCCATCACCATCGCGGCAGCGCCGCAACCCAGCGTGAGGGCGGCCAGTTCGTCGCGGAATTCCTGCTCGGTCACATTGGGCGACATCATGCGTTCCATGGTCTTTTCATAGACCAGGTTCGCGGTTTCGCCGTCGACCACCAGGGCGTAGTCGATCTCGCCGCGCTCAAGCATGCGGGCGGCGATATCCATGCCGTTGATGAAGGCCAAGCAGGCGTTGGCGACGTCGAAGGTCATGCAGTGGTCGCTGACCCCGAGGTTGCCCGAGACGATGCTGGCGGTGGACGGCTCCAGGTAGTCGCGGCTCACCGAGGTATTGATCAGCAGGCCGACCTTGTCGGCGGTGATGCCGGCGTCGGCCATCGCCTTGCGCGCGGCCGCGGTGGCCGCGTCCGAAGCCTGGACGTCGGCGTCCCACAGGCGGCGCGCGTGGATACCAGCGACATCGCCAAGGACATCGGTCTTGATCCCCAGCCGGTCGTAGGTCGGCTGCAGGCGCAAGTTGATTTCCTGGGACGTCAGCGTATGCGGCGCATCAATATGCGCCAGTCCCGCGATGGAGACGTTCTTGAAGAGCATCGAAGTAGCGCCATGGCGTCAGGCGAGGGGCCGTCATTCTAGCCCCTGCCAGCCTTCACCGCATCTTTACAAGGCCCGCGCTCGCCCGCAGGCGAAACGGTTCAGCGGCCGCTGCAGCGGAAAGCGTTGAAGCGCTGGCTGCCATCGGCCGGCTGACCCTCCGCCTGCACGGCGTTGGCACCGGCGCTGGGAGCTTCGTTTCGAGCCAGGGTTTCCAGCTCTTCCTGCACCCGCAGGGGGTTGCGGTTGTAGAAGCCGACCTTGTTCTTCACCGACACCACTACCTCGCCCTTCTGCTCGCAGCCTGCTGGCACAGCGCCCGGCGGGATCACGCGGACCGCTTTGCCGTTCGGCTCGATCGGCACCCAGGTGCAGGCAGTGGTGGCAAGGGTGATCAGGCTGGCGGCAATCAAAACGCGCATGGGCATGGGGTCATCCAAAGGAGTCCGGCGATTGTGCCGCACCGGGCCGGTTTGGCAAGGCGAGGCCGGCGAGGAGAGCGCCGGTGTTCGCCGTAAGTGTCCGAACGGATGGCCGGCGCTGCCGTGTCCGGACACCGGACACTGCCCAAGCGCAAAAACCGCAACTTTTTCAATGGGATGCGGTTGGCACGGCTTGTGCTCGGTTACTAGGGCGGCGAAAGAGAAATGGACTCAACCTGACTCAACGCTGAACGGAATAAAGAAACCGCAAATACCGCTTGACCCGTCTGATTAGGTGTACTACCTTACTACCACACCACCGCTCAACAACACTCCAACAGGCCCCGCCATGAACACCAAGTCCCTCAGCTTCGCCATCGCTCTTGCCGCCGGTTCGCTGTTCGGCTCGATGAGTGCCCAAGCCGCCAACCTCACCACGCTGGACGCTGTGCAGGTTCGTCCCTCGGCCGACCAGCTGGCCCAACGCGACCATGAACTCAACAGCGACATCCCGACCTTGTCCGCGGTGCAGGTTCGCCCGACCGTCGGCCAGATCATCGAGCTGCAGGCCGAGCAGGCCCCGCAGGACCGCGTGCTGACCCTGGCGTCGGTCCAGGTGCGTCCTTCGGCCGAACAGCGCGCCGAGTTCGATCGCGGCACCGCTTCGGTCGCCAGCGCTGATGCCGGCAACGAAGGCGAAGCCCTCGTCGCCCTGATCGGCCAGGTCATCGTCACCCTGCCGGTGCCGCACCTGCAGCCCTCGCCGGCCCAGCTTGAAGCGCTGATCGGCAACGTGATCAACGCCCAGGCGCAGTTCTAAGTCCTGCCGGTCGGCCATGGGGCCGGCCGGTGGCGGCTAGAATTCGCCAATGAGCGAGCCGCCCTTCTTCGATGTAGTGCTGTACCAACCAGAAATTCCGCCCAACACGGGCAACGTAATCCGCCTCTGCGCAAACACCGGCGCGCGGCTGCACCTGATCGAACCGCTCGGTTTCGACCTGAGCGATCGCCAGCTCAAGCGCGCCGGCCTGGATTACCACGAATACGCGCCACTGCAGGTCCACCGCGACCTCGACGCCGCCCTGGCCGCCATCGCGCCCAAACGTCTGTTCGCCTTCAGCACCCGCAGCCAGGTGCGCTACGACACGCCGCAATTCGCCCCGGGCGATGCCTTCCTCTTCGGTGCCGAAACCCGTGGCCTGCCGCAGGATGTCCTCGAGGCAATCCCCTCCTCGCAACGCCTGCGCCTGCCGATGCGGCCTGGCAACCGCAGCTTGAACCTGTCCAACAGCGTTGCCGTTGTTGTATTCGAAGCCTGGCGCCAGCTGGATTTTCGCGGCGGCGAGTAGGGTGCGTCAGCGCGCGTCGCATAATCGGGGATCCCTTCACGATGCGAGCCCCCCATGACCCGACTTCTTGGCATTTCCGGCAGCCTGCGCACCGGCTCGTTCAATACCGCGGTGCTGCGGGCCGCCGTAGAGCTCGCCGGCGAAGGTGTCACCCTTGAAGCGGCGACGCTGCACGGCATCCCGTTGTACGACGGCGACGTTGAGCTACGCGACGGCCTGCCCGCTGCGGTAGTGGCGCTGAAGGAGAAGATCGTCGCCAGCGATGGCGTCTTGCTGGTCACCCCCGAATACAACAATGGCGTGCCGGGCGTGTTCAAGAACGCGATCGACTGGCTCTCGCGTCCCTCCAGCGACATTGCGCGGGTGTTTGGCGATAGGCCATTCGCAGTGATCGGTGCTTCGCCGGGAAGCTTCGGCACCTTGCTGTCGCAAACGGCCTGGCTGCCGATCCTGCGCACGCTCGGGACGCGGCAATGGTCCGGTGGCAGGTTGCTGGTCTCGCATGCCAGTCAATTGATCGATGCCGAAGGCCGGCTTGCAGATCCGGCGACTCGCGAACGACTCGCTGTTTTCGTGCGCGATTTCGCGCGCTTCGCTGCCGATAGCGCAGTGTGAGCACCGGCGCTATCGACGTTCTCGATTAATCGCATTGTTCTGGGCGCGGTTTTATTGCAACGCGCCCGCGTGCCGGATATCGAGTAGAAAAAACAAGAATCCGGCGCTGAACAGTCGCCGCGATTAATGCTGCGCTCATGCCGAAATTCAGTGGCGATTTGGGCGAATAACAGAGAATTTACATGTTGGCTGCGAACGGCATTTCGCCTCAGCGCTGACCATCAACAATAAAACAGGTACCCCCAATGAAGAATTCTTTGCTCGCCCTCGGTCTGCTCGCCGCCCTTCCTTTTGCGGCCGTTGCCGCCGACAACATCTCCTACAACTATGTCGAAGGCGATTACGTCAAGACCGACCCCAGCGGCCGTGGCGACAATGCCGATGGTTGGGGCCTGAAGGGCTCGTATGCCTTCCACCCGAATTTCCATGTCTTCGCTGGCTACCAGAAGCAGAAGCTCGACGGTCCGGCAGACCTCGACGTCAACCAGTGGAACGTCGGCCTGGGCTACAACTACGCGATCAGCAACAGCACCGACCTGCTGGCGCGCGTGTCCTACCAGAACTGGGACCCGGAGTATTACCGCAAGGACTTCAACGGCTGGGCGACCGAAGTGGGCATCAACAACTCGTTCGGTCCGCGCTTCTCGACCTACCTGCTGGCGGGCTACGAAGACTATGCCAAGCGCGACAACATCAACCCGGAGGGCCAGTTCTACGGTCGCCTGGGTGGCCAGTACAACTTCACCCCGAACTGGGCGCTGAGTGGCGACGTCAAGATGTATACCGACAACGGCGACGTACAGTGGTCCGTCGGCCCGCGCTTCAGCTGGTAAGCGCGACCTCGAAAGGCGCGGCACGCCCTCTCTCCCGTGCCGCAACCCGAAGCCCGGCGTCAGCCGGGCTTTTTTATTGGCGGTGGCCAGGCAAAGAAAACCCGGCCGCAGCCGGGTTCGCAATCTCCCATTCGCCCAACCGCTATTGGAACAGCGTGGCGGGATACTCCGGCTTTTGCTCGCGCGCCAACAACCCGCGCAAGCCCGCCTCCGGCGTGATCTCGCCATGCAGCACAGCGCGCACCGCGTTGGAAATCGGCAATTCGATCCCGTGGTGCTCGGCCTGGCGCATCACCTCGTCGGCGGTCTGCACCGACTCGACCACCTGGCCGATTTCGCGTACCGCATCCTGCAGTGTCTGCCCGCGGCCCAGGGCCAGGCCCAGGCGCCGGTTGCGCGAGAGATCGCCGGTGCAGGTCAGCACCAAGTCGCCCAGCCCCGCCAGGCCCATCAGCGTTTCCGGGCGGGCGCCGATGACCGCGGCCAACCGCAACATCTCATTGAGTCCGCGCGTGATCAGGCCGGCGCGGGCATTGAGGCCCAGCTGCATGCCATCGGCAACGCCGGTGGCAACCGCCAGCACGTTCTTCATGGCGCCGCCGAGCTCGGCACCGACCATGTCATCGCCGGTGTAGGCGCGGAAGGTCGGACCGTGCATCGCAGCGGCCACCTTTTGCGAGAACGCGGCATCATCGCCGTGCACCGTGATCGCCGTGGGCAGGCCGAGCGTGACTTCCTTGGCGAACGAAGGGCCGGTAACCACGGCCAGCGGCACGGCCTCGCCGAGGATTTCGCGCGCCACTTCGTGCAGGAAGCGGCCCGAGCCGGGCTCGAAGCCCTTGGTGGCCCAGGCAACGCCAGCTTCTGCCGGCCGCAACGGCGCCAACAGGCGTACCGTTTCGGTGAACGCGTGCGAGGGCACTACGACCAGGATCCAGTCGGCACCCGCTACCGACGCGGCCAGGTCGGTGGTCGCGCGCAAACCGTCCGGCAGCGCGATGCCCGGCAGATAGCGCGGGTTCTCGTGCCGACGGTCGATGGACTCGATCACCGCGGCATCGCGGCCCCAAAGCGTGGTCGGAAAACCATGCCGGGACATCAACGCGGCAAGCGCGGTGCCCCAGGAGCCGGCGCCGAGGACGGCAATTTTCTGCTTCTGATCGCTCATCCGAGGATCAACCGGACAACGCTCAGGCGTTGCCGGCCGGCTCCGAGTCAGCCAGCGAGGTCTCGCCCTGCTGGGCGCGCTGGCGCAGGGTTTCGGCGTACAGCGCCTCGAAGTTGATCGGCTGCAGGTAGAACGGCGGGAAGCCGCCGGCCTGGATCAGCTCGCTGACCAGCGTGCGCGCGTACGGGAACAGGATGTTCGGGCACTGGGTGCCGAGCAGCACGTCCACCGCCTGCGGCTCCAGGCCCACCAGGCCGAACACGCCGGCCTGCTGCACTTCGGCCACGTAGGCGGTCTTGCCGCTGGCGGCGCAGGTCAGGGTGATGGCGAGCACCACTTCAAAAGCATTTTCGTTCAGGCGCTGCACGCGCTGGTTCAGATTGAGCTGCAGCTCCGGCTGCACGGCCTCGTTGAACACGGCCGGCGCATTGGGCGACTCGAAGGAAACGTCCTTGACGTAGATCTTTTCGATGGTGAAAGCGGGGCCGGCGTTGGCGTCGGCCGGCGCGGTGGCGCCGTTGTTGGTTTCGTCGGACATCTCAAACTCCAAGAAGCGTTATCAGTAATGAAGCGGGATTATCACATGCCTGCCGCGGGGGGCGCCGGGCTCGGCGAGCGCAGGCAAAGGGGGTCAGGCGCGGCCTTTGACCAGCGGCATTTCGGCCTGCTGCCAGGCCGGGATGCCGCCATCGAGCCAGTACACCTTCTCGAAGCCGGCCTTCTTCAACTGCTTGGCAGCCGCGGCCGAAGCGGTACCGGTGCGGCACACCATGACCACCGGCGTCTGCCGGGCGTTGGCCACCAGCTTGTGCTCGGGGCCGAACTGGGCCGCCTGGGCGTTGCGGCTGCCGGCGATATGGCCTTTCTCGAATTCCGAACTGGTCGACAGATCGACCACCACGGCCCCCTCGCTGTTGATCAGCCGGGTCAGCTCGGCCGGCTTGAGCGCGGTATAGCCGCGGAACAGGCGCGCGATCTCGGTATAGATGATGGCGACCGTCAGGGCGACGAAGAGCGTCGACAGCAGCGGATTGCGCCCGGCAAAGGCCAGCAATGTTTCGAAATTCACGGCATCACGGTTCGGTTAGCGGGCGGCGATTGTCGCACAGGCCCGTTGCGGGAAAGGAAGGCCGGCGGCCGCAGCGGCCGGCTTTACTCCCCGCGCCACAGGTCCGGCAGGCCCGAGGCCAGCCACCATTGCTTGCCGTCCGGGTCCCAGCGCCAGGTTTCGCGCGTGCGCACCACCCGTTCGGCCTGGGTATTGCGGTTGATCACCCGCAGTTCGACGTCCCGCAGCACCTCGTTCTCGGCGCCGGCGCTGGTGCGCACCTCGCGGTAGCCGGAAATCTGCACCTGCTGGTAACGCTCGCGCTGGAGGTCGGACTGGGGATGGGCCAGGCGGTAGGCCGGATCGACGATTTCCCAGGCGGTCTCGAAATCATTCCAGCGCACGGCCGCCGCATAGGCCGCCTGGACCTCGTCCAGGCCATGGCGCTGCCCGGCCGTGGCGGTGAGTGCCAGCAGCATCAATAGCGCGCCCGTGGCCACGCGGATCAGTATCGACATCGACCGTTCCCCCTTCCCCTGACCCAGCATCGGGCCGAGCGCCATCCTAACCTTTCGCGATCGCCACGAAGCGGCCGCTGAAGGTGGCGGCCACCGCCCCGTCGGCCAGCCGTACCTGCGCCGCCATCCCGAGCCGGGCCTTGCCGCGCTGGCGCAGCGTGGTGATGAAGGTGTCGCGCTCAAGCGGCAGCGCCGGCGCCGCGTCGGCACGCAGGGTTTCGTACACCGGCAATAGATAGCGCAACTGGCTGTCGGCCACATAGATGTCGGCCCCGAGCCCAGCCAGGCGCAGCTGCAGGTTCACCCAGCCCCAACCGGCCAGCGTCATCAGCGAGGCCAGGCTGCCGCCGAAGGCGTTGTCCTTGTCATTGACGTTCGCCGCCAGCGGCGCCTGCAGGAACAACGCCCCGGCTTCGTAGCGGTCCACCGCAATGGCCATCGCCGCGACCGGCGGCATGGCGGAAAGTTGCCGCTGCAGCAGCTGCAGATCGGCGGCGGACGGCTCGGGTAACGTCATCGGAACATCACGTGCGGGCGAAGGGCTCGCATAATGCCCGCAATGGCCGATTCCGCGCACGTGCCCACTTGTCTGATTTCGTTGCGTCCCAGCGGGCAGCACGACACGCTGCGCCGCGCCGCCGCGCGCAGCGGCCTGCGCCTGCTCGCGGTTTCGCCCTGGCGGCTGCAGGCGCGCGATGACCCCGGAACGCGCCGCGCCCTGGCCGCTGCGCTCGCGGCACCGGTGGTGGTGTTCACCAGCCCGATGGCAGTGCGCTCGGCCGCCGCATTGGCGCCTCTCGGGGATATCGCGCAACCGAGGCAATGGCTCGCGGTGGGCGAAGGCACGGCGCGCGCGCTGCGGCGGGCCGGCGTCGGTTCGGTACAGGCGCCCTCGCGCATGGACAGCGAAGGCCTGCTCGGCTTGCCCGCCCTGGCCGCCGCCCAGCAGGTCGGCCTGGTCACGGCGCCGGGTGGCCGCGGCATGCTGGCTGCCGCGCTGGCCGAGCGCGGGGGAGTGGTGACCCGTGCCGATGTCTACCAACGCGTGCCGCAGCGACTGCCCGCCAGTACGCTTGCCCGCTTGCGCGCGCTGGCTCGGCCCTCTGTGCTCGCCGTCAGCAGCGCCGAGGCGTTGCAACAGGTATTGGCCCAGCTGCCCACCGACCTGATCGAAAAGTGGCGGCAACAACCTGTCGTGGTGGCCAGCGCACGCCTGGCCGAAGTGGCGCGCGAGTGTGGCTTCGTCCACGTCATCCAGGCCGCCGGACCGCGCCCGGCGCAGTTGCTTGCCGCGCTCGGTCGTCTCGGCGGCGACTGAACTCGCGTCAGCTTCCTCTTGCCCACGTATCGGGGCGCACGCCATGCTGTCGGGCGCCGCGATGCGACCGCGTGTCGTCGCCCAAGGAAGCCTGCCCATGAACGATCCCGCCCCCACGCGACGCCTCTCCCTTTTCTGGGTGCTTGTGCTCGTGCTGGCCGTGGTCGCCGCGCTCGCCCTGGGTTTCGGCTGGCGTGCCTGGCAGTCGCGGCTGGCAGAACAACAGCAGGCCGAGGACACTCGCGCCCAGCGCTGGATGGCCATGGAGCAAACGCTGGAGGCGTTGCGCCGCGACCAGCGCGCAGCCAACCAGCGCCTGCAGGACGCGGCCGCCACCAACCGCATCCTGCGCGACGAAATGCTCGGCCTGAGCCAGCGCGGCGCGCTGCTGGAAGAAACCGTCGAACGCCTGGCCGATACCGAACGCCACGGCGCCCAGGCCTTGCGGCTGGACGAAGTGGAACTGCTGCTCAATCAGGGCCAGCAACGGCTGGCACTGGCCGGCGACCTCGATGGCGCACGCCGTGCGTATGCCCTGGCCGCCGGCACCCTGCAGGGCATCGATGATCCGGCCTATCTCAGCCTGCGCCAGACCCTGGTGCAGGAGCGCAATGCGCTCGATGCCCTCGGTGCCGGCCCGCAGCACGTGCTGAACGCTGAGCTCGACGCCTTCATCTCGCGCCTGCAGCGCCTGCCGCAACATGTGCAGGGCGAGGACGACGCAGCGCGCCCTTGGTGGCAGCGCGCGCTGTCGCCGCTGGTGCAGATACGTCCCTCGCGCGGCACGTTGATCGCCGGTTCCGAACGCCGCGCCGCGCAGGACGCCTTGCAGATTGAGGTGAGCCTGGCGCGCGCCGCCCTGGAACGCGGCGATGCCGAAGGTTTTTCGCGGGCGCTGCGGCGCCTGGACAACTGGCTGGTGCGGCTATGGCCGGACTCGCCCGCCTTGCGGACGCAGCGCAAGGCCTTGGCCGACCTCGGCAAGGCGCCGCTGCGCCCGGACATGCCCGAACTTGGGTCCACCCTGCGCCAGTTGCAGGACATGCGTGAAGGAAGGCAAAGCCCATGAAGCCATTGCGTAGTCTGCTCATCCTGCTGGTCGCCGTGGTACTCGGCGTGATCGCCGCGCAGTGGTTGTCGCAACAACAGCGCTACGACCTGGGCGAAGTGGTGGTGCGAGTGGGCGGCAACGACTACATCGCGCCGATGCCGCAGGCAGTGCTGGCGCTGATTGTCGGGCTGCTGGTGCTGTGGCTGTTGTGGATCATCGTCAGCCTGCCGTTCCGCGCCTGGGGCCGCTATCGCCGCAAGCGTGGCCGCGCACGCTTGATCGAAGGCCTGCGCGCCTATGAGTTCGGCCAGTGGAACCGCGCCGGCAAGGCATTGGTGGCCGCCGCGGAAGACCACGAAGTGGCACCGGTGGCGTTGCCGCCGGCCATCCGCGTGGCCGATGCCCGCGCCGATGTCGAAGGCGCCCGCGCGCTGGAACTGGAACTGGCCGCGCGCGACCCGGTCGCCCACGCATTGCTGCAGGCCGAACGTTTCCTGGCCGGCGGCCGCCCGGTGGATGCGATCAATGCACTCGACGTCCCGGCGGCGCAGCCGTTGCCGCCGCGTGGGCTGGTATTGCGGACCGAGGCCCTGGCCCTGATCGGCCGCGCCCACGAGGCCTATGGGCAACTCGGTGCGCTGCGCCAGCAACAGGCGCTGGCGCCGGAAGCCGCCGCCATCCTCGAACGGCGGCTGGCCGCGCTGTCGCTGGAGCAAGCCGGCGACGCCAACGCGCTGGCCGAACGCTGGGAGTCGCTGGCCAAGCCGCTACGCGCCGAGCCTGCGGTGGTGGCCGCGTATGCACGCCGTGGCGCCGCCCTGCATTGGGACGACGCCGCGCTGCGCAGTGTCGAACAGGCGCTCGATGCAGGCTGGGACGAAGAGCTGATCGTCCTGTATGGCGAGCTGCCGGTCGAGAAGTACGACTCGCGCCGTGCCAGCGCGCAGCGCTGGTTGGCCACGCACCCGGCCAGCCCGGGCTTGCTGCTGACCTTGGCGCGCTTGTCGCGGCAGCAACAGCAATGGGCGCAGGCCGAGGAATTCCTGCATCGCGCCATCGCCCAGGGGGCCGGCGCACCGGCCTGGGAAGAACTGGGCGAAGGTTTCGCCGCAGCCGGCGAGCCGGTGCTGGCGGCGCAGTGTTATCGCAATGCGCTACACAGCCAACGCGGCGGCGTGGCAGTGGAATTGGCCGGCCATCGCAACCTGCGCGAACAGATCCACGACCAGGCCATCGCCGAAGACCGCGACGAACACGGCGTGCCGCGCCTGCGCGAGTAAGCGCGGCTTACCGTTCGATGATCGCCACCACGCCCATGCCGCCGGCGGTGCAGATCGACACCAGCGCGCGGCCACCGCCGCGTTCCTTCAATTCCTTGGCCACGGTGGCGACGATGCGCGCGCCGGTCGCGGCGAACGGATGGCCGGTCGCCAGCGACGAGCCCAGCGGGTTGATCTTGGCCGGATCGATACGGCCCATCGGTGCGTCCAGGCCGAGGCGGTTGCGGCAGTAATCCTCGCTCTCCCACGCCCGCAGCGTGCACAGCACCTGCGCGGCGAAGGCTTCGTGGATCTCGTAGATGTCGAAGTCCTGCAGGCTCAGGCCGTGACGCTTGAGCATCTCCGGCACGGCCACGGTCGGTGCCATCAGCAGGCCTTCGCCATGCACGAAGTCGACCGCGGCGACCTGGGCATCGCGCAGGTAGGCCAGCGGCTCATGGCCATGCGCCTGCGCCCACGCTTCGCTGGCCAGCAATACCGCGGCGGCGCCATCGGTGAGCGGGGTCGAATTGGCGGCGGTCAGGGTGCCGCGGCCGGAAACGCGGTCGAACGCCGGCTTCAGCGTCGCCAGCTTCTCCAGCGAAGTGTCCGGACGCAGGATGTTGTCGCGGGTGACGCCACGGAACGGCACGATGAGGCCATCGAAGAAACCGCGCTCATAGGCCGCGGCCAGCTTCTTGTGCGAAGACACCGCCCATTCGTCCTGCGAATCGCGCGAGATGTTCCATTCCTTGGCCATGTCCTCGCAGTGGTCGCCCATGCTCTTGCCGGTGCGCGGCTCGGCAACGCCCGGGAATTCGGGCTTCAGCTCGCTCAGGCGGAAACCGGTGAGCATCGCCTTGATCTTGTCGCCGGTGGTCTTGGCGCGGTTGGCGGCCAGCAGGCGCGCACGCAACTTCTTGCCGTAGACGATCGGCACGTCCGAAGTGGTGTCCGAACCGCCGCCGATGCCCGAGTCGATCTGCCCCAGCGCGATCTTGTTGCCGATGTGCACGATGGTGTCGAGCGAAGTACCGCACGCGCGCTGCAGGGTGATGCCCGGCGTCAGCGGCGACAGGCCGGACGACAGCGCCGCCTCGCGCGCCAGGTTCCAGTCGCTGGAATGCTTGATTACCGCACCCATCGCCACTTCGCCCAACTGCTGCCCATGCAGGCCGAAGCGCTCCACCAGCGCACCGAGGGTGCGCACCGACATGCCGAGGTTGCCCACGTCCGAATATGCGGTGTTCTGCCGGCAGAACGGAATGCGGACACCACCAAGGATGGCGACGGGACGGGCGACGGGCATGGGTTGACCTGGCATGAGGGGCTCGGGGACATGGCCTGCACAGGGCCGGCAGGCATAATGTGCGCAGTGTAGCTGCCGCCCCGTGACGGGCCAACCGCGAACCCATGAGCGATACCGAACACCGCACGAGCGCCATTGGCGTCCTGGCATTGGAACTCGCCGGCGGCACCTCGCCGGCACGTGCGGCGCTGCCGCCCTCGCAAGCCGGCGCGCTGGCCGAACGGGTCGGCCGGGATCTGGCGCAGTGGGTGCCACAGGTGCGCGAGTTGGAACTCAGCCTGGCGGCGGCGCATTTCGATCCGGCCGAAGTACTGCGTCCGGGCTGGCCGATGCATCGCCGCCTCGACGAACTGCGCGAGCGTGCGCCCGGCCGCGACCAGGGTCCGCGTTTGCTGGCCTTCGGTGCCGACGCGCAAGGCGAAGTGCCGCTACCGTTCCAGGCCGATGCCGGCCTGGCCGGTGGCAACTTGCGCGTGCTGCCGTTCCTGCTGTCCGGCGATGCGGAGACGGTCGCCGCGGTGAGTGCCGCAATGGAAGAAGTCTTGCTGGCGCAAGGCATGGCCCAGGCCGATACCGCGCTGCTGGCACAGGAGGCATTCGTTGCGCAGATCGAACACGCGCGCTACCTCACCGTGCACGACCTGGCCGCGATGATGTCGATGCAGTACGACAACCAGGGCCTGGCCGCGCTATGGCCGCTGTTGGAAGCCGCCCTGCTGGCGCCGCAGGCCAGCGAATGGCTGGCCGAGGCGCCCGAACCGCTGCTGTTTTACGTTGAGGGCGAAGTGCGCATGGCCCTGTTCGACCCCGCCGGCTGGTGCGCGCACTACGGCCAGGATCGCGAGGACTGCGAACAGCTCAAGCACGTCTACGAGCAGTACCTGGCGCGCCAGCGGCAGATGGCCGCAGTGCTCGAAGCGCATGGCGTGCCGGTGCTGTACGTGCACGTCGAGCGCGGCCAGGATGCCCGGGCCGCGTTGGCTGCCTGAAACACGGAGCCGCTGCGATGACCCCGCCCGCCGTCGCACCGAAGCTGCAAGGCCTGCTCGAAACCGCTTTGTATACCGCCGACCTGGAACTGGCGCGGCGCTTCTACGAGGACATCCTCGGGTTGCAACCGATGGTGGCCGATGCACGCCTGGTGGCCTACGCAGTCGCACCGGCGCAGGTCTTGCTGTTGTTCCAGGCCGGCGCTACCACGCGACGGTGCAACTGCCGGGTGGCACGATTCCCGGACATGACGGCAGTGGCCGTGTGCACTTCGCCTTCGCCATCGCCGCCGAAGACCTGCCGGCTTGGGAAACGCACCTGCAGGCGTGCGCGGTCGCCATTGAGGGACGCACGGCCTGGCCGCAGGGCGGGCACAGCCTGTACTTCCGCGACCCGGACCAGCACCTGGTAGAGCTGGCGACGCCGGGGTTGTGGCGGAATTATTGAGGCGCGCCTGAGTTCCCGGTCGGGGCTGAAGCCCCTCCTACAGGAGCGGCTTTGGCCGCGATGCGACCAAAGCCGTCTCCCTGTCATGCCTCAGTTGGTAGCGGCCGGCGCGGCATCGGTGGTGATGACACCACATGCCAGGCGCCCGCCGGCATTGCCGGTCGGCTGGGTCTTGTAGTCGTCCGGGTCGGCGTGGACGATCACCGCGTGCCCGCTGATGTCGAAGGCGTCGCCCTTGCCGATGTTGACGTTGTTCGAGACCGGCCCGTCAACCGTGGCATTGCCCTGCGCATCGGACTTCAGGTTGGGCATGTCGCCGCCGTGGTGCGGGTCGGCGCTGACGTTGCCGTGCTGGCTTTGGGTCGGATTGAAGTGGCCGCCGGCGCTGCTGCCGTCCGGGGCGCTGCAGTCGCCCTTCTCATGGATGTGGAAGCCGTGCTCGGTGTTTGGCTTGAGCCCACTGAGCTGGCCGCTGACGCGCAGCGCGCCATCGACGACCTTGAAGGTCACGTTGCCCTTGACCTCGTTGCCCTGGGTCGGCTTGATCTCGGCGCTGGCAGTGGCCACCGGCGCGCTCGGCGCTTCGGGTGCGGTCGGTGCAGTCGGCGCCGGTGGCGCGGCCTGGTCGGCGGCGTGGTCTGCAGGCGTCTGGGCGCTGCTGTCGGTGGCGGGGGCTTCGCGCTTGCAGGCGCCCAGCGCCAACGCGGTGGCAATGAACAATGCGGTCGGGATCATGCGCATGTGGTGTTTCCTCCTCTCTCGCCCATCGGGCAGTGTGTGGGGTGCTGCTTTCCGGCGTGGATCAGCGGCTGGCGCGGATGACGCCGCACGCCAGACGCGCGCCGGCATTGCCGCTGGGTTGGCTGCGATAGTCGTCCGGGTCGGCGTGCACGATCAGCGCCTTGCCCAGCACATCGTTCGCCGCGCCGGTGCCCAGGCTGACGCCGCCGAGCACGCGGTCGAAATGCGCCACGCCTTCGCCATCGGCAACCAGGTTGTCCATGTCGCCAAGGTGGTGCGGACCGGCAGGATTACGGCCATGGGCGCTGGTGGTCGGATTGAAATGCGCGCCGGCGCTGCTGGCGTCCACGGCACTGCAATCACCGCGCTCATGCACATGGAAACCGAAGTTGCCACCCGGGCGCAGGCCCCCGACCGTTCCCGTCAGGCGAACGCCTTGCGCCACCGGCAACAGCACCACCCGGCCACTGACCAGGCTGCTGGAAGCCGATGCCAGCGCCGCTTCGGCCTGGCGCACGCTGCTCGGCGGTGGCGCCGGCAGCGGTGGCGCGGGCTTCGGTGCGGGGGCGCTGCTGCAAGCGGTGAGCGCGAACAGCGCTAAGACGGAAAGAGTACGGCGGTTCACGGCACTGGCTTCCTTCAGGCATTCGGCACGCTAGTCGTGGCGGCGTGCAGAGGCCATGAAGCCAACCGCGCTGGGCTCAGCGACGCCGTCGTCCGGGCCCCAGTTTACGGGTAACGGTGTTGCGGCCCACGCCCAGGCGCGCGGCGGCCTCGGCGCGGCGCCCTTGGGTGAACTGCAAGGCGACTTCGAGCAAGGCTTTGTCGAAACGTTCGCGCGCTTCTGCGTGCAGGCCTTCGGCGCCATCGTCCAAACGTTGGCGCGCCCACGCCGACAGCTGTGCATCCCAATCACCGCCATCGCCCGCAACCGACGGCGTGGGGCGTCGGGCACCCCGGGTCAATGCGGCCCGAGCGTCGTCGGCGCCGATGGTGTCGGTGACGCTCAACGCCGCCAGGCGCCAGCACACATTCTCCAGTTCGCGCACATTGCCGGGCCAGTCATAGCCGCGCAGGGCCTCCAGCGCCTGCGCCGACAGCCGCTTGGCCGGCATATCAAGCTTGCGCGCGGCCATGGCGAGGAAGTTGTCGGCCAGCTGCGCGATATCGGCGCGGCGCTCGCGCAGCGGCGGCAACTGCAACCGCACCACATCCAGGCGATGCAGCAAATCGGCGCGGAAGCGGCCCTGTTCGACCAAGGCTTCGAGGTCCTGGTGAGTCGCGGCGATCACCCGCACGTCGACGCGAATGAGTTCACGCCCGCCGACGCGGAAGAATTCGTTCTCGGCCAACACGCGCAGCAAGCGGGTCTGCAACGGCATCGGCATGTCGCCGATTTCATCGAGGAACAAGGTGCCGCCGTTTGCCTGCTCGAAGCGGCCAATGTGGCGCTTGCTGGCGCCAGTAAACGCGCCGGCCTCGTGGCCAAACAGCTCGCTCTCCAGCAATTCGGCCGGGATCGCCGCGGTATTGAGCGCAACGAACGGCGCACGCGCGCGCGGCGACTCGTGATGCAGCGCGCGCGCCACCAGTTCCTTGCCGGTGCCGGTTTCGCCATTGACCAACACCGACAACGGCGCCTGCGCCAACCGGCCGATGGCGCGGAACAAGGCGCGCATCGCCGGGGTGTCGCCGATCAGCTCGGACGAGCCCGGCGGTGCGGTGGGCGTTGCCATGACCAGGTTTTCGTCGGGCAGCGCGCGCGCCGCCAGGGCCACCGCGTCATCCAGGTCGAAGGGTTTGGACAGAAATTCGTGCGCGCCACCGCGAAAGGCGCCGGCGGTGCTGGCGACGTCGGTATAGGCCGACATCACGATCACCGGCAACTGCGGGTGCGCATTCTTGAGCTTGTCCAACAGCACCAGGCCGTCTTCGCCGGGCATGCGCACGTCGGTGAACAACAAGTCCGGTGCAGGGCGCTGGCGCAGGGCGGCCAGGGCCGCAGCCGCGCTCTCGAAGCCATCGACCGAATAGCCGGCATCGCGCAACGCGGTGGAAAGCACGAAGCGCACCGAGCGGTCGTCGTCGACGACCCAGATGCGCTGCGAGGCGGGATCAGCCATGGCCATGCTCCTTGCCGGCATCGAGCACCGGCTGCGGCAACAACAAAGTGAAAACGGTATGGCCCGGACGCGAACGGTAGGTCAGGGTGCCGTGGTGCTCGCGCGCCACTTGCTGCGCCAGCGCCAGGCCCAGGCCACTGCCATCGGCGCGGCCGCTGACCAACGGCAGGAACAGATGTTCGGCCAACTCTTCCGGCACGCCGCTGCCGTCGTCGACGATTTCCAGGCGCAACGCCATCGCGTGCACGTTGTCGCGGATGCGCTGGCCGTGTTCGACCCGCGTGCGCAGAGTGACCACGCTGGCGCCGGCCTGGATCGCGTTGCGCACCAGGTTCCATACCGCCTGCGTCAGGCGATCGGCGTCGCCGAGTATTTCCGGAATGCTGGGGTCGTAGTCGCGTTGCAGGCGCACCGACCAACCGGCCTCGCTCTCGGCCAGGCGCAGCACGCGTTCGAGCACAGCGTGGACGTTGAGATAGTCATGCGGGCTTGCCGGGGTGGGCGACAACAGGCGTTCGAGCAAGGTGTTGAGGCGCTCGATCTCGGCGCCGATCAAATCGATCAGCTCGCGCTCGTCCTCGTCGCGGTGGCTGGCCCGGCGCGCCAATAGTTGCGCCGCGCCCTTCAAGCCGGCCAGCGGATTGCGCAGCTCGTGCGCCAGCCCCTTGAGCGCCGCGCTCAGCGCGCTTGGCAGGGCGTGGGTGGGATCGGGGGCGGGAAATTCATCGACCGGGTGCGCCTCCAGCAGCCAGCCGCCGTCGTCCAGGCGCGACAGCCAACCTTCGGCGAAGTGCGGCGCCTCGCCCGGCAGGCCGATCGCCACTCGATGCAGCCGCAGCATGTCGCGCTCGTCGTTGCCGACGAACCGGGCCAGGGCATCGCCCTCGATCTCCAGGGCCGCCAGCGGCTGGTCGATCAAGCGCCGGGCGCTGATGCCCAGCCAACGGGCAAAGGCGCCATTGACGCCGACCACGCGGCCATCGGCGCCGGCCCAGGCCACGGGCGTGGCCAGGCTTTCCAGGGAGGGATTGACGGTACTCACGTCCATTGCACCAATATAGTGCAAGGCACACGGGAGGCCGCTGAACCGCCTGCCGCACCAGCGGCCCGCGGCTTACTGGGCCTGCCGGCGCTGGCGCAGGAGCGAATACAGGATGCGGGCGTCCTCGCTGTCGAGCTGGTCGCCCAGGTCGTCGCGGCCGCGGAAATGGCGGTGGAAGGCGCGCACGGCGGCGGCGGGGTCGTCGAGCGGGTAGCCCAGGGCCTGTAACCCGAGCCAGGCATCGAAACCGGCGGGCGCGGGGCCATCGGCCGGGTCGGGCCATTGGCCATAGCCGGCCGCGGCAAGCTGGTCCCACGGGAACCAGCGGCTGGGGTCGACCTTGCGCGTCGGCGCCAGGTCGGCATGGCCGATGACCTGGTCGCGCGGGATCCGCAGGCGCGTGCACAAGTCGTCGAGCAGGCGCAGCAGCGTGGCGATCTGTCCGGGCGGGAACGGCGAGCGGCCATCATTGTCCAGCTCGATCCCGATCGAAGCCGAGTTGACGTCGCTGATCGTGCCCCAGCGCCCGCTGCCGGCGTGCCACGCCCGCAGCGAATCGGGGACCAGCTGGTACAGCGAGCCGTCCTTGCCGACCAGGTAATGCGCACTGACCTGGCCACCGCTGTTGCGTGTGCGCAAGGTGTCCAGGCTCTGCTGCACCGAGTCCTGCTCGGTGTGATGGATCACGATGAGGATGGGCTGGCGGGCATTGTGGTTCGGCGAGGGCACCCATTGCGCCATCGGGTTGCGCGGCACGTGCGCGCACGCGCCCAGCAAGAAGGCCAGCAGCGAAGGAACCAGGAACCGGAGCAGGCGATGGCGCATGCCCCATTGCAGCGGCAGCGGGCCGGTATTGCAAGCCATGCGCCCCTGACAACGACAACGACGACAGCGGGCGGGGGATCGGGTCCATGGTTACCTCGACATCGGCCATTGCACGACCGCCCTGCCCCCAGGAGCGTATCGGTTCGAAACACCGCCGGGCCAGTTGGCCCGGCGGCACATTGCTTAGTGCATCAGGACTCGTAGGCGGATTCGCCATGCGAGGTGATATCCAGACCTTCGCGCTCGGACTCTTCGTTCACGCGCAGGCCGAACACCAGCTTGGCGATCAGGAAGGAAACCACCGAGACCACGCCGACCCACACCAGGGTGATCAGCACGCCCTCGGTCTGGATCCAGACCTGGTGGGCGATGTTGTAGTCGCCGCCCTTCTGGCCGCCGAGCGAAGCAGCACTGAACACGCCGGTGAGAATGGCGCCGATGATGCCGCCCAGGCCGTGCACGCCGAACACATCCAGGCTGTCGTCGGCACGCAGCAGGCGCTTGAGCCCGGTCACGCCCCACACGCACAGCACGCCGGCGATGAAGCCAATGGCGATCGCGCCGAACGGACCGACCGTGCCGCAGGCCGGGGTGATGCCGACCAGGCCGGCGACCATGCCCGAAGCCACGCCCAGGGCGGAGGACTTGCCCTTGATGATCTTCTCGGTCAGCGACCAGCCCAGCACCGCGGCGGCGGTAGCCAGCAGGGTGTTGATGAAGGCCAGCGCGGCGCCGGCATTGGCTTCCAGGTTGGAACCGGCGTTGAAGCCGAACCAGCCCACCCACAGCAGCGCGGCACCGACGAAGGTCAGGGTCACGTTGTGCGGCTTGATCGCCTCGCGGCCGAAACCGGTGCGCTTGCCGACGAAGTAGGCGCCCACCAGGCCAGCGATACCGGCATTGATGTGCACCACGGTGCCGCCGGCGAAATCCAGGGCGCCCTTGTCGAACAGATAACCGCCGGTTGCCCACACCATGTGCGCCATCGGCAGGTAGGCGAAGGTGAACCACAGCACCGAGAACAACAGCACCGCGGCAAAGCGCGCACGTTCGGCGAACGCGCCGACGATCAGTGCGCCGGTGATGCCGGCAAAGGTGAGCTGGAAGGCCACGAACACCAGTTCCGGCAGCGCCACGCCCTTGGTGAAGGTCGCCGCCAGCGTGTTGATGTCCACGCCTTTGAGGAACGCCTTGTCGAGGTTGCCGATCCACGGGCCTTCGCCCGAGAACGCCAGGCTGTAGCCGTACAGCACCCACAGCACGCTGATCAGCGAGAACACCACAGCGACCTGGATCAGGACCGAAAGCACGTTCTTGGAGCGGACCATGCCGCCATAGAACAGCGCCAGGCCCGGCACCACCATGAGCAGCACCAGCAAGGTAGAGGTGAGCATCCAGGCAACGTCGCCCTTGTCCACGGTCGGCGCTGGCTCGGCTTCGGGCGCTGCTTCGGCGGCCGGCGCGGCCGCGGCGGCGTCGAGCGGTTCGCTCTTCACTTCCTCGGTCGGTGCGGCAGTGGTTTCGGTGGTGGGCGCGGCGGTTTCCTGCGCGTGCGCCGAAAAAGCGGTGGTGGCGAAGGCGCTGACCAGCATCATCAGGCAGACGGAATAGAACCGGGTCTTCCACCCGGTTGCGAGCACGTTCTTCATGTGGGCCTCCGGAGGGTTAGAGCGCGTCTGCGCCGATTTCGCCGGTGCGGATGCGCACCACCTGTTCGACCGGGGTGACGAAGATCTTGCCGTCACCGATCTTGCCGGTGCCGGCGGCGGACTGGATCGCCTCGACCACGGCATCCAGGCGTTCGTCGGTCACTACGGTTTCGATCTTGATCTTGGGCAGGAAATCGACGACGTACTCGGCGCCGCGATACAGCTCGGTGTGGCCCTTCTGCCGGCCGAAGCCTTTGACTTCGGTCACGGTGATGCCCGACACGCCCGCCTGCGAGAGTGCTTCGCGCACCTCGTCAAGCTTGAACGGCCGGATGATGGCGGTGATCAGTTTCATGCGCATACCCCGATGGTGGAGGGAACCGGCCGACGAACTCATGGCCGGTGATGACGGTCATCCGGATGCGTTGGCATCCACTAGCGCGGTACGGCAACGGGCCCCCGGCGAATGCAAGCCGCTACTTCCGGCTGCATCCACCATCGTGGGAGAGGGCGAAGGCCCGCGACCGTTCCGGTCTCTCTTGCCCCTGAATGGTGTTGCGTCTCTCCCGGTGTTACGACCTCCCGCCCACGGCTCCCCAGCCGCGGAAGAAGGCGGCGATGACGAAGGTGGGAGGGGGAGCCTTCGTCATCGCCAGTTGCACGGTGCAACAAAAAAACGGTTCGTCAGATGCTGTAGTACATCTGGTATTCCAGCGGATGGGTCGCGGCGCGGAACTTGGTGACTTCCTGCATCTTCAACGCGATGTAGCCATCGATGAAGTCGTCGGTCATCACGCCACCGGCCTTGAGGAACTCGCGGTCCTTGTCCAGCGCTTCCAGGGCCTGGTCCAGGCTGGAGCAGACCTGCGGGATCAGCTTCTC
>Ga0160435_1000044_pt1 | contig 94091 bp, 82 predicted proteins | sample HID1973K_E0MG_FD_108213 | JGI IMG/M metagenome (GOLD analysis project Ga0160435, IMG submission 108213) | Enriched mosquito-associated microbial communities from UW Madison campus, WI, USA - HID1973K_E0 MG | ecosystem: Host-associated > Arthropoda: Insects > Digestive system > Unclassified ...
ACTCGGCGACGGCCGCGCCGAGGCGCTGCGGGACTACGATGCACGTGAGCTGGAGGCCGACCGCGGCGACGCGGTGACCCTGCACCATGAACATGGCGGCTGGTGGTGGTCCGAACGCGCCGACGGCGCGCAGGGCTGGCTGCCGGAAGCCGACCTCGAACTGATGGAAGAGACTTGCCGATGAGCGATACCAAGAATTTCCACCTGCCCGACCTCGGCGAAGGCCTGCCGGACGCGACCATCGTCGAGTGGTTCGTCAAGGAAGGCGACGTGATCCGCCTGGACGAACCGCTGGTATCGATGGAGACCGCCAAGGCCGTGGTCGAAGTGCCCTCGCCGGTCTCCGGCAAGGTACTGAAGCTGGCCGGCGGCCCGGGCGATGTCATCGTCACCGGCAGCGTGCTCGCCCAGTTCGCCCCCGACCCGAACCTGCCGCAGCGCGCCGAGGCCCAGGACACCGGGCATTCGCACGGCCACGCGCCGAGCACCGGCGAACCGGCACCGGCCAAGGCCGATAAAGTCGTCGCCTCCGACGACGGCGGCGAATTGCCGGCCAAGGCCGAGCGTGCCGATGCCGGCACCGTGGTCGGTGCGATGCAGAGTTCGGACACCGTGCACAGCGAACAGGCCGTGGCCGTAGGCGGCGTGCGCGCCATGCCGGCGGTACGCGCGCTGGCCAAGAAACTGGGCGTGGACCTGGGCCGCGTCCGCGCCAGCGGCGCCGACGGCACCGTGAGCCTGGCCGACGTGAAGCAGGCAGCGGCGGGCGGCAATGTGGGCGGGGCGCCCGCTCCCACTGCCCGCGCCCCGCAGGTCGCAGCCGAAGCCGCGCCCGTCGCCGCACCGCAACGCACCCCGCTCTCCGCCGCCGGCAAGCCGATGCGCACGCAGCCGCCGGGCGCCAGCGCCAGTGGCCAGCCCGAACAGCTCAAGGGCGTGCGCCGCAACATGGCGCGAGTGATGGCCGACGCCCACAGCAAGGTGGTGCCGACCACGCTCAACGACGACGCCGACATCCACGCCTGGGCCCCGGGCAACGACATGACCGCCCGCCTGGTGCGCGCCATTGTCGTCGCCTGCAAGACGGTACCGGCGCTCAATGCCTGGTTCGACGGCGACGCCCTGACCCGCACCCTGCATCCGCACGTGGACATCGGCATCGCCGTGGACACCGAAGAAGGCCTGTTCGTACCGGCCCTGCGCAACGCCGACATGCTCGACGCCCGCGGCGTGCGCGAAGCAGTCAACCGCCTGCGCCAGCAAGTCGAAGCACGCAGCCTGCCCGCTTCCGAGCTGAGCGGCTACACCATCTCGCTATCCAACTTCGGCATGTTCGCCGGCCGCTACGCGACGCCGGTCGTCGTACCGCCGTGCGTGGCGATCGTCGCTGCCGGCCGCGCCCGCCACCAAGTGGTGCCGGTGATGGGTGGGATCGAGACGCACAAGATCGTGCCGTTGTCGGTGACGTTCGATCATCGCGCTGCTACGGGGGGCGAGGCTGCGCGGTTCTTGCGGGCTTTGATTGATGATTTGGGGTTGGCGCAGTAAAAGCGGCGCGCAGAGATGGCGAGCGGCGTCCGGAGGATGGAGCCTTTCGGGACACGCCGTGAATACGTCCTTGTAGGCTAATCGGCGACATCCATGTCGCCGATTGTCCCGAAAGGCTCCAGCCCCCGAACGCCCGATAGTTCAGCGCGGTTTGTGGGAAGAGAAAAAGCACCCACATCCGCCGCTGTCGCGGCACCTTCTCCCGAAGGGAGAAGGACAGCACATGCTGTGGGCGATTTATTGCAGCTTGCGAAATGCATGCCGTCCTTCTCCCTCTGGGAGAAGGTGCCGCGACAGCGGCGGATGAGGGCGACTCTCCCTACACAAACGCGACTTTCTATGGGGTGTTCGGGGCTGTGCCCTTGCCCGGGGGCGTTGGGCGACAGGACGTCGCCCAAACGAGCCCCGCATGGATGCAGATCTTGGCGTCCCCCGGGCAAGGGCACAGCCCCGGACGCCGCACGTAACAACAAGAAGTCCGCTCTCCACAGACAGAATCAACGCAAACGCAGCGCACCCAACTCCAACCGCATCCGATCAAAATCCAACGTCCAACTCTCGAAAGCATTCAGCACGTCGCCGCCGAGCACCCCCTGCGTACGCATCCGCACATCATCTGAATCCCCCAGCGCCACCGGCAAACTCGCCAGCACCGTACCGCGCCCGCCCACCTCGACCCTCACCTGCGGCCAGTTCGCGATCGCCCGCTCAGTCGCGCCGCCGGCGCCTGCCAATCGCTGCCGCCCGCGCGGTAGATCCTTCAACAGCGCCGGGCGCTCAGCCCACGACGCGCAACAACGCACGCGGTGCTGCAGTTACGCGCGCCGGTTCCAGCAGATGCCGCGCCAGGCGGCGTGCAGCCACGCGCAGTTCCGGCACTGCGGTGATTTCCCACAAGGTCCCGCGCAGCAACGGGCCGATGCAGTACAAGCCGGGCTGCGCGCGACCGGCGGCGTCGTGGGCGCGGAAATCGTCGTCCACGACCACGCCGAGGCCGAGCGGATCGGCCTGCAGCAGGCCGGCCTCGCGCATGCCGGCGACCAGCGGATCGCTGGTGCGGTCGATATCGGTGTCCAGGCCGGTGGCGCGAATCAGCACGTCGTAGCGCTCGGTCCGCGACTCGGCTTCGCCGCGCCGGCGCAGCACCGCTTCGAGGCCCTCGGGCGTCCAACGCGCGCGCAGCAGGCGCGCGGCTTCGAGCTGGAGCTGGCCGCGCTCGCGCAAGGTCTCCAACGTCTGCGCCGCGAGCGGGGCGACGCGATGGCGGGCGGCTTCCCAATAGGGCCGCAGGTGTCGCAGGAAGCGTGCGCGCGTACGCGCATCGAGCCGCCGCCACAACGGTTGCAGGTGCGGCCGCAGCGCATCCACGGCGCTGCGCCACGGCACGCCGGCGCGAATGGCATCACGCAGGCCGCGCAGCACGCCGCCCAGGTTGCCCTCGCGCAATGCCTGCTGCACCGACGCTGGCAACTCGGCGGCCGGACTGGCCTCGATTGCATGCGCCTGCGGTGCCAGTCCGCGGCGCGAGATCGCGTGCAGGCCACCGCGATGCCCGCGCGCCTGTAGCGACAAGGCCACATCGACCATGGTCAAGCCAGTGCCGACGATGAGCACCCGCGCCTGCGGCGCGATGCCGTCCAGGGCGCCGGGCTGCCACGGCCAGCCGACGTAGCGCGGATGTACGCTCAGGCGCGGGCCGATGCCGGGCAGCGCCTGCGGTGCCAGCGCGCCGACCGCCAGCACCAACTGATCGCTGTCGAAGGCCTCGCCGTCGGCCAGGAAAATGCGATAGCCGCGCTGGGTGCGCTCGGCGGCGATCGCCTCCTGCGGCTTGCACACGATATGCGCCGCAGCCGATGCCATGGCGGCGCTGAGTTCACCGCGCAGGTAGTCGGCGTAGGCCAGCCGCGGCAGGAAGGCCTGGCGGCCGGATTCGCCCAGGTGCAACGCATCGGCGAAGCCACCCGGCTCGTCCGGGTCGATGCCGAGGTCGCGAGCGCGCACGTTGAGCAGATGCTCCGGGCGCGCCGCACCGTAGGCCACGCCGCTGCCGAAGGTCTCGGACACGCCGACCAGGGTGATGCGCGTCGACGCGTCGGCGCGGTACGCCAGCTCGCGGACGAGGGCGGCACCGCAAAAGCCGGCGCCGATCAGGGTGATGTGCTTGCCCATCGTCTTGCCTCGTCCAGTACAGGTACCGCGTTGTTTTGCCTGCACCCGCCCAACCGGGTGTAAAGGAACGGTTAGATGGCCGACGACCATCGGGCATGAGCTGATTGCGCATGGCGATAAGCCAATCGCAGTGCGCCCCGACGAGGCGGACGTGGCCGATAATGACGCGACCTCACCACGGCGCCGCCATGACCGACCTCCCGCTTCGCGAGCAACGCATCCTCATCGCCGGCGGCAGCCGCGGGATTGGTTTGGCCATGGCCGACGCGCTCGCGCGCGCCGGTGCCGCGGTGTCGATCTGCGGCCGCGACCGGCAGGCGCTCGCCGAGGCCGCCGAAACCCTGTTGCGCCACGGCGGCCGCGTCCACTGCCAGCCGTGCGACCTGGCCGACCCGGCGCAGATCGAGGGCTGGATCGCTTCCGCGGCCGAGGCCATGGGCGGGATCGACGCAGTGGTCAACAACGCGTCGGGCTATGGCAATGGCAATGACGATGCCAGCTGGCAGGCGGGCTTCGACATCGACCTGATGGCGGCGGTGCGCTGCAACCGCGCCGCCCTGCCCTGGCTGCGCCGCAGCAGCGCCGCCGCGATCCTCAACATCAGCTCGATCAACGCGCTACGACCCACCCCACGCGCGACCGCCTACTCCACCGCCAAGGCCGCACTGAACTACTACACCGTGAGCCTGGCCAAGGAGCTAGCGCCAGAGCGGATCCGCGTCAATGCCATCGCCCCGGGCTCGATCGAATTCCCTGGCGGTCTATGGGACCGGCGCCGCGACGAAGCGCCGGCGCTGTACGCGCAGATTCGCGACAACATTCCCTTCGGCGGTTTCGGCCGGGTCGAAGATATCGCCGCTGCCGCGTTGTTCCTGCTGTCGCCACAGGCGCGTTGGATCACCGGCCAGATTCTCGCCGTCGATGGCGGCCAATCCCTCTCCCCCTGACTTCGCGACCACCCCATGGCCAACGTCCAGATCGTCTCCACCCCGACCCATTACGCGCACCACATCAGCAGTGGCCGGCATGAACTGACCACCGACGAACCGGCCACGCTGGGCGGCCAGGATGCCGGCATGGCACCGTTCGACCTCTACCTCGCCTCGCTCGCCGCCTGTACGGCAATTACCTTGCGCATGTATGCCGAAAAAAAGGGCTGGGATCTGGGCGAATTCCGCGCCGAGCTCAGCTCGCAGCGCAATGCGGCCGGCAAACTGCAGGTGCACCGCGTCCTGCATGCCAGCGGCGCGCTCGATGACGCGCAATGGGAGAAGTTGCTGGATGTCGTCAGCCGCACGCCGGTGACCTTGGTCATGCGCGAAGGCGCGGACATCACCAGCGCGCGCGGCTGAAGGCTTAGCCGATCAATTCCGCCGAGCTGATCACCCGTTCGCCCGGTACCGGCTGCAGCGCCCGCTCCACCATCGCGCGGGCGATCACCGGCGCCGGATTGATCCGCCACGCCCGCGGCAACACCGGCGCCAAGGTGCCCAGCAACGCCGAGGCGAAACGCTCGCCCTTGCGCGGTGCCACACGCTCGCCGCCGATCAAGCCCGGCCGCACCAGCACCAGGCTGTCGAAGCGCAGCGCGCGCAGATCCCGCTCCAGCTCGCCCTTGACCCGGCTGTAGAAGAACCACGAGCGCACATCGGCGCCCATCGCCGAATTCAATACGAACACGCGCGTACCTTGTGTTCGCAGCGCCGTGGCCAACGCCAGCGGATAGTCGTGATCGACCCGGCGGAAGGCTTCGCGTGAACCGGCAATGGCGATAGTCGTACCGAGGGCGCAGATCGCCGCCGCTACCGGCCACGCCTTGGCCGCCTCCTCCACGTCGTCGAAGTCCAGTACCGGATTGTCGAGCTTCGGGTGATGCCGGCCCAGCGGCCGCCGCGTCGGCGCGATCAACGCGGTACAGCGGGAATCGTCGAGCAACAGCGACAACGCGTGCGAACCGACCAGGCCGGTCGCACCGGCCAGCAGAATGCGCATGCAACCTCCGTGCCCGGCAAGGGCGGATGGGTGGGTCTCAAGTCAAAGCGGTCATCACACCCTTGCGATACGCCGGCCGCTCGCGCAACCGCTCGTACCAGGCCCGCAGATGCGGCAGGTCCGGCCTTTCGATCTCCATCTCGAACCAGGCGTAGACGAACGCCCCCAGCGGAATATCGCCCATCGCAAAGCGATCGCCGGACAACCAGGGCGTCTTGGCCAACGCCGCGTCGGCCATACCCAGCAACTCCCCGCAACGTTTAAGCCCGGCCTCGATCCGCGCCCTATCGCGTGCCTCGGGCGCAGTGCGCAGCATGCCCCAGAACACATCGCGAAATGGCCCGGCAAAACTCGACGTGGTCCAGTCCATCCACTTCTCGCCCACGGCGCGCTCGGTCGGATCGGACGGATACAGCACGTCCAACGCGTAACGGGCGCTCAGGTATCGCACGATGGTGTTCGACTCCCACAGCGGCAGGCCGTGGTCTTCGATCATCGGCACCAGTCCGTTGGGATTGAGCGCGCGGTACTCGGGCGTGTCGACCTGGCCGAAGGCACCGCCGGCCTCGATCGACGCATACGGCAGGCCGATCTCCTCCGCGCACCACAGCACCTTGCGCACGTTGCTCGAGTTGTGGCGTCCCCAGATTTTCAGCATCGCTCGTTACTCTCGTTCGGATGCCGCAAATTCTATGCCTTCGCCACCGCGTCGGCAGGCGGCGCCACCCGCAACAGCAGCGATGGCAGCAAGGTATTGATCCCCGCGTAGATCAGCAACCCGCCGAACCATGGGTCTGGCAGGGCGAAGCGCTCGCGCAGGATCTGCGCCAGTACCAGGGTGAAGATCAGCGTCGGCGAGAGCGCCGCGCAGATCCGCCAGGCCCGTGCCGGCGTGTCGCCCCGGCGCCGGCGTTGCCGATACACGCTCAGTGCGCGCAGCGGCAACAGCAAACTCAGGCCGAGCCCGATTGCCAGCGCCTCCCAGCCGAATGCGCCCTGCGGCACCATCGCACCCTGGCGGAAAAAGTAGAACGGCAGGAAGAAGTTGGAGAACAGCTTCACCGCATGCATGTTGTGCTCGGACGCCAGGCGCGGCAGGCGCCGCGACAGCAAGTGCGCCACCAGTCCGCACAGGAAGGCACCGAGCAGCAACTCCACGCCCAGTCGTTCGGTGACGAAGGCCGCTGCGATCGCCACGGTCACCAGCAACGCAAATTCCGACCCGGGCGCATGCGGCAGGATCCAGCGCCCCAGGGCGAGGAAGACGAGCGGCATCGCCAGCAACAGCAGCAAGAGGATGCCGCTCGACTCGGCCAGGGTCCAGGGACTGTCGGCCTGCAGCACGATGAACATCGTTGCCAGCGCCAGCAACTCGCCGGAAATCGCCTGGTTGGTGATCCAGAAGCGCTCCTCTGCATCCAGGTCGAGGCGGTCGAGCGAATCGATGATGAAACCGGTGGACGAAGTGAGCACCGCCAGCGCCAACAGCACCGCCGCCTGCCAGGGCATGGCCAGCGCGTAGACCGCCACGGCGGCGGCGCCGACGATGGCGATTGCCCGCACGCACAGATAGCGCAGCAGCGGACCCCGCTGGGCGGCCAGCGCACGCAGGTCCACTTCCATCCCGGCATAGAGGAACAGCGCGGTGATACCGAGCACGGCCGAAAGGTGGACCGCGCTGCTGTGGCGCCCGGGCAACAGCAGGATCAGCAGCATCCCGATCAAGAAGCAGGTCAGTGGTGCCGGCAGTCGGAAGCGCTGCAGGCCGCGCGGCACGATCATCAAGCCGCAGATCAGCAACAGGTAGATGACGCTGTCGTCCATGAAGCTCCCCGGCCGATGCCGATAGCCGGGCATCAACGGCAGCCAGCGTCGCTGGCGCCGTCAGCTTGGGCGACGAGCGTCAAGGTCGGGTGAGGAAGCCTTCAGGACGGCTGCGGCTCGCCTCCGTCCGGGGCCACCTTCGCGCTGCTCGCCACGCGGTCGCGCTCGACCGCCAGCAACGCCAGCGAGCGCGGCGGCGCGGTCCAGGCGGTACCGCCGGCGACCGCGCGCCCGCCATGTCGCGCGGTGTCGATGAGCACGCGCCAATGCTCGTCGTGCATCGCCGGCAGCTGGAAGTCGACCGGGTTTTGCGGGTCGGCGTTAAGAAGCATCAGCAGGGTGACGTTGGCGGCCGCCTGGCGCAGGCCACTGGCCGGCGCGCGGCCGTCCAGCCGCATCATCAGGGCGCGCGCCTCCGGGTCCTGCCATTGCTCGGGGGTCATTTCTTCGCCGTCCGGAGCCAGCCAGCTCAGGTCCTTGAAGCCGAGGTTCTCGTCGAATTCGCCGTCGAAGAAGCGACTGCGATGCAGCAGCGGGTAGCGCCGGCGCAAGGCCAGCAGTCGGCGCACGAAGCGTGCCTGGTCGGCGGCCGGTGCGGTGGCCGCAGTCTCCCAGTCGATCCAGGTAGTCTCGTTGTCCTGGCAATACGCGTTGTTGTTGCCGCCCTGGCTGTGCGCAAACTCGTCGCCGGCCAGCAGCATTGGCGTGCCCTGCGATAGCAGCAGGGTCGCCAGCAAGTTGCGCATTTGCTGGCGGCGCGTGCCGATGACGCCTACCTCTTCGCTCGGACCCTCGGCACCGTAGTTGGCCGAAAGGTTGTTGTCGCTGCCGTCGTGGTTGTCCTCGCCATTGGCCTCGTTGTGCTTGTGCTCGTAGCTGACCAGGTCGTTGAGGGTGAAGCCGTCGTGGGCGGTGATGAAGTTGATCGAAGCGTGCGGGCGCCGGCCGTGGTGGCGGAACAGGTCGGCCGAGCCGGTCAGGCGGGTCGCCAGTTCGGCCAGCTGGCCGCCGTCGCCGCGCCAGAACGCGCGCACGTTGTCGCGGAAGCGGTCGTTCCATTCGGCCCAGCCGGGCGGGAAGCCGCCGACCTGGTAGCCGCCGGGGCCGATGTCCCACGGCTCGGCGATCAGCTTGGCCTGGCTCAGCACCGGGTCCTGGCGCACGGCATCGAGGAAGCTGCCGCTGGGGTCGAAGCCATAGCGCTCGCGACCGAGGATCGTCGCCAGGTCGAAGCGGAAGCCATCGACGTGCATCTCCAGCGCCCAGTAGCGCAGCGAGTCCAGGACCATGCGCAAGGCGCCGGCGTTGGTCAGGTCGAAGGTATTGCCGGTGCCGGTGTCGTTGATATAGAAACGGCGGTCTTCGGCCAGGCGGTAGTAGCTGGCGTTGTCGATACCCTTGAACGACAGCGTCGGCCCAAGCTCGTTGCCCTCGGCGGTGTGGTTGTAGACCACGTCGAGGATCAGTTCGAGCCCGGCCGCGTGCAGCCGCGTCACCATCTGCTTGAATTCGGCCACGGTGCGGGTGGCCATGTAGCGCGGTTGCGGGGCGAAGAAACCGAGGGTGTTGTAGCCCCAGTAGTTGCGCAGGCCACGGTCGAGCAATTGCGAATCGTCGACATAGGCATGCACCGGCAGCAGCTCCACCGCGGTCACGCCAAGGCCGCGGATGTGCTCGACCAGTTCGTCGTTGCGCAGCGCCGAGAAGGTGCCGCGCTCGCTTTCCGGCACGCTGGGGTGGCGCATGCTCAGGCCACGCACGTGTGCCTCGTAGATCACCGTGTGCTCCCACGGCACCTGCGGGCGGCGATCCTGGCCCCAGGTAAAGGCGGGGTCGATCACCGCGCAGCGAGGCATGAAGGCGGCGCTGTCGCGGCGATCGAAGCTGAGGTCCTTGTCCTTGTGCCCCAGGGTGTAGCCGAACAACTGCGGCGCCCACTTGAGCTGGCCGACGATCTGCTTGGCGTAAGGGTCAAGCAACAGCTTGTTGGGATTGAAGCGGTGGCCGGCATCCGGGGCGTAGGGGCCGTACACGCGATAGCCGTAACGCTGGCCGGGCCGGGCGTCGGGCAGATAGCCGTGCCAGACCTCGTCGGTGTATTCGGGCAAGACGATGCGCTCGGTTTCGCGGTTGCGCTCGTCGAACAGGCACAGCTCCACCTTGGTGGCATTGACCGAGTACAGCGAGAAGTTGACGCCCAAGCCGTCCCAGGTTGCGCCGAGCGGAAACGGGCGGCCTTCGCGGATGCGCGAGCGTTGCGTCAGTTTGCGCGGCGGCATGCGCGCTCCATGCGGAAAATATTCTTCATTCAGTGGTGTTCGGCGGTTCGTGATCTTCGGCGGCGGCGCGGATTTCCGCGTCCACCAGGCGCTCGGCCATGCCCCAATGGCGTAGTTCCTGGCCGTCCGGGCGACCTTCGGCCTCCCAGATTTCCTCTGCCAGTTGGCGGATGCGCGCTTCGCGTTGGTTGGGATTCATTCGTTCAATCTCTGCACGACAACCACACTGCCACCGGGCTACGTGCAAGCAGCGTCGAGAGCGCCACGCGGCGACCGCGATGCTCGACGTCGCGTTGTTCGAGCACGTCGCGCCAACGCCCCGGCGGGCAGGGCAACGCGGCCTGACCCCAGGTCCTGGCAGGCAAGGCCAGCGTGGACGCAGCGGCGTCGGCACCGAGGCGAGTGACCGCCACCAGCAGTTGGTGTCGGCCATCGCTGCGCGAGAACGCCAGCACGCGCTCGCCGGCGCCGGCCAGCGGCTGGTAGCTGCCGCCAACGAACAAGCCGGGATGTTCGGCGCGCACGCGCAGCAGGCGCGCGATCAACTGCGCCTTGACCGCGCCGTCGGTCCAGTCGTGCAACAACGTCGGCCAGTCGCGACGGTCTTCGAGCCAGCGCTGGCGCAGGCCGTAGTCCACTTCGCGGCGGTTGTCCGGGTCCACCAGCGACAGGTCCCAACCTTCGGTGCCTTGGTACAGATCGGGCACACCGGGCACGCACAGGCGCAGGCAGGCCTGGGCCAGGCTGTTGCGGGCGCCGGGCACGGCGAGATGGCGCATCGCCCGCTGCAGCGCGCGGCGCAGCGGCAGGCCATGGCGGGTGGTGAGCACGGCCTCTATGAAGGTGTGCACGCGTGCCTCGTAGGCCGCTTGCGGGTCGAGCCAGCTGCTGCGCAGCTTGGCTTCGCGCAGGGCCTTCTGCTGCCATTGGCCCAGGCGTTCGGCGTAGACATGCAAGGCGTCGGCCGCATCCACGGCCAGGTCGCACGGCCAGGCGGCGACCATCATCTGCCACAGCATCGCCGCATCGCCGGGATCGGGGGCGGCCACCGGCAAGCCGCTGGCCAGCGCGTCGAAGGCGCGCACCTGGTCGCGCCACCAGGCCGGCAGCTCCGAAAGCACGGCCAGGCGCGCGCGTACATCCTCACCGCGCTTGTGGTCGTGGGTGGCGGTGGCGAGCAGCGCGCGCGGGTATTGGCGCGCGCGTTTGCGGCAGGCTTCGTGGAATTCGGCGGCCGTCAACGCAAAATGATCCGGGTCGCTGCCGACTTCGTTGCGCGACAACAGAACGCCATGCCGGTAGAACGCGGTGTCTTCGACCGCCTTGGCATTGAGCGGCGCGGAGAGTTGCTCGAAGCGCCTGCGCAGCACGCGGCGCAAGGCGACCTGGACGCGGTCGGCGCCGCTGTCGTCGCGCAGCCAGCGCGCCATTGCCTCCAGCGCCGCCACACTCCCCGCCGGTTGCCCGACGCTGGCGCGCGCCAACGCGCGTTCCAGGTTCGCCAGGCCTGCTTCGTCGAGTCCACCGGCGCCGGCGTAGCTGCGGTAGACCGGGTACTCGCGCAACAGGCAGGCCAGCGCGCGCGCCAGCATCTGCGGGCTGAATTCGCGCGTGGCCGGGTCCAGCCTGGCCAGCGCCATTTGTGCGCGCACCGTGCGAATGAACTCGGCCTGCAACGGCCCGCGCAGGATTTCCTCGCGCGCCTGCCGCTGCTCCTGGCCGAAATCGCCGCTGCGGCCGCTCTGCGCGCGCCACAACTGACGCAGCGGCACGCGCCCGCCCCGCGCGTGCAGCAGGCCGCCGACCTGATCCATGAAGTCATAGCCGGTGGTGCCGTCGCATTGCCAATCGTCCGGCAGGGTTTCGTCCGGGGCGAGGATCTTCTCCACGTACAGCGCCAGGGTGCCCGGGGCTAGGCCGCGGCGGCGCCCGGCCTGGTCCAGCCGCGCGCGCAGGCGGCGCAGATAGCCGGCCGGGTCGGCCAGGCCGTCGATATGGTCGATACGCACGCCGTCCAGGTGGCCCTCGGCGGCCAGCCGCAGCGGCAAGGCATGAACTGCGTCGAACACCGCCGGCAATTCCACCCGCAGCGCCACCAGCGAAGTGATGTCGAAGAAGCGCCGGTAGTTGACCATGTCGTTGCCAACCCGCCACCAGGCCAGGCGATACGGCTGGCGCTCGATCAGCCGCAACAGCCGCGGGTCACCGACACTGGCCTGCGCATTGAGTTCCGCCACCCACTCGCGCAGGGCCGCCGGCGATAGCGAAGGCAGCGTCTGCGGCCGCAGCGGGAACGGCTGTTCGTGGTGGCGCAGCTGCACGTGCCCATGCGGATCGAACTCCAGCCGCAACACGCCGGCGGCCACCGCCTCGGCGCAGGGGCGGTCCAGCACCGGCAGCCAGAGCTGGCCATCGTGGCCGGGCGCGCGCCAATCGAGATCGAACCAGCCAGCGTGACGGCTGCGGCGGCCATGGCGCAGCACGTCCCACCACCAGGCATTGCCGGGATGGGTGGCCAGGTGGTTCGGTACCAGGTCCAGGATCAAACCCATGCCGAGTCCGCGCGCACGACGTGACAGGGCGACGAAGGCTTCTTCGCCACCGAGCTCGGGGTTGACCTGGGTCGGATCTATGCCGTCGTAGCCGTGCGTCGAGCCAGGCACCGCGGTGGCGATCGGCGACAGATACAGGTGGCTGATGCCGAGCGCGGCGAAATAAGGCAACCGCGCAGCGGCCGCATGCAGGTCGAAGCCAGCGTGCAGCTGCAGGCGCGCGCTGGCGCGCAGTGCCGTCACGGCGTGCCTTCCGCGCCGGCCCCGCGGCGGGCATCGGCGAAGGCGCTCAACGCCTGCTGCAGTGGTTCGGCGGGCAGCGGCTGCGGCAACCGACGGCGCCAATTGGGATGGGTCGCCACGGTACCGGGCAAGTTGGGTTGTTCGGTCAGCGCCAAGGCGTCCTCGGCTGGCAACAACGCCAGTGCGGCGGGGGCACGGGCGCTATAGCGCAGGGCATCCAGCCACAGTTCGCCATCGCCCAGGCCTTGGCTTTCGCACGCCGCGCCCAGTTCCACCACCGCCTGTCGACGTGCGATGCGCTCCTGGCGCAACTGTGCCGCGCTGCCCAGGCCCAGGCGCTCGCGCCAATCGAGGTCGCGCGCGGCGCGCCAGCCGCAGAGGGTGGGCAGGTCGTGGGTGGTGGTCGTGGCTACTGCTTGTTCGCGCCAGCGTGCCGGCGGCAGGAAGCGGCCGTCGGCGTCGCGGTTGAACAGCAGCACATCGGTGCCCAACACGCCCCGCGCCGCCAGGGTGTCGCGAAAGCCAGGCGGGACCACCCCCAGGTCTTCGCCAATGACGATGGCGCGGTGGCGCCAGGATTCGAGCACGAGCAGGTTCAACAAGTCCTGCAGCGGATAACGTACATAACCGCCCTCCCCGGGTCCGGCGCCGGCCGGCACCAGCCACAGCCGCAGCAATCCGAGGATGTGGTCGATGCGCAAACCGCCGCGGTCGTGCAGCACCGCGCGCAGCAGCGCGATAAACGGTGCGTAGCCGCTCTCGCGCAAGCCGCGCGGCGAATAGCTGCCGATACCCCAGACCTGGCCGGCGGGATTGAAGGCATCCGGTGGTGCCCCGAGCACCAGCCCGGACAACGTTGCCTGCGGCCAGGCCGCCGCTTCGGCGCCAGCCGGGTCGAAGCCCACCGCCAGGTCGGCGATCAGGCCGATGCCCATGCCGCGCTCGCGTGCTTCGCGTTGCAGTCCGCCCCAGCTGCGCTGGGCCAGCCATTGCGCGAACACATGCAAGCCGGGATCGTCGTCGCCGTGGTCGCGCGCGGCGAAGCTTGCGTAATCGGCCAGCGCGGTGCCGCCGGCTTGGCGGAAGCGCAGGAAGTCGGCGTGGGCGGCGCTATCGACGGCATCGAAGCGATCGTGCAGCGCGCGGATCCACTGCCATTTCGCCGCGCTGCTGGCCGGCCAGTCGATCCACGGCTGCGCCTGCAACGCGGCGAAGTGTTCGCGCAGCGCCGGCATTGCATCGAGCGCGGCATGGGCGGCGGCACCGAGCACGCGCGTGGGCGCGGCTTGCAGCGGGTCGAGGAAACGGCGGTCGCTCGGCGAGTACGGGCTGTAGACGCCAGCGCGGCCCCGCGGCGCATGCACCGGACTCAGGGCCAGGGCATCTGCACCGGCATGGGAGATATGCCGCAACCAATCCGCGCAGCCGGCCACATCGCCGATGCCGGCATCGTCCTCGCTGCAGGCCGAGTAAACCTGCAGCGCCAAGCCCCATGCACGCGGATGGCTGGAGCGGCAGGCATCGGCCACTTGCCAGCAGCGCAGTGGCGCCACCGCCACCGCCTGCGCCTGGCTGGCCCATTCGAGCCGCCAATAGCCAGGCGTTGCCGGTGCCAGCACCCGCCCATCGTCATCGAAGACACCGTCCTGCGCTTGCCCGTCTTCGCCATGCCAGCGACACGGCGTACCGGGCGTACCGCGCAGACCGAGCCACTCACCCACGCAGACCGTCAGCAGCGGCGCGGCGGAGGGGGCGGCGGCCAGCGCGCGCAGGCTCTCGCGGCAATGGCGCTCATCATCGGCACGCTGGCCCAGGCCGGCCAGGACCGCGCGCAAGGTGTCCGGCGCGACACGACGCGGCTGCTCGGCCACGTCCACCCAATCCACCAGCAGGCCCGCCGCTTCGGCCAGTGCATGCAAGGTCGCGGTCATGGCCGCGCCTCGCGCCAGGCGATGAAGCCATCGACCGGCAACATCCGCCGCGTGGTATCGACGTGTTCGGCGAGCAGTAGACATTGTTCGCCGACCGGCATCGGCACCGCGGCCGGGCCGAAGTTGAAGGCGACGTGCCAATCGCCCTCGGGCAATTGCCAACCGGCCGCCAGCGCGCCTTCTCCCAGGCGCCGCACCGGCAAGGCGCGTGCGTGGGCCAGGCCGGGGACCAGCCAGCGGCGGCGCAAGGCCAGCAGATGCTTGAACCAGTTCGACCAGCGCGCGCCGTCGGCTTCGTCGGCTTCGTTGATCGGCGTGTGCGAGGCAAGGAAAGTCGCCTCGGCATTCGGGTCGGGAATATGCGCGCGCACCGCAGGATCGCTGAAGGCAGTGAACCTGGCGAATTCGCGGCGACGGCCCTCGCGCACGATCTCGTCCAGCGGCGGTTCGAAATCGGTGAAGAACAGGAACGGCTGGCGCGCGCCCCAAGGCTCGCCCATGAAGAACAACGGGATCATCGGCGTCAGCGCGGTGAGCGCCAGTGCCGCACGCAAGCGCGGTGCCGGCAGCAACGTGCGCAGGCGCTCGCCCAGGGCGCGGTTGCCGATCTGGTCGTGGTTCTGCGCGAATATCACGAAATGATCGGGCGAAATTCCGGCACTCGGCTCGCCACGCACGTGGCCGCGCGCGTCGCGCTCACCCTGGAAGGCAAAGCCTTCGGCCAGCACGCGCGCGAGGTGCGCGGTAGGGTCGTCGGCGAATGCCGCGTAGTAGCCCTCGGTCTCGCCGGTCAACAGCACATGCAGGGCGTTGTGGAAGTCGTCGTTCCACTGCGCGGTATAGCCACGTGCCAGCAGCGAAGCCTGGTTGCGCTCGTTCTCCAGCACCAGGTGGACGTGGCGCTGCGCCGGGATGGCGGCGGCGATGGCCTCGCGCAGCTGGTCGAGGAAGCTGTCCGGCACGATCGCGTGGACCGCGTCCAGGCGCAGTCCATCGAAACGATATTCGCGCAGCCACATCAAGGCGTTGTCGATGAAGTAGCGCTGCACCGCCGGCTGGCGGAAATCGATCGCCTCGCCCCAAGGCGTGGGCGCATCGCCGCGAAAGAATGCCGGCGCGTACTGGTGCAGGTAGTTGCCGTCCGGGCCGAAGTGGTTGTAGACCACATCAAGCAGCACGCTCAGTCCGTGCGCGTGGGCCGCATCGACCAGCGCCTTCAGCTCCTGCGGCGAGCCGTAGGCGGTGGCCGGCGCGTACGGCAGCACGCCGTCGTAGCCCCAGTTGCGTTGCCCGGCGAACTGCGACACCGGCATCAGCTCGAGCGTGGTGATGCCCATCGCCGCCAGCTTGGGCAGCTGTTCGCGCAAGCCGGCATAACCCCCACAGGTGCCCAGGTGTACTTCGTAGATGACCGCCTCGTTCCAGGGCCGGCCTTGCCAGTCAGGCGTCTGCCAGGCGTAGGCTTCTTCCAGCACGGCGCTGGCGCCGTGCACGCCATCGGGCTGCCAGCGCGAGGCGGGATCGGGTACCGGTTCTGCGTCATCGAAACGGTAGCGATAGCGCATGCCGCTGTGGGCGGGCGCTTCGATGAAGAAGTAACCGCCCGGTTCCGGCAGCATCGGCAGCGCTTGCGTTTCCAGCACCAATTCGGCCCTGGCGGCAGCCGGCGCCCAGACGCGGAAGCCATAGTGGCCCGGCGCCGTCGCCCAGGCACCCAACGGTCCGGGAGGCGCGAGTGCCGCGGGCGGCACGCTCATGTCGCGGCCCGCAGGTAAATCGTGGCGAGAGGCGGCAGGGTCAAGGCCAGCGACTGCGGGTGCCCGTGCAGGGGGATGGCCTCGGCCCAGCAACCGCCGGCGTTGCCGAGGTCGCTGCCGCCGTAATGCCGGCTGTCGCTATTGAGACATTCCTGCCAGAGCCCGGCGCGCGGCACGCCGACGCGGTAGCCATGGTGCGGTTGCGGCGTGAAGTTGCTCACCGCCAGTAGCGGTGGGCCGCCTTCGGGATCGTGGCGGACGAAGGCGAACACGCTGTTGCGGTGGTCGTCGCCGATGCTCCATTCGAAGCCCTCCGGCGTATGGTCGCCGCGGTACAGCGCCGGCTGCGTGCGCAGCTGCGCGTTGAGATCGCCGAGCAAGCGCGCCACGCCGGCATGTTCCGGTTGCTGCGCGCGCGCCCAGTCCAGCGCGGCATCGTGGTCCCACTCGCCGGGTTGACCGAACTCGCCGCCCATGAACAACAACTTGGCGCCCGGATGCGCCCACATGAAAGCCAGGTAGGCGCGCAGATTGGCGCGGCGCTGCCAGTCGTCGCCGGGCATGCGCGCGAACAGCGAACCTTTGCCGTGCACCACTTCGTCGTGCGACAGCGGCAGCACGAAGCGCTCGGAGAAGGCGTACACCAGGCCGAAGGTCATCTCACTGTGGTGATGCGAGCGGTGCACCGGGTCACGCTGCAGGTAATGCAGGGTGTCGTGCATCCAGCCCATGTTCCATTTGTGGCTGAAGCCCAGGCCACCGTGTTCGACCGCGGCGGTCACGCCCGGCCAGGCCGTGGATTCCTCGGCGATCACCATCACCCCGGGGAAGCGGGCGGCGATCTCGGCGTTGAGCCGGCGCAGGAACGCGATCGCTTCGAGGTTCTCGCGGCCGCCGTGGGCATTGGGCACCCACTCGCCTTCCTCGCGGCTGTAGTCGCGATAGAGCATCGAGGCCACTGCGTCCACGCGCAGGCCATCGACATGGAACCGCTCGATCCATTCCAGCGCGCTGCCTACCAGGTAGGCCGATACTTCATGACGGCCGTAGTTGTAGATCAACGTGTTCCAGTCGCGATGGAAGCCTTCGCGTGGATCGGCGTGTTCGTACAGGGCGGTGCCGTCGAAGCGTTGCAGGCCGTGGTCGTCGTTGGGAAAGTGCGCGCTGACCCAATCCAGGATCACGCCGATGCCGGCGCGGTGGCAGCTATCGACGAAGCGGGCGAAGGCATGCGGGTCGCCATGGCGCGCGGTCGGGGCGTACATGCCCAGTGGCTGATAACCCCACGAACCACCGAACGGATATTCGGTGACCGGCAACAACTCGATATGGGTGAAGCCCAGCGACTGCACGTAGGGGATGAGCTCGGCGGCAAGCGCGTCCCAATCGAGCAATTCGCCCTGGGCATCGCGGCGCCAGGACGCGGCGTGCAGTTCGTAGATCGACAACGGCGCCGGGGCGCGCGCATCCGCACGCCGCGCCATCCAGGCGTCGTCCTGCCAGGGGAACGGCTCGGCCGACGGCACCCGCGAAGCGGTGGCGGGGGGCAGCTCGGCCCAACGCGCGACCGGATCGGCCTTGTGCGGCAAGCGGGTGCCGTCGGCGGCGGTGATCTCGAACTTGTAGCGCACCCCGGCCGGGAGCCGCGGTACGAAGATTTCCCAGACGCCGGCCTCATGGCGCAGCCGCATCGGGTGGCGGCGGCCATCCCAACCGTTGAAGTCGCCGACCACGGCGACGCGACGGGCATTGGGCGCCCACACCGCGAAGCGCACCCCCGGCACCCGTTCGTGGGTGGTGTGGTGCGCACCGAGCGCAGTGCGCGCGGCCTCGCCGTCGCCCTCGCGCAGGCGCCGCAGGAGGTCATCGTCCAGCACCGCGCCGAAGGCATAGGCGTCTTCGATGAGTTCAGGGCCAATCGGCCATTCGATGCTCAGGCGGTAGTCGAGCGGCAGTGGCAGCGTCGCCTCGTACAGTCCATCGCCGAGCGCCTGCATTTGCGCCAGCCGATGCCCGCGCGCATCGACCACGGTGACCGCCAGGGCGCCGGGCAGCAGCGCGCGCACGCGCCGCCGCCCGTCCGGCAGGCGATGCGGGCCGAGCAGGGCGAAGGCGTCGCCCGGCTCGGCCCGCGCCAACGCGCGCAATGCCGCGCTGGGCTCGGCGGCGCCGGTTTCTTCGAATGCCATCGTCTCGGCCGTTGAGGCCTGCCCACGCTCCCCGGCGCGCTCGTTCATGTCAGCTCCACCGACGTGCGTCGGTACAACGCCATGTACTGGTTGCCAGCCACGTCCCAGCCACTGGGACGCAGCATCGCCGCGCGCCGCATCGCCCCGAGCAGGCTGGGCAGGCGGAAGGTGCGGAACGCGCGCAGCAGGCACCGGCGCAAGGCGTCGGCGCTGGCGCCGTGAAACAGGAAGCCGGTGACGCCGTCGTCCACGGTGTCGATCAGGCCGCCGGTGGCGTGCGCGATCGGCAGGCAACCGAAGCGCTGCGCGTACATCTGGCTGAGCCCGCAGGGTTCGAAGCGCGAAGGCATCAACAGGAAGTCGGCACCGGCGAACATGGCGCGCGCCAGCGCTTCGTCGAAGCCGATATGCGCGCCGACATGGCCGGGGTAACGCCGCGCCAATGCCGCCACCTGCTGTTCGATCTGCGGCTCGCCACCGCCGATGACCACGATCTGGCCGCCGGCGGCGACGATCTGCGGCGCCACCTCGCAGGTCAGGTCCAGGCCCTTCTGGTGCACCAGCCGCGAGACCACTGCGAACAGCGGGCCCTGGCTATCGGGCAGGCCGAAGGCGCGGCGCACGTGGGCGGCGTTGTCGGCGCGACCCTGCCATTGAGTGACGCTGAAGCGCGCCGGCAGGTGGGCGTCGGTGCGCGGATCCCAACTGGCATCGATGCCGTTGACGATGCCGCTCAGCGCGCCGCGCGAGGCTCGCTGCGCCAGCAGTTGGTCCAGGCCGCAGCCATCGTCGGGGGCGACGATCTGGTTGGCATAGCTGTGGCTGACCGTGTTCACCTGGCGCGCATTGACGATGCCGCCGCGCAGGAACGAGAGCTGGCCATGGAAATCCAGTTCGCCGGCGTGCTCACTCGGCACGCCCAAGGCCGGCGCCAGCGACGCCGGGAACAGGCCCTGGTAGGCGAGGTTGTGGATGGTCAGCAGGCACGGGGTGGTGCCGCCGCGCCAACGCACGTAGGCCGCAGCCAGCGCGCTTGGCCAGTCGTTGAGGTGCAGCAGCTGGGGCCGCCAGTCGAGCCCGGCGCGGCCAGCGGCGATCTCCGCGGCGGCGTGCGACAAGGTCGCAAAGCGCAGCGCGTTGTCCGGCCACTCCTGGCCTTCGGCATCGACGTAGGGCGTGCCCTCGCGTTCGAACAGGGCGGCGCAGAGCAGGACGTAGACCGGCAGGCCATCGGACTGTTCGAGCCGGCCGATGTCGCAAGCCGGCAGACCGGCCTGGGCCGGGACCCGGCCGACCCTCTGCAGCTTGCCGGCGCGGGCCAGGACATCGCGGTAGCCCGGAATCAGCACGCGCACGTCGTAGCGCCGGCGCAGCGCGCGGGGCAACGCGGCGGCGACGTCGCCGAGGCCACCGGCCTTGACGAAGTCGGCCATCTCCGGGACTACGAACAACGCACTGTCGCGCACGGGCGCGATGTCCATCTGCCATTCGTGATGGCGGATGAAGCGTCCACGGGCATCGCGCTGGCGCGGCGGGCGCGGGCGCAAGGGCCGCCGGGTACGCAGTGCCGCGGGGGCAGCGACAGTCAAGGTTGTGCTGTCGGGTGTATCAGGGGTCAGCAAAGCAGCCATCACGGCATCCGTCAGTGGGGGGTGGACGGAAACAACAGGAAAGGAAAAGCCATCACCCAAAAACCGGGGCGATGTCGCAACAGGGGTGGGGCGACACAGGCTTTCGCGAATACACAACGAGAGCCTGCACCGCGATACTCGACAAATGCCGATAAAAGGCACGTGAAACATTGGCAGTGGTTTGATGACAAAACGCTCTAAGCCAGTTACCTGACGCGTTCATCCCCGCGCGCGCGGTCGCGCGCTGGCCTGTCCCCGCATTCAAGCCCTCGCCTTCGGAGCCGATAACCCGTTATCGAAACCCCTCCCCTCGCCCCGAATGCCCGACCACCGCGAACCTCCTTCTTCCCGCCGCGGCGCCCTGCGCCGTTGGTGGCCGCGCGGTGGCGCCGCGCCGGAGGCTGGCCGCGGTAGCGCGCTGGCGGGCACCTACCTGCCTGCGGGCGGCGCGGCCGCCGGGGTGTTGCCGGACTCGCCGCCGTTCGATCCGGCCGCGGCCACCGCCGCCCTGCAACGCCTGTTCGTCAGCGCGCGCCAGCCGCCCGCGCTGCTGGCTGCCTTCGCCGAGGGCATGTGCACGCTGCACGGCGAACTGGCCGACATGGGCGCGCGCCTGCGCAACGCCCATCTCGCCGACGACTGGGAAGCCTACGGACGAGCCCTGCGGCAGTTGATCGACAAGTACATCCGCACCATCGACCTGGAACCGGTGGGCGGCGCCCGCAGCGAGGCCGAGCAATGGCGCGACCTGCTGCGCCTGGCCCTGGGCACCGCCCTGGCCACGGCCCTGCAGCGCGACCGCCCGCTGACCGAGGAGTCGCAGGCGCTGGCCAATGCCTTGCGCGGCTGGCACCCGGGGCAGCCGCTACAGCACTTCGAGCAGCGCGTGCGCGAGCTGTGCCACCAGATCGGCCTGCGTGCCGAAGACAGCCACGAGCAGCAGAACTTGCTGCTGGGCCTGTTCGACCTGTTACTGGAGAACGTCGGCGAACTGCTCGACGACCGCAGCTGGTTGCAGGGGCAGATCGGCGCGATCCGCCAGCTGATCGCCGGGCCGCTGGACAAGAACACCCTGGAACAGGCGCGCGGCAGCCTGCGCGAGGTGATGTACAAGCAGGGCCTGCTCAAGCAGGGCATCGCCGAGTCCAAGGACGCCATGCGCGGCATGATGGTGTCCTTCGTCGACCGCCTCGACGGCATGGCCGCCAGCACCGGCCAGTACCACGACCGCGTCGCCGGCTACTCGCAGGCCATTGCCAGCGCTCGCAGCATCTCCGAGCTGGGGCGGCTGTTGCAGGACATCCTCGCCGACACCGCCGGGGTACAGGCCCAGGCCTTGCGCGCGCGCGACGAATTGGTCGAGGCCAAGCGCCAGGTCGACGATGCCGAAGCGCGCATCCATGCGCTGGAGCAAGAGCTGCGCGACATGTCCGACCTGGTGCGCGAGGACCAGTTGACCGGTGCCTTGAACCGGCGCGGCTTCGAGGAACTGTTCGCCCGCGAGCAGTCGCGCACCCTGCGCGGCGGCCAGCCGCTGTGCGTGGCGTTGATCGACCTGGACGATTTCCGCCTGCTCAACCAGACCCACGGCCACGCCGGTGGCGACGCCGCGTTGCGCCACCTGGTCGCGACCGCGCGCACGGTGTTGCGGGCCAGCGATGCCATCGCCCGTTTCGGCGGCGAAGAATTCGTCCTGCTGTTGCCCGACGCCACCGCCTTCGAAGCCCACGCCGCGGTCGTGCGCCTGCAGCGTGCGCTGGCCCAGCGCGCGTTGCTGCACGAGAACCTGCGCGTGTTCGTGACCTTCAGCGGCGGCGTGGCGGTATGCCAGCCCGGCGAGAGCGCGGACTCGGCGGTCAAGCGCGCCGACCGCGCGATGTATGCGGCCAAGCAGGCCGGCAAGAACCGGGTGCTGGACGCGGAGTGACATCAGCACCTGTACGCGAGCGCTGACAGCTCGGGGCTGATGGCCCGAGGCCGGGAACCCTCGGCGCCGGAATTACTCGATGCCGCCGGCGAGCCCGAAGGTCAGCATGGATTCCTTGCCGGCCGCATACGGCTTCCAGCCCGGCAACCCCGCCCCATTCGGATTCCCCGTGCGCACGAAATTGACCAGGTAGCCGCGCGCATTCGCCGACAGCGCCTGGTCCGCCGGGCGGGTGTCGCTGCCGTAGCGCACGCCCACGGTGCCGAAGAAATAAGGAATATCGCTGGCATGGGCCGCACCCTTGGGATGCAGCCCGCGCGTGGCCTCGGCGACGTAGCCGAAGCGGTAATGCCAGGTCGGCAGCCCGGCCGCGGCGAATACGTCGGCGGTGTGGCGCGCGCCGGCAATCATGAAACCTTCCGGCCCGCCAATATCGTCGGCGGTCGCGCCCACCAGCACCGGCACGTGGTTGAAGCGCCCGGCTGCATAGGCCGCAGCGAAGTCCACCGCCACCTTGCCATCGACGAACGGCGAGACGTAGCTGCCCGCCTCCTGCGCCTGGCCCATCGTGGTCAGGTCCAAGCCCGACACAATTGCGTCCGCCGGCAACGCGCGCAGCTTGGCGATGGCCGTGGCATCGTCGCCGGCAATGCCCAGCCCGCGCGCGAACTTCAAACCGGCCTGCTCGGCCTGGGCGAGGCTGCCGCCGTTGCGCGGCTCACCACCGGACTGGATCACCGCCTTCTGGAACAGCCCCTGCGCCAACGGTGAGGTCAGCAGCGCATGCACCGACATCCCACCCGCGCTCTCGCCCATCACCGTGACGTTGCCCGGGTCGCCACCGAAGGCGGCGATATTGCGCTTGAGCCACTGCAGCGCGGCAATCTGGTCCATGAAGCCGTAATTGCCCAACTGTCCGGCATCGGCCGCGGCCTGGGTGAGCTGCGGATGGGCGAAGCTGCCGAAGCGTCCCAGCCGGTAATTGAAGCTGAAAACCAGCACACCCTCGCGCGCCAAGGCGGCACCGGCGTAGCTGGGCGGCGAGGCGCCGCCGTTGACGAAGCCGCCGCCGTGGATCCACACCAGCACCGGCAGCGGTCCGTTTGCCTGCTTCGGGCGCCAGACATTGGCGTACAGGCAATCCTCGGAAGGTTGGGTGGCCAGCGGCGCATCGTCAGTGGCGAAGGGCGTCTGCATGCAGTCGGGCCCGTAGGCACGCGCCTGGCGCACGCCTTGCCAATGCGGCGCCGACTGCGGCGCCCGCCAGCGCAACTCGCCCACCGGCGGCGCGGCGTAGGCAATGCCCTTGAACACGATCAAGCCATTGCCTTGCTGGCCCTGCAGGCGGCCACCTTCCACCGTGACCTGCGGCTCGGCCTCCGCCGCTCGCAGCGGCGACGTCCACGCGCCCGTCAACGCCATCCCGACCATCAGCCATGCGCTACGCGCCATGCACTTGTCTCCCAAACAGTTGCTTGCCATTAGTGCGCCGCCGGCGCGCCGCGGAACTTTTGCCAGGCAGTGACCGCAGCCAGCACCACCGCACCGGCGATCACCCCGACCACGACATTGCCCAGCTGCGCCACCAGCCCCGCGACCCAGCCACTGTCCGGGCCCAGCTCGACGATGAAGTGATGCAGCGCCGGCACGTTGTGCACCAGGATGCCGCCGCCGACCAGGAACATCGCCACCGTGCCCACCACCGACAAGGTCTTCATCAGCCACGGCGCCGCGTACAGGATGCCGCGGCCAAAGGCCGCCAGCGCGGCGCCCTTGCGGGTCAGCCACAGGCCGACATCGTCGAGCTTGACGATGCCGCCGACCAAGCCGTACACGCCGATGGTCATCGCCAGGGCGATGGCGATCAACACGCCCACCTGCTGGCCGAACGGCCGGCCGGTGACCACGCCGAGCGAGAGCACGATGATCTCCGCCGAGAGGATGAAATCGGTACGGATGGCGCCCTTGACCTTGTCCTTCTCCAGCGCCAGCACGTCCACCGGAGCCTCCGTGAGCCGCTGCACGCGCTCGGCGCGCGCCTGCTCGCTCTGCACATCTTCCTCGCCGCGGTGCAGCCATTTGTGCGCGAGCTTCTCCACGCCTTCGAAGCACAGGTAGGCACCGCCGATCATCATCAGCGGCACCACCAGCGGGATCGGGTAGCCGCGGCCACGCAGCCAGACTTCCAGCGCGCTGATCGCCAGCGCCGCTGGCACCAGGATCGCCTTGTTCACCAGCGAGCCCTTGGCCACCGCCCACACCACCGGCAACTCGCGATCGGCATGCACCCCGGTCACCTGCTGCGCATTGAGCGCCAGGTCGTCGCCAAGCACGCCGGCGGTTTTCTTGGCCGCCACCTTGGTCAGGATGGAGATGTCATCGAGCAAAGTGGCGATGTCGTCGAGCAGGGTAAGCAGGGTAGCGCCGGCCATCGGGGATTCCGTTCAAGAGGGTCGAGGACGATTCTCGCCGATCGCACGCGCGCCGGGGTGTGCGTGGCGCGATGGGATTCACCGGGCGACGACCGACCGCCCCCGACACTGGCGCCCATCTGATGCGGAGTGCCTGCCTTGACCGGCCATAGCGATACCCTGCCCGTTCCTTCCAACGGCGCCGCCCCACCCGGCGCGACGCCTGCGCCGCGCAATGCCGATCCAGCGTTGGTGGGCGGCATGAGCCGGCGTACCCAGATCCTTCGCCTGCTGCTGCGCTATCGCAATTCCGGGGTGTTCTCCGGACTGAACCTGGACCCGACCGTGACCGCCGAGGTTTCAGCGGACGGCAATCCCGAGCAGTTCGTGCGTGACCTCGAAGCGCTGGGGCCCACCTTCGTCAAGCTCGGGCAGATGCTCTCGACCCGGCCGGACCTGGTGCCGCCGGAGTTCGCCAGCGCGCTGGAGCGCATGCAGGAGCAAGTGGGGGCGATTCCGGCCGAACGCGTGCGCGAGATTTTCGAAGAGGAAATCGGCGTTTCCATCTCCAAGGCGTTCTCCAGTTTCGACGAAGTGCCGCTGGGCTGCGCTTCGTTGGCCCAGGTGCACATGGCCACGCTGCGCGATGGCCGCGAAGTGGCGGTGAAAGTGCAGAAGCCCGAAGTCGCCGCGCAGGTGCGCTCGGACCTGGACGTGCTGCGCAGCTTCGCCAATGCCGCCGACCGCCTGACCGGCCTGGGCCGGCGCGTGCGCTTCGCCGACTGGCTCAACGAGTTCGCCAAGACGCTGATCGCCGAACTCAACTACGAGGCCGAAGCCGAGAACCTGGTGCGCTTCGGCCAGCACCTGGCGCCGTTCCCGGAACTGTGGATACCGCAGCCGGTGTGGGACTTCACCGGCCGCCGCGTGCTGACCATGGAAATGGCCCGCGGCGTGCGCGTGGACGCGATCCCGCCGGTGCGTCGCACCGAGCAGGACATGGCGCCGGTGGCCAGCGCGCTGATTCGCGGCTATCTCGACCAGATGTTCGTGCACGGCGAGATCCACGCCGATCCGCACCCGGGCAACCTGCGCGTCACCGACGACGGCCGCCTGGCGATCTTCGACCTGGGCATGGTCGCGCACGTGCCGCCGCGGTTGCGCGAGCGCCTGCTGAAGCTGTTGTTCGCGGCGGTGGACGGGCGCGGCGAGGAAGTGGCCGACGAAACCATCGCGCTGAGCACGCGGCTGGAAGACTACGACGAAGAGCGCTACCTGCGTGAAGTGGGGCAGATGATCGCGCGCTACGCCGCCCACGACACCACCACCGAGGGCCAGGTGGTGCTGGAGTTGGTACGCATTGCGACCGCCACCGGCCTGCGCACGCCGCCGGAGCTGAGCCTGCTCGGCAAGACCCTGCTCAACCTCGAAACCGTGTGCCGGATGCTGTCGCCGGAACTGGATATCCGCCGCGTGGTCGAGCGCCACTTGCAGAGCGTGATGCGCGCGCGCCTGCGCAAGTCGCTATCGGCGGCCAACCTGGCCAGCGAGGCGATGGAAGTGCAGACCCTGCTGCGCGAAAGCCCGCGACGCCTGACCGACATCCTCTCGCTGCTGGCCGAGAACCGCCTGCAGATGAAGGTGACCGGCCTGGAAGAGTCGCACCTGATGGAGAACCTGCAGAAGATCGCCAACCGCGTCTCCGCAGGCATCGTCACCGCCGCGTTGATCCTGGCCTCGACCCAGATGATGCGCATCCCGACCACGTTCCACCTGTGGGGTTACCCGGCCATTGCGCTGGTGCTGTTCGTGCTGGCGGTGTTCCTGGGGCTAGGCATCGTGCTCAGCGCCTTGCTGTTCGACCGCCGCGCCCGCGCCCACGAAGAGCGCGGGCACCGCTAGCCCACGCGCGCAGCTGCGCTCAACGCAGCCGCGCGTCGGCCCAGGCCACCAGCGGCGGCAGTGCGCCGGGCGCGGTGTCGGGCGCGGCGGCGACCAGTTCGATCACCTCCACGCCGGTCACTGCGACATCCACGTCCAGCGGCGCGGCGCCGCTGTTACCTTCGAATAACAACTTGCCATCGCCGTAGACGCGAAAAGCAACCGGCTTCGGCGCGGCGGCATCGTCCTGCAGCCCTACCTTCGCGGTGAAGCGGGAGAACGCGCGACCGGCCTTCACTTCCAGACGCGAGTTGGCATGGAGGCCGATGCCATACGGATGGCGCACGCCCACCAGCTGCAACGGCTGGCCGTAAGGCGTTGCATCGGCGCGCGGCATACCCGTTGCCTCGGTGAGCGCGGAGCTATAACCGGGGTGACCAGCGGCGGCCACATGGATGCGCGCGGTCATCTCGGTCAGCAAGGTGGCCTGTGGATCTGCCGGCGTACCGCTGACCTTGAGCAGCATCGACTGGCGCGGCGCCAGCTTGAACGCGAGTGCCTCGCGCGTGGACGGCAGGTCGCGGCGTTGCCACAGGTCGCGCACTTTGTAAGCAGCCCCTTGCTGCAGCTTCAGTTGCACCGGGTCCACCCGCGCCATCGCGGGCCGTTCGCCACGATTGAACAACAACACCGCGCGTTCGCCACGCGCCGCCAGCGGCTTGACCAGCACCTGCACGCCGCCCTCGTCCAGCACCAGGTTGCCCTGGTTGCCGGCCGGGTCCTGATCGACGGCGATGACTTCGGGATTGGATAGCAGCGCGATCAACGAATCGGGCGCATGCACCAGGTCGAAGCCCAGCAGCAGCGGCGCGGCCAGGATCGCCCACATCGAGAAATGCGTGCGCGCCTGTTCCAGGTGCTTGGGGTCGAAATCGCCCAGGCCGACGGCGAGCATGTCCGGATCGTTCCAGCGCCCGGGGCCGGCATAGAGCTCGCGCCGGGTGGCAGTATCGAAGTTGTGCAGCATGCTCTCCCAGGTCGCCTCGATATCGCTGCTGGTGCGCCACAGGTTGCCGTGCTCGCCGCCCCAATCGCGCACGCCGGCCTGGCCCCAGGGGCAGATCGAGAAGACGAAATCGTTGTCGGGGTTGAGCTCGGCCAGCAATCGGCCGATCCGCGCATAACGCGTCTCCACCGCGTCGGCGTCGGTGCCCACCGCATCCTCGCGCACGATCAACGGCCGCAGCGCGCGGTAATGGTCCTCGCGCACCGGCTCGCTGCCCGGGCCGAAGTCGGCCACGCCGCAGGCGTCCACCTTGAGATAGTCGAAACCCCAGTCCTGGAACATTGTCTTCAGGTCCGAATACTCAAATCCCTGCAAGCCGATCTCGCGCTCGGCCACGCCGCCTACCGGCAGGTTCGGGCTGCTGCGGTCGAAGGCCTGCGAGCAGGCGTTGCGGCCGATGTCGGTGTACAGGCCGGCCTTGAAGCCCATCGAGTGCAGGCGGTCGGTCCAGGCACGGAAGCTGGTCCCTGCATCGGCAGTACGGGCGAGGGGGAACATCGCGGTGCGGATCTCGAACGTGCCGTCGGTCTGGCGGCGCAACCACCAGCCATCGTCGACATTGATATAGCGATAGCCGGCTGCCTGCAGGCCACGCTGGCGCATGGCTTCGGCCACGCCGAGGATCTTGGCCTGGTCGACTTCGGTGCGGAACGCGTTCCAGGGATTGAATCCCATCGGCGGCGTCTGCGCAGCGCCGGCGCCGTAGACACTGAAACGGCCGCTCGGTTCGAGCGCATCGTGCGGCTGGCTGGCGAACGCGCCGCCCACCGGTGCGGCGAGGGCCAGGGCCAGCACCAGGCCGCAGCGACGGCGGTAAGACGACGGGGGGATCGAGAAGGGCATCGCGCGGTCCTGGAGGTCGGCTGGCGCAGGCGCGCCCGGCCCGATTCTCAACCAAACTTCGGCGGTTTGGTATCCATTTCGTTTCGTCATGGGAGCCAGATGTTTCGCTATATTGCGCTTCGGGACAGAAAGCCCGGCCGCCGCAGATAACGCCCGCCTAGCATCCTGCCCTCTAAGCTATGCCGCGAATCCCAAGCCCACTGCCCGGAAACCCGCCATGATCGCCAAGAACACGATCTGCCTGTGGTACGACTCGGCCGCGCTCGAAGCGGCGACCTTCTACGCCAAGACCTTTCCGGACAGCGCCGTCGGCGACATCTTCCACGCGCCTTCGGACTTCCCCTCCGGCAAACAGGGTGATGTCCTCACCGTGCAGTTCACCGTACTCGGCATCCCCTGTCTCGGCCTCAACGGCGGCAGTGCGTTCAAGCAGACCCAGGCGTTTTCGTTCCAGGTCGCCACCGACGACCAGGCCGAGACCGACCGCTACTGGAATGCGATCGTCGGCAACGGCGGCCAGGAGAGCGCTTGCGGCTGGTGCCAGGACAAGTGGGGCGTGTCGTGGCAGATCACGCCGCGGGTTTTGAGCGAAGGCATCGCCGATCCGGACCCGGCCGTGGCCAAGCGCGTATTCGAGGCGATGATGACGATGCGCAAGATCGACGTGGCCGCGATCGAAGCGGCACGACGCGGTTAAAGGCACGGCAGTACGGTGGGGGGCGCGCACGACGAACTGCGCACCGACGGACGCTGTTTCACCTACGTCCTGCCGTGTGCGTGGGAAGACTTCTGCAAGATCGGCTTCTCGCGCGCGCCGCTTTCGCGCTTGCGCAGCCTGCACCGGCGTTGGTTCGAATTCTTCGACCTCGACGCCGGCACGCTGATAGAAGCCGAGACCGAGCGCGATGCGCGTGACCTTGAACTGGCATTGCGGCGCCCGCTCAAGGCACATCGTGCGCCGGCACCGCTGACGATTGCACTGGCCGCTGGCGGCAAGACCGAGTGGGTGCGGGGCGCCAACAGCCAATTGGCCGCAGCCGCGCGCGAGCTGGCCGAGCAAGGCTATCGGGTGTATCCGCTGCGACCTTGGGCACGCGCGGCAGCGCTGCAGCAGGTCGATTGGTTGTTCGATTGGAGCACTGCCCAGTTGCCGCCGGGCGAACTTGATTTCCATGCTGCCGATACACCGGCGCGCCGAGCCCTGCGCGACCTGCTCGACAGCCACGCCGCGTTGGATATCGACCTGCAGCCGCATCTGCCCGCGCATGTATGGGAGTGGTATCGGGGCCGTTGAGCCGCGCTCAGGGGTTCATCACCTTGCTTGGAGTCATCGGCGTGCTGCGCACCCGTCGCCCGGTAGCGTGGTAGATCGCGTTGCACACTGCGGCGGCCACGCTGACCAGCCCGATCTCGCCAACGCCCTTGGCCCCCAGGGCGCTGACCACAGTGTCCGGCTCTTCGACGAAGATCACCTCGATATCATGGACATCGGCGTTGACTGCAACGTGGTATTGAGCGAGGTCGCGGTTCATGAAGCGGCCCAGTCGATGGTCTGCCTCGGTGTGCTCGTGCAAGGCCGCACTGAGACCCCAGATGATGCCGCCGATGATCTGGCTGCGTGCGGTCAGCGGATTGAGGATGCGCCCGGCGTCGATGGCGCTGACCACCCGGGTCACGCGCACAGTGCCGAGCTCCTCGTCCACGCGAACCTCGACGAACACCGCGCTGTGGGTGGCGCGTACGTATTTGCGCTGGCGCAGCAGGTTAGGCAGCAGCAAGTAGGACTCCTCCACCCCCTCGCCGGCTTGCGCGGCCACCAGTTCGCTCAGCTCGACAGCGACACCAGGATCGTCGCGCAGCCACAGCCTCCCCTCGCCAAAGCCGACATCGGCGAAACGGACGCGAGCGAAAGTGCCGGGGTCGCGCCGGCGCGCAAGCCGCAGCAGCTTGCGTTGCAGTTTCTCGCAGGCCCCGGCCACCGCCGAGCCCACCGTGGCCACATGCGAGGAGCCGCCCTCGATCGGCGCGACCGGCAGAGTCGAGTCGCCGAGCACGAAACTCACCCGTTCCAGCGGCAGGCCGAAGGCCTCGGCGGCAATCTGGGTCATCACCGTATAGGTGCCGGTGCCGATATCGGTGGCCGCGCTGCTGACTACCAGGCGGCCATCGCTGCCGAAGCGCGCGCGCGCGCGGGCGAACATCTGCATGGCATCCCACTGGCCGGTTGCCATGCCCCAGCCGACCCATTCGCGACCTTCGCGGCGGGCGCGCGGCTGCAACGGCCGCGCGTGCCAGCCGAAGCGCTCGGCGCCGCGTTGGTAACACTCGCGCAGCGGCTTGGTCGAGTAAGGCTTGTCATCGGCCGGGTTGCGCTCGGCATAGTTGCGCAGACGCAGTTCCAGTGGATCGATGCCCAGCTCGTAGGACAACTCGTCCATCGCCACTTCCAGGGCATGGGTGCCATGCGCCGCGCCTGGCGCCCGCATGTCGATCGGGCTGTAGTGGTCGAGTTCCACTAAGCGGTAGCCGAGATGCACGTTGGGGCAGGTGTAGAGCTGGCCACTCCAGTTGACGACTACCTCGACGTAATCCTCCAGCCGCGAGGTCTCGGCATAGGCTTCGTGCCAGATTGCCTGTAGCCGGCCCTCGGCATCGGCGGCGAGTTTGACCCGCTGCACGGTTTCGGGGCGGTGTCCGAAGGTGAACATCTGCTGCCGCGTCATCACCACGCGGACCGATCGCTGCAGGTGCAGCGCCGCCATCACCGCCAGCGGCAACTGGTATTGCGGCCGCAGGCCGGAGCCGAACGCGCCACCGACGAACGGATTGCGCACCGTGACCTGCTCCTTGGGCAGGCCGAACACGTGCGAGACATACCAGCGGCTGTTCTGCGAACCCTGGGTCTTGTCGTAGATCAGCAGCCGGCCATCGGGCTCGCGAATGACGGTGGAGGCGAACAGCTCCATCGGATTGTGGTGCTCGGTGCCATTGTAGTAATCGGCCTCGATGCGGAACGGCGCCTGCGCCAGCGCTTGCTGCGGCTCGCCTTTGTCGGCGGGGGGAGGGGAAAATCCGGCCTTGAATCCGCGCGGCTTGCGCGCGCGCGACAAACCGGCCTGCAACTCGGTCTGGTGCGGTTCGGCCTGGTAGTGGACCACCACCCGCGAGGCCGCGTGCCGCGCGGCTTCGAAGGTCTCGGCGAGCACCAGCGCCACCGGCTGCCCGCTGTAGTGGACCTGCGCGTCATACAACGGCCGGAACGGCTTGCCGCCCGGCGCGGTCATGTCCTTGTACTGGAAGCCACTGCGGCGCATGTGCGGGCGATTGTCGTGGGTGAGCACCGCCAGCACGCCCGGCACCGCCTGCGCCGCGGCCAGCTCGAAACCGACGATGCGGCCACGCGCAATCGTGCTGTTGACGGCCACGCCATAGACAAGGTCGGCCGCCGGCCAATCGGCCGCGTAGCGCGCCTGGCCGGTAACCTTTGCGCGGCCGTCGACGCGCGTCGCCGCAGTGCCGGTCGGGCGGGGTCCGGTGCCGGCATCGGCGCGCGGCATGAAGTGCTGGCGGGATGTCATCGGGCGGCCTGCCGCTGATCGCCACGGTTGTCCACGGTGCCTGTTGCGGCGGTCTCAAGCGCATGCACGATGGCGCGGCGGGCCAAGGGGATCTTGAAGGCGTTCTGGCCCTGCGGCACGGCCTGTTCGAGCAGTTGCCCGGCGGCGGCATCGAAGGCGGCGGCATTGCATTGCGCACCCACGAGGCTGGCTTCGACGGCCGTATCGCGCCAGGGCTTGTGCGCAACGCCGCCCAGTGCCAGGCGCGCTGCGCGGATGCGGCCACCATCATCCAGGGCCAGCGCCGCCGCCACCGACACCAGCGCGAACGCATAGGACAGGCGTTCGCGGATCTTGATGTAGGCGCTGTGGGCGGCGAAGGCATCGGCCGCCGGCAGTTCGATTGCGAGGATGAGCTCGTCCTCGTCCAGGTGCGTGTCGCGCTCCGGCGTGTCGCCGGGCAGGCGATGGAACTGGTCGAAGGCTATGCGCCGTTCCCCCCGCGTACTGGCCACGACGACGGTCGCATCCAGCGCGGCCAGGGCCACGCACATATCCGAGGGATGCGTAGCGATGCACTGCGGGCTCGCGCCGAGGATGGCGTGGTACTTGGTAAGCCCGCCGATGGCCGGACAGCCACTGCCGGGCCGGCGCTTGTTGCAGGGCACGCCGGGGTCGTAGAAATAAGTGCAACGCGTGCGCTGCAACAGGTTGCCGCCATTGCTGGCCATGTTGCGGATCTGCGGCGAGGCACCGGCCAGGATCGCTGCCGAGAGCAACGGGAAGCGCTCGCGCACCCGCGGGTCATACGCAGTGTCGGCATTGCGCGCGGTCGCGCCCAGGCGCAGGCCGCCAGCGGGCAACTCAGTGATGGCCTGCAACGGCAATGCGTTGATGTCGATGACGCGCTGCACCGGTGCGATATGCAGCTTCATCAGGTCCAACAGGTTGGTCCCTCCGGCGACCACCCGGCTAGCGCCGTTACCAGGAGGTTGTGCCAGCCGCTGCAGCACCTCGTCCACCGTCGCGCTGGTTTCGAACCGGAACGGGTTCATCCGGGCACCGTGCCTGGCACCCAGGGTTTGACAGGCTCCGAGTCGCTGTCCTGTCCTTCGGTCTGCAATACGGACATGACCGCATCGGTGATCTGGGGATAAGCGCAACAGCGGCAGATATTGCCGCTCATCAGCTCACGCACCTGGTCGCGATTGTGGGCCTGGCCTTCATTGAGCAGGCCAACCGCAGAGCACAGCTGTCCCGGCGTGCAATAGCCGCACTGAAACGCATCGTGCTCGATGAAAGCGCGCTGCAGGGGGTGCAAGGCCTCGCCCTGGGCCAGTCCCTCGACGGTCGTGATCTCCTTGCCATCCTGCATCACCGCCAGGGTCAGGCAGCTATTGATGCGACGGCCATCGACCAGCACCGTGCACGCACCGCACTGGCCGTGGTCACAGCCCTTCTTGGTGCCGATCAGATCGAGTCGCTCGCGCAACAGATCGAGCAAGGTGACCCACGCTTCGACCTGCAACGACAGCCTTCGCCCATTGATCGTCAGCGAGATCGTATGCAGGCTGCTGGCGAACTCGCCGGCCGCTTCCGGCGCGATCGCGCTCACAGCGCAATGGCCCGCTGGCGATGGCGCAACGGCAAGCGGACCCGCGTCGACCACAGGCCCTGCTTGCTCAGCGTCAATTGCCCCACTACATCGACAACCCGCCAGTCCGGGTCGTAGGGCCGGTGGGTTGCGGTCCAGATCGCGTGGGCGATGGCCAGCTGCGGCGCCTCGAACCAGCGCACGCCATTGGCGTCAGATTCGACATACTCATAGCGGTGCAGCGCGTAATCGGGCACCGCGCGCTTCAGCAGCCACGCGGCTTCATGCAAGCCGACCGCGCCCAGATCGGCGCGCGAGAAGGCGCGCGCCAACCGATATTGCCATTCGCCCGGGCGCGCCATGGCCGCGGCTCAACTCAGGCAGCCTTGCTGCTCTTGCCGGCGGCCTGCTGGTTGCCGCCGCCCTCTGCGAGCATGGTCAGCTTCTCGTCGGTGGCCTTTTCTTCCTTCAAGGTTGCCAGCAGCAGCGGCAGCGCATCTTTGTAGCCCAACTGCTTGGCCAGCGCGGCGAGAGTGCCATAGGCGGCGATCTCGTAATGCTCGACCTTCTGCGCACCGCCAATCAACGCCGCATCGCGCAGCGGGCCGGCTTCGACGGAATCGATGACTTCCTTGCCCTCTTCCACCAGCCCTTCCATTGCAGCGCACTTGATGCGCTTGAGGCGGATATCCAGCAGCTCGACCACCTGGTCGATGCGCTCGATCTGGCCCTGGGTTTCTTCCAGATGGGTCTCGAAGGCAGTGGCGAGGCTAGGATTGGTCGCCGCGCGGGCGAGCTTGGGCAGCGCCTTGGTCAGCTGCTTCTCGGCGCTGTAGATGTCCGAGAGTTCGTGGATGAATAGTTCTTCGATGGTCTTGACGGCCATTGCGGGATCTCCAGTTTTCGGGGTGTCTGCAACAGCGATTGCTGCGCTGGAGGCCACGCTAGAGAGCGGCCGGTTAACCGCGTAGGTAGATCACGTGAACGTCCTGCATAGGCCGGTGCGCGATCGATTCGGCATGCGGCTCACGCCGTGCATGCAGCGCGCTCGCATCGCGCACACAGCCATGAACAGTTGCCTCGAGCGGTCACGCAGTGTTGATGGGCAGTGCGAAAAAGTGGCTGCGCAAGGCGACGCTCGCCTCCATTGGCCACAGACAGGAAATGCAATCGATGACTACCAACAGCAAGATCGAACACAGCCTCAACGACCTGATCGAGATCGCCCGCGACGGCAAGGAGTTCTATACCGAAGCCGCCGGCAAGGTGACCAACCCGGAACTCAATGCGCTCTTCACCCGCATTGCCGGCGTCAAGAGCGACATCGTCACCCGGCTGAGCGCTGCGGTCGCCAGTGCCGGCGGCCATCCCGCGGAACACGGCACGATGGTCGGCTCGATGCAGCAGTTCTACGCCAAGCTGCGCGCCATGGTCGGCGACACCGACTACGGCTACGTGGCCGAGCTGGAGGAATCGGAAGACCGCCTGCTCAAGGCCTTCCAGGAAACGCTCACCGATGCGGACACCCCGGCCGCGGCGCGCGTGGAAGTGGAGTCGCTGCTGCCGCGCGTGCGTGAGTGCCATAACGTGATGCGCGATCGCAAGCACGCGTTGAAGCAGGTTTCGTAATCCCACGCGCCTCTCCCGGAAACGGGAGACGCGGGATCGGCCCCCATCCTTGCCCCGTTCGCGGGTGCCGGGGTGGGGGCTTTTGCGTCCTCACGCCGGCGCCCCCGTTCAGGAGTACATTCACCCCCGCCGCTGAAAAACCGACCCGCCCTTTTCACGACTGCGCCAGACCAGGAGCCTTCCATGCGTCTACTTGCGTTCGTTGTGCTGGTGCCGCTGTTGTTTGCGTCCCGATCCGCCAAGGCGGTCGAGCCATTGGATACTTTCGGCGTGCGGGTGGGCGGTTACGCCACCAATTTCGATACCCGGGTGCGGGCCGATGGCGACACCTTCGATGGCACCACCGTGGACCTGCACCGCGACCTCGGGCTGGAGAAGGACCAGACCATCGGTTTCATCGCCCTGACCTGGCGCCCCTTCAATCGCCACGAGCTGGGGCTGTCCTACTACAACGACGATGCCAGTTCCGAGCACCGGCTCACCCGCGATATCGAATTCCAGGACAGCCTGTATACCGCCACCAGCACGGTGCGGGCGGAATTCGACCTGGACGCCTACGAGCTCAATTACACCTACTGGGCCTGGGCGCGCGAACGCTGGGCCCTGGGCCCGCGCGTAGGGTTGATCTGGTACCAGATGGCCCTTTCGCTGGAGCTGGACGTGAGCGTCGACGGCAACAATTTCGGCGACCGCCGCAGGGAGGAAGTCGATACCGACCTGCCCGCTCCCGCCATCGGTGCGGGATGGCGCTGGACGCCGGGCGACGATTGGCGGCTCAGTGCCGATGTCGGCTACTTCACCGCCAACATCAACGACATCGATGCCGACATCACCTACGCCCGCGCCGGCGCGGAATGGTTTCCATGGGAAAACTGGGGCTTCTGGGCCGACTACACCACGCGGCGAATCAAGGCCGATGCCGATACCAACAGCTTCACCGGCAGCCTGCGCTTCACCGATAGCGGCGTGCGCCTCGGAGTGACCTATCGTTTTTGAGCAGTGCGCCAACTTCAGCGGCGCACCGCCACCGGCACCCAGGCGTTCCATAGCGCCCTGGCCTCTTCGGCGATCACCTGCGGCTGTTCCTCGGGCCAGAACAACTTGGCCCCGGCCAGCCGCCGCACGCCGCGCGCGTTGCCGAACGCCTGTGCCAAATACTCGGCGTTGTGCCGGCCGAAGATGGTGTCGGCCATGCCCCACACCACGCGCACCGGCGCACGGGACTGCCGCAGTGCATCGGCACTTCCGGCCAGCGCATTGCGCGCCAGCGCCACGGCATAGGCATTGCCCAGACCCGTCCGCTGCTGGGTGGACAGCATTGGCCCGAAGTAGGTATCGATCGCCTCGTCGCTGGGCTGGGCCGGGTCGGTGTAGCACATGCCGCCGATGCCCTCGGCCGAGCGCGCCAGCGCAGGGTCGGCGTGCCAACGGCCGAGCCAGTCGTCGATGAAGCGGCCCTGCCGGGCAAGATCGATCACCGGCAGCATGGCCGGTGGCGGGCTGTCGATGGCGGTGTCGCAATTGGCCAGCAACAGGGTGCGCACGCGCTCGGGATGGCGCGCCAACAGTAGCTGGGCGACGGCGCCGCCACTGTCGCTGGCGACCAGGTCGGCACTGGCAATGCCCAAGGTATCCATCAAATCCAGCAGCATGGCGACCTGGTCTTCCGGCGCCACCGCCTGGCCCTCGGCGACACGGGTGTAGCCCAGGCCGAGGAAATCCGGCGCGATGCAGCGGCGGTAAGGCGCCAGCCGCGGCAATACGCCGCGCCACTGGAACCCATTGAGTGGGAAGCCGTGCAGGAACAGCGCCGCCGCGCCCTGCCCCTGTTCGACATAGGCAATGTCGCCGAACGTGGTACGCAGATAGCGACGCAAGCCGTGGAAGGCGTCCGCGTCCAATGACGGATTGGCAGCCTGGGGGCCGCCGCCGTTGGCCAGCACGCCGGAGAAAGCCAGCGAAGCACCGGCCCAGCCACTGGCGGCCAGGAATTGTCTGCGGTTCAACATGGGAACACTCCAGGAGACGCGGCCGGCAGCGGGCCGCAAGCGGTCATGCCGCGCACCTAGCCGGTGGCGGAGAATAGGTTTTGCGTCAGAGGGCGCCCGGCCGGCCGGGCGCGGTCACATCGACGGGACCCACTCAGGCCAACGCGGACCTGAGCTGTCCCCTTGGCAAGGCCTCAGCCTTTGGCGGCGGCCGCGTAGGCTTCGCGCAACTGCACGGCGCAGTCCTCGCAACAGACTTCGACCACCTTGCCGCCGAGCTTGACCTGGATGGCGTTCTCATCGAGCACGCAATCGCAGGCCGCACAGGTCTTCTCGCTCATCTCGCTCTCCCGTTTGCCGCCCTCATTGGGCAAGGACAGTAGACGTCGGCGGCCGGGGGGCCGGCTATCAAGATATTTAGCGATCGCTCGGTGCTGCCTGCAACGCAAGGTGCCGGAACTCGCTCGGGCTGCGGCCGTAGGCTTGCTGGAAGGCCGCGCTGAAATGGCTGTGGCTGGAGAAGCCCAAGTCCTGGCCGAGCCGGCTGAGGTCTTCGTATTCACCGAGCAGGTCGAGCGCGCGCGCCAGGCGCAGGCGCATCTGGTAGCGATACAGCGGCACGCCTTCGACTTCGCGAAAACTCTGGGTCAGGTACACCGGCGACACGCCGACTTCCTGCGCCACCTCGGCCAGGGTCCAGCGCCGCGCCAAGTCACCGCTCAATACCAGCTTGGCGCGGTCCACCAGCCGCCGCCGGCTCGGGCTCGCACCCGCGGCGTGCGCGGTACGCGGGCCGATGGCGCGCTGGGCCAGTACCAGCGCCAGGCTTTCGCCCTCAAGGGGATCGGCGATGCCTTCGTGCAGGCTGTGGCGCAGCATCGCGACCAGTACTTGTGCGCGCGGATCGATGCGCAGGCGCGGAAGCCGGAAGCGCGGCGGCGTGCCCTCGTGCAGCAGCGCGGCCGGGGCGATTTCGCGCAGCAAGGTTTCATCCAGGGTCAGCGCCAGGCTGGCATCGCCGCCGGCATGCGGATGGCTGACGCGGTAAGGCTCGCCGGCGTTGAAGAAGATCACCTGGCTGGCGTCGGCCACCACCAGGTCGTCTTCTACGTGGCGCACGTACGTGCCGCGATAGGGGAACACCAGTTCGGTACGTCGCGCGCGCTCGACCTCGCCGGGATGGCGGCAAGTGCCGGCGCAGACCACGTCGCGCACTTCGACCAGCGCGGTCTGCAGCAGCAGGTGGACGGTGAACTCGGACATGGGCGAACTGTGGCACGGCGGCGACCGTCCTCACCAGTTCCAGCGCATTCCCAGCTTGCCGTTCCACGCGGTTTCGTCGCCGTCAAAGCTCCAGCTGTAGTCGAGGTCGGCATAGAAGTAGCCGGTCTGCGACACCTGCCAGGTGCCGCCGATGCCGACCTCGGCCCAGCTGCCGCCCAGATCGACGGCAAAAGGGATGTAGCCGCTGTTGGTGGCGAACTCGGCCTTCGGTTGGCCGCGGAACTCGTGCCACAGGTTGGCGCGCAGCCAGGCATTGCTGCTGCGCAGTTCGGCATTGCGGTTCTGGCGCTGGCCGTTGCGATTCAGGCGCGCGCCGAGGCGGCCCACCAGCGAATCGCCGTCGCTGAAACGCACCTCGGCGATGCCATCGTCGAGGTCATCGACGTCGATCTGTTGCCAGATGACTTGCGCCTGCGGCTCCAGGCGCCAGCGTCCATCTTCGCCGGACTGCCCATCGCCGTCGTTGAGCACGAACGGCCAGCCGCCCTCCAGCGACAACGCTACGCCACTGGCATTGGTGAAGCTGTCGGGCAGGCGCAGCGACTGCATGCGCAGGTCGTAGTCGGTGTATTGGGCGACGGCATCCAGGTACGCGCCCTTGTCGTTGAAGCCAGTCCAGTAGCCGCCCACGGTGCGGGCGACGAAGCGGTCGGTGCCGGCGTGGAAGTTGTGCTCGAGCAAATTATGGCGAACTTCCCCCTTGCCCTTGCCATAGGCCAGGTAGAAGCCTGCGTGCTTGCGGCTCTGGTCTTCTTCATCGACATAGCGGTACAGATCCAGGCCGACCTGCAGGGCATCGAAGCGGTAGTCGAAGCCCGGCCCACGGCGGCCGTAGATGCCTTGGCGGCCGCCATCGTGCTCGCCGTCATGGCCGACATAGCGCATCCACACCCCATTGACCCCACTGCGGTCGGGATCGAAATCGCCGCGCTGGCGCAGCAGTTCTTCGTCGCCGACGCGTTCGTGCAGCGTGTCGATGATCGTGCGCCCGTAGACGCTGGCCATCGCAGGCGCGGCAGCGATCAGCGAGACCTCCTGCCGATAGGCCGGCGTGGGCGGTACGGGCGGTGGCCCGGGCGGTGGCGGGGGCGGTGGCGGGGGCGGAGGGGGCGGTGGCGGGGGTGTTGGTGGCGGGTCCGGAGGAGGAGGAGGAGGCGGCGGCGGCGGCGGTGGCGGTGGCGGCGGTGGCACCGGCGGCGCGGGGCATGGCGGGACCGGCGCGCCAGGGGCCGCGCAATCGATCACCGACCGCAGGAACCAGCTGTTTTCGGTGTCGGCATCGGCGAGGGTCGCTGCGCCGCCGCGATACAGGTAGTACTCGAACGGTCCCGCCACCACCGGCCCGGCCAGGGCAAAGTTGTTCGGGGTCGTAGTTGCATTGAGCGTCTGCACCACGCGGATGCCGTCGGCGACGGTCAGCTCGCCGTTGCCGCCGGTGTTGTGGATCTCCAGCCAGCTCGGGCCGCTGCTGCTGCCGTTGACCACGACCAACTGGTCCGAGGGCGAACCATCGGTGCCGAGCCAGGTATTCAACGCCAGGGTGCCATCGCCGCTGTAGCCGGACACCGTCAGGGTCTTGTAGCTGGACAGCTGGGTCGGGTCGCCGGTGGGGGGAGAGAACTCGATCCGGCTGGGATCGTTCACCAGGGTGGTCAGGTTGGAGCTGCCGGTCATCGTCCACAGCGACTCGACCAGCGTGAGGTTGGACACGCTGCCGGCGGCGGTGAACGCCGAGCCGGTAAGGGTGCTGCGGGTGGCGACGATGTCGGCCAGCCCGGGCGATGCCGGCGTCGGCGCGGTCGGCGGCAACGGCGGCGGTTCCGCGGGCAGGTTACCGTCCGGGTCGGGCAGGTCGACCGGACCCTGGATGGGCGTCTGGTTGGTCGCCAACGCCGGGAAGTCGCCCAGCGCGCCTACGCGCAACCATTGGCTGGCGCCGCTCACGGTGGTGCCGGTCAAGCCGATCCGGCCATTGCCGGCGACGCCCACGATGGGTCCGCTGACATTGGTCAACGTGCTGTTGCTGAAGTCGGCTTGCGAGACCAGGGCCGGCAGGCCCACTACATACAGCGCCATCGCGTCGGCGCCGGTCGGCGCGACCGTGGTCGCCTCGCCGATGACGTGGCCGCCAATCTCCGCCACCGCGCCGTGGGCAGCCACGCCGCTGGGTCGCAGCTGCACATTGCCCATGCGCACGAACGTTGGATTGTCGCGCGACAGCGCGCCGTGGGCGCCGGCACCGGAGGTGGTCACGCTCAGGTTGTTGGCCACCACTTGCGCCGAGCCTCGACCCGTCGGCGTGCTGCCGTAGTCGGCGAGGCTGGCACGCAAGCCGATGGCGCCGTCCCCGTGGGTAGTGACGGGCGTAGCCGTCAGGGTAATGCTGGCCAACTCGCCGGGCAGGTCGATGCGCGCTTGCGCCGCTGCACCATGTGCCAGCGCGCCGAAGGTCTCCACGCTGCCGCGGTTGTAGACCACGGTTGCCGGGAACTGGGCGCCGGCTTGTTCGACGATCGCGAACACGCCGTTGGCATTGCTGCCTTCGGTCCTTACCACGACATCGTTCACCGTCGCGGTACCGCCATCGTCTGCCCACACGCCCATGGCCAGGGTGCCGAAGGTGTTGGCCACCGTGCCCTGCGCGTTCAGTACGCCGCCAGGATTACGCGCACCCAACGCGTGGGCGAAGGAGCCGGCGCGCGTCTGGTTGCCATAAGTGGTGATCGTGCCGCCGGTGATGTTGATGGTTGACGCCAGGTCGGCGAGCACGCCCATCGCGTTGTCGTCGCCGCGCGTGGTGATCGAGAAGTTGCTTGCGTCGATAGTGGCTTCCCTGGCAGTGATGCCGGCGGCACTGGCGCCCAGCGTCGTGATGACGGTGCCATCCAGGGTGATGGAGGAGCCGAGCGAGGCGCCGATGGCGGTGGCCGGGCTGCTGGTGGTCGACACCGTTCCACGCTGGATCGTGAGCTGGCTGCCGGCACCTTCGGTGAGAACGCCCTGGAACCACGGCCCGGCTGCCGCGGTCGGTGCCAGGGTGATGTCGCTGTCGGTCAAGGTTGCGGTGGCACCATCGCGCAGCCAAATGCCCACTGAGCGTGCGCCGCCTACGTTGACGGCGGTGCGCGTCAGCGTGGCGGTCGAGCCGGCACCTTCGACCAACAGGCCAGGCGACTGCAACGCACCGGTGTTGGTGAGGATGCTGTCCGCTGCCGTTACGCTGCCGCCGTTGGTGACGCGAATCACCGCGGCCGGATTGGCAACGCTGCCTATCCCGGTATGCGAGAGCTGGCTATTGATCAAGCTCGCAGTGCCTCCGCCGTCGACCCGCACCACGTTGGCCAGCGTACCGCTCGTGCTGGCAACCAGGTTCTGCGCGTTGGCGCGGCTGCCCGCCCCGCGCACCACCAGCGCGTGGCTGCCGTCGTTGGTGGTGGTGTTCTGGGCACCACCGGTGGTGATCTGCGTGCCCTCGAAGGTGAGCAGGCCGCCATCCTGGGCCAACGCGCCGAACGCCGCGCGGGAGAACGTATCGATGCTGCCGCCGTCGATCATGCGTACTTCGCTGCCGGCGCCCAGTGCCTGCACGCCATAGTTGTTGAGCGCGTTACCGCCGCCGCGCACCTGCACACGCCCGTCCTCCAGCACGATCAGCCCACCGTCCTCGGCGCTGACGCCACGCAGGTTGGCCGGTGAGCTGGTTCCGCCCGGCGCCAACACGATGCTGGGGGCGACCGACCCCTCGATTCGACTGTCGGCACCCACCGCGCGCAGCCCTATCTGGCCACTGGCGTTGCCGGCAGTGGAGGTGGTGGTCACCGTGCTGCCGTTGAACCTGACCACTGAGCCGGACTGCGAGAGCACGCCCACCGCATTGGCACCGGTCAGGGTTTCGCTGATGCCGTTGGCCTGGATGATGGCGCGCGAAGATGCGGAGACGCCCGTCGCATTGGCCGCTACCGTCACCGCGGTCCCTTCCGGCACTGTGCACAGGGTGGCGGTCGCCACGATTGGCGTCGGGCAGGTCTGCGCGTGTGCCTGCGCGGTCAGGCCTAGCGCGACACAGAGGGCCAAGCGGCTGTACTGCGGCGGCTTCTGGCCCCGCTCGTAACTTGGATTCGACCCCGATCGCATCGTGATTCCCGGCAGAAGCGCGCAAACGCGAAACTGCCTGGGGGTGTCGCGGGTGGCAAGCGTAGTTCTGCCGATCCGCGTACGTAGTACTACGTACGAGAGATCACCTCGGGATCACGCGGTGCACTTACCAGACCAGGTCGTCGGGCACCTGGAACTGCGCGTAATAGGCATCGTCGTCAGGATTGTTCGACGACGGCGTATCGGTGCCCCGGCCATGGTCGAGCACAATCATGGCCGGGGCGCGCTCGCGCACCTTCTCGGCGGCCATGCGCGGCAACAGTTCGTAGCGATCGTCGATCCGCGCGATCACCAACTCGCCGGCCGACAACTTCTTGCGCAGATCTTCATTGACCAGCACGCTGCGGATCATGCCGTCGGCACTGAAGCGGTATTCGCTCTCTCCCGTGCGCGGCACTTTCTTGTCCTCGATGATCTGCCGCGCCTGCGCGCGCAGTTCCGCCACCTGGGCCTGGGCCTTGCGCTCGGCGGCCAGCGCGCGGTCGCGCTCGACCTTTTCAGCGCGAACGCGCTCGGCTTCGCGCTGGATTTCGTTCGGCGCCGCCGGCCCCTTGGCGTGGCGTGCCTTGTTCTGCTCGCGCGCCACCTGGTCCACCTTGGACTTCTTGACCAGGCCCGCCTTGAGCAGTTGTTCCTGGAGGGGATTCGCCTTGGCCATGTCGCGCTGTCTTGCTAGGGGATTTTCGGTCCATCATACCCGCCTGCCCTCGCCCCCGCCCGCCATGGAACCGTTGAAATACCTCGCCGGCTACCCGCCCCACCTGCAGACGCGGGTGCACGAACTGATTGCCCAGGGGCAGCTGGGCGCGGTCTTGACGAGCAAGTACGCCGAGCCACACAGCGTGCGCAGCGATGGCCAGCTCTACGAATACGTGCAAGCGCTGAAGGAGCGCCACCTGCGCCGCTCGGTGCCGTTGGGCAAGGTGCTCTATGACGGCAAGCTGCAGGTGATGAAGCATGCCCTGGGCACCCACACCGCGATTTCCCGCGTCCATGGCAGCCGGCTCAAGGCCAGCCGCGAGATCCGCATCGCCAGCGTGTTCCGCGACGCCCCGGCCGAGTTCCTGAAGATGATCGTGGTGCACGAGCTGGCGCACCTCAAGGAGGCCGACCACAACAAGGCCTTCTACCAGCTGTGCTTGCACATGGCGCCCGACTACCACCAGCTGGAGTTCGACTTGCGGCTGTACCTGACGCACCTGGAGCTGGCCCGCGCCACCCCGGGCCAGGCACCAGCGAACCAGACCTAACCGGCGTTGACCGCCCGTTGCGCCGCGAACGCCCGCTGGTACGCCGGCCTGCCCTCGGCGCGTGCCACGTAGGCGGCGAGGTTCGGAAATTCGTCGAGCAGGCCCGAGGCCCGCAGCCTGAGCAGCACCGAGGCCATCATCAGGTCGCCCGCGCTGAAGCCTCCGTCCAGCCACTCGGACTCACCGAGGTAGGCGGAAAGCTGGCCCAGGCGTTGGCGAATGCGCTCCTGGACCAGCGGCAGGCGCTCCTGCGTCCAGGGTTTGTCACCTTCCAGAAACTTGGCGGTAACCAGGTCGAGGATCGGCGGCTCGATGGTGTTGACCGCGGCGAACATCCAGGTAATCGCGCGCGCGCTGGCGTTGCCGTCGTCGGGCAACAAGCCGCCATGGCGCTGGGCGATATGCAGGACGATCGCGCCGGTTTCGAACAACACCAGGTTCTCTTCCTGGTACGTGGGGATCTGGCCGAACGGGTGAAGCGCCAGGTGTGCCGGCGCCTTCATCGCGGCGAACGAAACCAGGCGTACTTCGTAGGGCAAGCCGGCTTCCTCCAACGCCCAGCGCACCCGGGTATCGCGGGCCAGGCCCTTGCCGCCATCAGGCGAGCGTTCGAAGGCGGTAATGACGATGCTCATGGTCTGGCCCCCTGGCTGCGCCCGCGTGCCGGGGCTCGAAACCCGATGATGGAACGCCCGTAGCCGAGGCGCCACTGCCGGCCCGGGCCCCGAAGCCCGCGGGCATGCGGCGGCGGGTCGATCATGGGACGTGGACACCCCCTGTCATACCATGCAGCCTCGCGCTGGCCCTAGGGCCGGCGCGACCTTATCCACAGCCGGTGCCACAGGGGGCCCACTTGAAACATCCGTTCCTGATTGGCGGCGGCCAACTCGGCAGCCTGATCGCGCAACACGATTGGGCATCGACCGCGCTGGGGCCGATCGACGGCTGGCCAGCGGTACTGCGCACCACCATTGCCTTGATGCTGCAGTCGCCCGTGGCGATCGTGACGCTGTGGGGCGAAGAAGGCGTCATGATCTACAACGACGCTTATTCCGCCTTTGCCGGTGACCGCCACCCGCGTTTGCTGGGCTCCAACGTGCGCGAGGGCTGGGACGAAATCGCCAGCTTCAACGACAACGTCATCCGCCACGTCCTGCTCGGCAACCAGCCGCTGTCCTACAAGGACATGGAGCTGACCCTCAACCGCGATGGTCAGTTCAAGCGCTTGTGGGTGGATGTGGACTACTCGCCAGTGCAGGATGAACATGGCCAGCCGATTGGCGTGCTGGCGATCGTGGTGGAAACCACCGAGCGCCTGCTGGCCGAACGTACCCGGGCCGAGGACTACAAGCGCCTGGCGCAATTGTTCGAACAGGCGCCTTCTTTCATGGCGGTGCTGCGCGGGCCCGAACACCGCTTCGAGCTGGCCAACCCGGCGTATCGCCGACTGGTCGGCCACCGCGAAGTCGTCGGCCACCCGCTGGGCGAGGTCCTGCCCGATGCCGTGGCGCAAGGCTATCTCAGCCTGCTGCACTCGGTGTTCGAAAGTGGCGAGGCCTACTCGGCGCGCGGCGCACCCTACGCGATGCAGCCGTTCCCTGGCGGCCCCATCACCCAGCGCGTGCTCGACTTCGTCTACCAGCCGATAAAGAACGAGTTGGGCGAAGTCAGCGGCATTTTCGTCGAAGGCATCGACGTCACCGAACGTGCCCGCGCCGAGGCACGGCGAGAAGCCCTGGTAGCGCTGACCGACCACATCCGTGACGCCGAGCAGCCCGAGCAGGTGGGCTCGATGGCAACCCAGACCCTGGGCCGCGCACTCAATGCCAGCCGTGCCGGTTATGCGCAGATCGTGGGTGACGGCGATCTGCTGCGGATCGAAAGCGACTGGACCGCCGAAGGCGTGGAGAGCCTGGTCGGCGAACTGCGCCTGCTGGACTTCGGCACCTTCCTGGACTCGTTGCGGCAGGGCGAGATCGTGCGCATCGACGATGTCAGCCTGGATGCGCGCACCAGCGCCACCGCCGAAAAACTGGCCGAGAAACATGCGCGCGCTTTCGTCAACGTGCCGATCATCGAACAGGGTCGCCTGGTCGCGGTGCTGTTCGTCAACTCGGCCGAAGTCCGGCGCTGGGACGAGGCGGACGTCGCCTTCATCCGCGAATTCGCCGAGCGCGTGCGCACCGCCGAACAACGCCTGCACAGCGAACTGGCGCTGCGCGAGGCCAACGAGACGCTGGAACAACGCGTGGACCAGCGAACCCGCGAGCTGATGGAAACCGAGGCCGCGCTGCGCCAGTCGCAGAAGATGGAAGCAGTGGGACAGCTGACCGGCGGCCTGGCGCACGACTTCAACAATCTGTTGACCGGCATCAGCGGCAGCCTGGAGCTGATGAAGATGCGCATGAACCAGGGGCGGCCGGCCGACCTGGAGCGTTACGTGGCCATCGCCCAGAACGCGGCCACCCGCGCTGCCAGCCTGACCCATCGCCTGCTGGCGTTTTCGCGCCGGCAGACGCTGGCGCCCAAGCCCACCGACATCAAGCAACTGGTCAGCGGCCTGGAAGAGCTGATCCAGCGCACGGTCGGCCCGGCGATCACCATCGAGACCGTCAACGCCGCTGGCCTGTGGCCCTCGCTGATCGACGCCAGCCAGCTGGAAAACTCGATCCTCAACCTGTGCCTCAACGCGCGCGATGCCATGCCCGACGGCGGCAAGATCACGCTGGAAACCGGCAACCGCTGGATGGACCTGCGCACCGCGCGCGAGCGCGGCCTGGAGGCCGGCCAGTACGTGTCACTGTGCGTCACCGACACCGGTACCGGCATGCCGGCCGACGTGGTGGCCAAGGCGTTCGACCCATTCTTCACCACCAAGCCCATCGGCCTGGGCACCGGCCTGGGGTTGTCGATGATCTACGGCTTTGCCCAGCAGTCGGGCGGCGCCGTGCACATCTACTCGGAGGTCGGCAAGGGCACCACGGTATGCATCTATTTGCCGCGCTACCTGGGCGAAAGCGACCAGGTGGACGACTTGCTGCCACCCGACGACGCGCCTCGCAGCCTGCGCGGTGAGACCGTCCTGGTGGTCGACGACGAGCCCACGGTGCGGGTGCTGGTCACCGAAGTCCTGGGAGACCTGGGCTACTGCCCGCTGGAAGCCGAAGATGGCGCGCAAGGCCTGCGCATCCTCAACACCGACACCCGGGTGGACCTGCTGGTGACCGATGTTGGCCTGCCCGGCGGCATGAATGGCCGGCAGCTGGCCGATGCCGCGCGCGTCCAGCGACCGGATCTGAAAGTGCTCTTCATCACCGGCTATGCCGAAAACGCGGTGCTCAGCCATGGCCACCTCGACCCGGGCATGCACGTGCTGACCAAGCCCTTTTCGATGGACGACCTCGCTGGCCGGATCCGCGACCTGATCAGTGCCGGCTAGGCGTGCGCCCTTAGGACGCAAGTCAAGCAAAATCCTGCAGCAAAGCAGGGCCCACGGGGCCCTGCTCCTCAGTAGTTTTGCGGACGCTTCCCTGTCGTCGCCACGCGACACTGCGACTCCCTTCCCTGGAGCGCGCGCATGGCCGCCACCAAGAAACCCAACATCCTCGTCATCTGGGGCGATGACATTGGCTGGTTCAATCCCAGCTGCTACCACCGCGGCATGATGGGCTACTGGACCCCCAACATCGACCGCATCGCCGCCGAAGGCGCGATGTTCACCGATTGGTATGGCCAGCAGAGCTGCACCGCCGGCCGCGCCGCCTTCATTACCGGCCAGTGCCCTATCCGTACTGGCCTGACCAAGGTCGGCCTGCCGGGCGCTGACATTGGCATTGCCGCCGAAGACCCGACCATCGCCGAGATCCTGCAGCCGCTGGGCTACGTTTCCGGCCAGTTCGGCAAGAACCACCTGGGCGACAAGAACCGCTTCCTGCCCACGGTGCACGGCTTCTCCGAGTTCTACGGCAACCTCTATCACCTCAATGCCGAGGAAGAGCCGGAAGACCCGCAGTATCCGAAAGACCCTCGATTCAAGGATATGTTCGGCCCGCGCGGCGTGCTCAAGGCCTGGGCCACCGACACCGAGGACAGCACCGACGAGAAGCGCTGGGGCGTGGTCGGCAAGCAGAAGATCGAAGACACCGGCCCGCTGACCAAGAAGCGCATGGAGACGGTGGACGAGGAATTCGTCGGTGCCGCGCTGGACTTCATCGAGCGCCAGGCCAAGGCCGACCAGCCGTTTTTCTGCTGGATGAACACCACGCGCATGCATGTGTGGACGCATCTGAAGCCGGCGTCGGCCGGCGTGACCGGCTTCGGCCTGTATCCCGATGGTATGGTCGAGCTGGATGGCTACGTCGGCCAACTGCTGGACAAGCTTGACGAACTGGGAATCAGCGAAAACACCATCGTCATGTTCTCCACCGACAACGGCGCCGAGGTGATGAGCTATCCCGATGGTGGCCAGACGCCGTTCCGCGGCGAGAAGGCGACCAACTGGGAAGGCGCGTTCCGCGTGCCGGCAGTGATGCGCTGGCCCGGCGTGATCAAGCCTGGCTCGATCGTCAATGACATCTGTGCACACGAAGACCTGATGGTGACCTTCGCCGCCGCCGCGGGCGATCCGGACGTGAAGCAGAAATGCCTGGAAGGCACTTACCAGGCCAACGGCAAGACCTTCAAGGTCCACCTGGACGGTTACAACCTGCTCGACGCCTTCAAGCAGCACCAGAACGGACCGCGTGCGCCGGAGGGGCAACTGCTGCCTGGCAAGCGCGTACGCGACCAGTGGCCACGACAGGAATTCGTCTACTGGGGTGATGACGGTGATCTTTTCGGTATCCGCGTGCATGAAATCAAGCTCAACTTCGTGATCCAGAACCACACCGGCGTCGATATCTGGCGTCGTGGCTTTGAAAGCATGCGAATTCCACTGACCTACAACTTGCGCTCGGATCCTTTCGAGCAGGCCGACACCGCGGCCAACCAGTTCGCCACCTCCAACCAGCTGTTTTACGTCGCGCCGGGCCAGGCCGTAGTGGCGAAGTGGCTGGGATCGTTCAAGGATTTCCCGCCGCGGCAGAAGCCAGCCAGCTTCAACGTCGATGAGGTGCTGCAGAAGATCAACGATTCAGCAGCGAAGGGGCCCGGGCGCTAGCCTTGGCGTCTGCCGGCAATGTATTAACGACGGCAGGGGCCTACACCCTGCCGTCATTCTCTCTGGCGCAGGTTAGGCCGACGGGCCTACGCGACAACCGCATCACCTGGGGCGCAGGCATGCGTAAGATCTGCGGCGCGGTCGCCCTTCGTTGACAGTGAAGCGGGGCAAGGCGAGCATGGCGGCTATTCAGTTGGCAAGCGAAGGATCAATGGCGACTTTGGAGCGGTTTCCCGTCGTCGGCTTGGGTGCGTCCGCGGGTGGCGTGGAAGCCCTGGAAGGGTTCTTCCGGGGACTGCCCGACAATCCGGGGATGGCCTTCGTCGTCGTCACCCACCTGAGCCCTTCGCATCCCTCGCAATTGCCGCGGATCCTCGCGCGCTTCACGGATATGCCGGTCCACGTCGCCACTGAGGGCGCCGTGCTCGAGCCCAACCACATCTACGTCGCACCGGAAGCCGTGGCGCTGGGGATGGCCGACTACCGGTTGCGCGTGAAACCGCTGGGCGCACGCCGCGAACCCAAGCCAATCGATGTCTTCTTCAGCGAACTGGCCAAGGACGTACAAGAGCTGGCGGTGGGCATCATCCTGTCTGGTGGAGACGGCGACGGCACCCTGGGGCTGAAGGCCATCCAGGAGTGCGCCGGCCTGACCCTGGCGCAGATCGACGGTCGCTTCGGCCCCACTCACCCGGACATGCCGGACAGCGCCATCGCCTCCGGCTTCGCCGATTTTGCCCTGGCGGTCGAAGACATGGGTGCCCGCCTGGCCGATTTCGCGCGCAACGCCTTCGTCCTCGACAACATCGCCGAAGAAGCGGCCCATAACGGCAAGGCCGATGCCGAGCGAGAAGTCCTGGCCGAGATCCATGGCTTGCTGCGCGCGCAGGTGGGCCATGACTTCAGCGGCTACAAGCAGCAGACGTTCCTGCGCCGCGTGCATCGGCGCATGCAGGTGGTGGGCCTGACCGACCTCCGGGCCTACGTCGATACCTTGCGGCGTGATCCGCAGGAGACCGGCAACCTGTTCCGCGACCTCCTGATCAGCGTTACCAGTTTCTTCCGCGACGGCGACGCCTTCGAGAGCCTGACCGAGCTGGTAATTCCGCAGCTGTTCGAAGGCCGTACCGCCGAGGACACGATTCGCGTCTGGGTACCTGGGTGCGCCACGGGCGAGGAAGTTTATTCGCTGGCCATTCTGCTTCGGGAGCACATGGCCGGCCTGTCCGTGGTGCCGCGCGTGCAGGTGTTCGCCACCGACATCGACGAACGCGCCTTGGGCATCGCCCGCTCGGCACGCTACCCCCGTGCAATGTTGGACAGCGTCAGCCCCGAGCGCCGCGAGCGCTATTTCGTCGCCGACGGCGAGAGCTACATCGTCTCCAAGGATGTCCGCGAGCTGTGCATCTTCTCGCCGCACAGCGTCATCCGCGACCCACCCTTCTCGCGCATCGACCTGGTTTCATGCCGCAACCTGCTGATCTACTTCGGCCATGACATCCAGGCGCAGGTCATCCCGACCTTCCATTACGCGCTCAAGCCTGACGGCTACCTGTTCTTGGGGACGGCGGAGAACCTGAGCCAGTTCGACGAGCTGTTCGTCGCGCTGGAAAAGCGTCTCCGTATCTTTCGGCGGCGCCCCGGCGCCACGCCCAGCCTGCGCCTGCCACTCTCGCTGGCATTGCCCCGCGGCTTCGCGGTGCAGGACGTCACCCAGCGGCGCGACCACTCCGCCGGCTCGCTGCGCCAGGCGGCCGAAGGGCAAGTCCTCGACCGTTACGCGCCGGCGCATGTGGTGACCACCAGCGAGGGCGATGTGGTCTATTTCTCCGGCCGCACCGGCAAATACCTGGAGACGCCCGCCGGCTCGCCAACCCGCCATCTGCTGGCCATGGCCCGGCGCGAGCTGCGGCTGGACCTGCGCACGGTGTTCCGCGAAGCGGTGGAGAGCGGCCGCTCGACGCTGCGCGAAGCGATCGCGGTGCCGATGGAAGAGGGCCGGGTGCAGCTGGTCACCATCGTGGTCGAACCGGTGGCCGAGCGAACGGGCCGCGACCCGTTGTTCCTGGTGATCTTCATCGACCAGGGTCCGATATTGACCGCCGATGAAGCGCAGGACCGCACCGGCAACAGCGAGAGCCGCGAAGCCCAGAGCCGTCAAGCCGATCGCGAACTGCGGGAAACCCGCGACCGCCTGCAATCGCTTATCGAAGAGTATGAAACCGCGCTGGAAGAGCTGAAGTCTTCCAACGAGGAACTGGTCTCGGTCAACGAGGAAATGCAGTCGACGAACGAGGAACTCGAGGCCTCCAAGGAAGAACTGCAGTCGGTCAACGAAGAGCTGCACACGGTCAACATGGAGCTGCACGGCAAGCTCGACTCCCTGGACCGTGCCAACAGCGACCTGCTCAACCTGTTCCAGGCCACCGACGTGGCCACGATATTCCTGGACGCCGAGCTGGCGATCCGCTCGTTCACCCCGGCAGTGGCAGCGGTGTTGAACATCCGCGGCAGCGACATCGGGCGACCGATCACCGACTTGTCGGTGAAGATCGGCCTGCCCAACTTCGGCGACATCATCCGCCGCGTGCGCGAGGACGGCATCAGTGTCGAGTTGCGAGCGACCGCCGAGTCGGCCCGCAACCATTACCTGGTCCGCGTCTGCCCGTACCTGGACAACAGCCGACGCTCGCGCGGGCTGGTGGTGACCTTCCTGGACGTCAGCAGCTTGATGGAATCGGAAAGCCGCCAAGCCATGTTGATCGCCGAGCTCGAGCACCGCACTCGCAATTTGCTCGGCGTGGTGCAGGCGATTGCCTCGCGCACCTTGCGCGGCGCACCCGGCCTGGAGGACTTCAGCCAGCGCCTGTCCGCGCTCGGCCGGGCGCAGAGCTTGCTCGGCGGCACCCTGGCCGGCGAAGTGGATCTGGCCGAAATGTCCCTCACCGAATTGAGTTCGCTGGGCGTGCCGGTGGAACGGGTCGACCTGTCCGGGCCGAAGGTCGCGCTCAGCTTCGACATGGCGCAGACCTTCAGCCTGGCCTTGCATGAGTTGACGACCAACGCCATCAAGTACGGCTGTTTCAAGGGTAGCGACGGCCACCTGACGGTGGTGTGGCAACTGGTACCCGGCGACAACGGCCACCAGCGGCTATCGCTGCACTGGCGCGAAAGCGGCGGCCCGCCGGTCGCCACGCCCGAGCGCATCGGCTTCGGCACGCAACTCATCACCAAGGCCCTGCCGCATACGCTCGGCGCCACTTCGCAGATCGAATTTGCGCCGACGGGGGTGCAATGCACGATCGAGGTTCCTTTCGCCTGAGTGCTCGCCGGCATGGCGATCCAACATCGCGGGGACGTAGAGATGCATGCAGCACTATCTGGTTGTCGGGTCTACATCGTGGAGGACAACTATCTGTTGGCGGTGACGCTCAGCGAAGTGCTCGAAGATGCAGGCGCCAACGTCCTCGGGGTCGGTGCGACCCTGGAAGAGGCACAGCGGTTCATCGCCGCACAGGAGGCCCATCCAGACGTAGTGGTACTTGATATCAACCTGCGCAACGAGACCTCCTACCCGCTGGCCGATCAATTGGTCGATGCCAATATCCCGTTCGTGCTGACCACCGGGTACGGCAAATCCACGGTCGAAGCGCGCTTCCGCGGACGGCCGATCTGCAGCAAGCCGTTTTCGCCCCTGGCGCTGTGCGAGGTCATCGCCAAGATCTGCCGGAAGCAGGCCTGAGGTCGCCGAAGCGATACCGGCCTCAGCCGTCCTGCCGTGCCAGTTCGGCGCAGACCGACGCGGTGTGTTCGTCGGCAGGGAAAGTGCAATCGATGCGGATTTCCTCGAGCGTCACGTCGTAAGGCGCGGCGAAGGTGGTAATGGTCTCGAAGAAGCGCAGTTCACCGAACGGACTATTGAAGGTGAAAGTGACCACCGGCGCGGGCTCGTCGCCGAGTGGACGCTCACGCCAGCGCGGCGGCACCTGCGGGTAGGCCAACACTTCGTCCAGCAATTGGCGGGTGCGGCGGTCGGTGGGATTTGCGGCCAGGTCGTCATGTAGATGGCGCAGGAAGCGCGCGGCGACTTCTTCCCAGTTGGCGATCACGGGACGGAAGTCGGCCGGATCGAACAGTTGGTGCAGCAGGTTGCCGTGCCGGCCCGGACGCCCGGCCATCAACATCCGATTGACCCTGACCGCGGCCGCGTTGGTTGCCAGTACATCCCAGTGCCGGCTGAGTACAAACGCCGGGTAAGGTTCCTGGTGCGCCAGGATCAGGTCCACGGCCTGGCGCACGCGGTCCAGGGCCGGCGCTTCCAGCGGACGCTCCAGATGCATGGCGGCATAGCCGGCGGCGCGCAACAACGCGTTACGCTCCCGCAGCGGCATGCCCAGCGCATCGGCGAGCCGCGAGAGGGTGTCGCGGCTGGCGTGCGCCTTGCCTGTCTCCACGCAACTGAGGTGGCGCGTGGAGATGCCGGTTTCCAGTGCCAGGTCCAGCTGGCTCAAGCGCCTGGCCGCGCGCCACTGGCGCAGCAGCATGCCGACGGGCGATGCAGCCACATTGTGCTCGGCAGGGGCGATGGCAATTCCTGGTAGCGCGGTCGCGTGCAGCATAATCCTAGGCATCCGCGCCCGGGCACGCCACCGCATTGGCTTGCAGCGCGTGGAACTCCATCGACACGCCGAGGTCTTCCTCGGTCGGCGCCAGGAAGGCATCGCCCCACGCACTGCGGTAGATCGGCAAGGCGCGCTCGTAGCCGCGTTCGACCCAACGCTGGGCGCGCGCCAGATCGGCGACGCCGAAGCTGACGGCCAGCACGCGCGGGCCACCACCAGCCATTACGTCCGCTGCTCGGCCCTTGCCATCCGGCTCGAGTACCAGCAATGCCGTTGGCCCCATGGGAACGCAGAAGCCCCGCGCCGCGACTTGCGGCAGCCGGACCGGGACCGCGTGGCCGAACCCCATGCCCTCCAGTGCCTTGCGATCGGACGCCGCATCGGCCGAGACCAGCCAGATCGACGACAGCTCGCGCGCGCCGTTGGGGTGTTCGCGGGTCCGTTGGTAATCGTCGCGGTTGCCGGGGTCGCGCTGGTCCGGCGCGTAGTCGGCTGCATAGTCGATGAAAAAGGTATTGCTGGACAACGGCGCCTTCTCGAAGGCGAACAGGCGCCAGCCTGGCTTGGCGCTGTCCGGACCACTGAAAAACGACGTGGTCGCGTAGCCGCGTGCCTGAAGCAAAGCATGGGTGGCGTCCAGCGCCGCTGTGCGCAGGCCAAAGGTCCGCGAGCCTGGGCCGCCCCTCAGTGCGCGCTGGTCCTCTTCCATGCCGGGATCGAAGCTCGGGTTCGGACGGGTGATGCCCAGCAATTCGACATAGCCGCCATCGGCCAGGCGGACGTAGCGGTTGGCCACGCCGCCGGGGTCGCGCCCAGGGCGTACCTGGAAACCGAGCTTGACCGCCATGACCGAACTGGCCTCATCGATGCCATGGCCCCACAGCAGGACGTGGTCGAGACGGGTGGAGGCCGGGGCAGAAACGGCGGGGGCAGCCTGCGCGGCGCCAACGCACAGCAACAGGGCAGAGAACAGCAACATCGGGTGCATGGGAGTCGCTCCGGTGGATTGGCCGGAATTCTCATGCCCGGTTTGCAGCGGCGCCATGACCTCGGAGGTCATGGAAACGGTGCGTCAGCGTGCCGTGGATGTGCCATGCTCTTGCCACCGCACACCACATGGGGACACGGCAATGGCCAAGGGCCTGGATAAAAAGAAAGAGACGAAGAAGAAGCCTGCCAAGACGATGAAGGAAAAGAAGGCAGAGAAGAACGAAAAGAAGACCACGCGCGGATTCATGCCGACTTGATCGGCAGCCGCCGGGCTTGATGATCCGGGCGCAGATCTCAGCGCCCGGATCGGCATCCGGCTCCCGCAGTTCGAACTAGCGCGTCCCCACCATCGGGGTGTTCATGCCGGCGCTCAGTTCGGCAAGGTCGATGTTGCCGTCCTTGTTCTTGTCCAGCCAGTTGAAGCGAAAGCCCAGGCTTCGGCGCAACTCCTCGTCGGACAGCTGGCCATCGCCATCCAGGTCCGAACCGACGATGCGCTCGCTCGCCGTCGCGCCCCCCTGCTCTCCCGGACCGATATAGCGCTGCAGCTCCTCGGCGGAGATACGGCCGTTGCCATCCAGGTCCATGGCCATCAGCGCCGCTTCGCTGTCGTACTCGTAGCGGCTGAGCACGCCGTCGTGGTTGGCGTCCAAGGCCTGCAGGCGCTGCGCCGCCGCAGCGGACACCGTCTGCGCCGCGCAGACCGCCGGAAGCACCGAGGCGAGTGAGAGGATCACGGCGTAGCGAAGGGCAGGAATGCTGTTCATGGCGGTCTCCGTCCAGGCGAGTACCGGGAACAACGTGGAACCGGCGACGTGGCGGCCACGGTCGCTGCTCAAAATGCATCAAGCCGCCCGAGAGCGGCTTGATGCTTGCGCAAAAACGTCAGCGCAAAAGCGCGATCAACAGCAAGATCGGGATCGGAATGCCCAGGAACCACAGCAGCAAGTACTTCATGCGTCTCCTCCTCGATAAGCGATCGGGTTACAGGTCGCGGCGGCGCCCGCCCCAGGTGGCAAACAGGCTGGCGCAGAACGCGCCGAGCAACAGCGTGATGAACAGCCACAGCGCGGCGTAAGCAGTCGCCTTGCGGGCATCGTCGGCGGCCTGCTTTGCGTCCTGCTTGGCCTTCTCGATAGCCGCACGCATGCGTGCCTGCACGTCGTTGACGCGGGTCTGCGCCTCGGCCTGGCTGATGCCGGTCTGCGCGGCCACCAACTGCGCCAGATACTGCGTGTCGGCGCCGTCCATGCGCTCCGAACGCAGGCTGTTGACGACGATGCGGTTGACCTCGGCGCGTACCTCACGACGGTCCGGCCCGCGCTCGGCGCCTGGCGCCGGCATGCCATTGGCCTGCGGCGGCAGCATGGCAGCGGTGGTCGGCGGCGCGGCAGGCGTGGCGGCAGGCACCGGCGCCGGGCCCGGATTCGCGCGGAACAAAGCATCGGTCCAGTACTGCATGTCGCCGTCCTGCGCGGCCATCGCCGCCGGGCCGGTGCCCGCCGCGGCCAGGCCGCCGGCGGTGGAAGCCGCAGCACCGGCGGTGGCGCCCACTACCTTGGCACCGGTGCCGAGAATGCCGCCGATCGCGCTGGTCAGCAGGCCCGCGGCGAGCAACGTCGCCACCGCCCAGGACAGGAAGCCATGCGCGGTATCGCGAAAATACGTCTCGTCGCCATGTATGGCGGTCCACTTGGTGCGCAGGCGGCCGGCGATATAACCGCCGAGGCCCGAAGCAGCAATCGTGGTCAGCGCCAGCCAGATGATGCTGGCCCAGCCGAAGGTCTCGGCCGAAACACCCTCAAACGCCCACGGCGATACCGATGACAAGCCCAAGCCGACGCCGAGGATGATCAGGATCAGCGAGAGCGCGGCCGAGGCGGCGGCGCCGGCCAGGATCGCGCCCCAGGAGACCGCGCTCTGCGGCGCATTTGAATCGAAATCGGAAGGGGTGACCACCGCCACCGTATCGACGGCGTAGGGATCTCGGGTGGCGTAACCGCCGGGGGTACTCATCGCGTTGGCGCTCCTGTATCGCTGTCACTGCAGCGGGCAGCGGGGAGGCTGCGCGTTGGCCCGTGAAAGCGCCGAGATGCGTTTGCGAAGCGCGCGTGGATTCTGCGGTGGGCGCCTGGGAGGCAGAAAACGCAAAGGGCTGCACCCGGCAGCCCTTTGCTCATCCCAATCGGGGAGGACGCTTATTCTTCTTCCTCGGCCCCGCCCTGCTGCTGTTGCTGCTGCTGTTCCTGCTGGCGGCGCTGGCTGTCGTTCTGCGAGTCGGTGTTATCGCCCTGCTGACGCTGGTTCTGCTGGTTGGCCATGGTTGGCGCTCCGGTTGAGGGGGGTGTCGCAGACCAAGGCTGCGCCGCTAAGCGTTAGGGCTGCGTAGTGTTTTCGCTGGCGTCCTGAATGCTTCAAAGCCGCGTCCCGGGCCGCACGGAGCCGGGGCCGACATACAATCTGGCCCTCTGCTTGATCGCGCCCCGGCTGGCCTTGCGGGCACTTCTCCTCCCCGCGGGCAATCCGATGCAGCTGCGCCATCTGAAAACCTTCGTCGCGGTCGCGCGCAGCTTGAATTTCTCCCGCGCTGCCGAACGCCTGCATCTTTCGCAATCCACCGTTTCCGAGCAGATGCAGGCACTCGAATCGGACCTGGACGCGATTCTGTTCGAGCGGTCGCGCCGTCAGCTGACGCTGACTCCGGCGGGCGAGCAGCTGCTGGTCCATGCACAGGATCTGCTGCGTCGGGCCGAGCGGGCCTACGAGGCCGTTACCTCGGCGGCCACTGCTATTTGTGGTCCTTTAAGAATCGGGGGCTTGGAAACGCTCTGCAGCGCCTACCTGCCGGCGGTACTCGCTACGCTCGGGCGGGAATACCCCGGCGTGCAGGTCGAGCTGACCACGGGCGACAGTGGCAGCCTGCGCGAGCGCGTCCTCGCCGACGACATCGACCTCGCAGTGGTCTATGGCGCGGCACCGCAGGCAGGCGACCTGGATAGCGAGGTGATCGCGGAAGAAGCGCTGCTGGTGCTGCTACCGCCTGGCCATCGCCTGGCTTCGCGGAATTCCCTCGGCAGCGAAGATATTGCCGGAGAAGACTTCCTGGTCACATCACCCGGTTGCGTCTACCGCAGCATGTTCGAGGGTGCTTTTGCATCCGACCCTGAGCGGAGCCCACGGCGCATTGGCCAGTACGCCAGCCTGGCAACGATCCGCGGCCTGGTGGAAGCAGGGCAAGGCTGTGCGCTGGTGCCTGCCGCCGTGCTTGGCGGACACCCCGGACGCCACGCGGTGCCTTGGCACGGAGAAGGGCGCAGCACGCCGATCCGCATGCTCTGGCACCGCCGGCGGCCGCTGTCGCCGGCAGCGACGGCCTGCCGGGAGTTGGCACGAACGCTGGTGGAGGCTCAAACCAGGCGCTGACCGCCATCGACATGCACCACCGTGCCTGACATGAAACCATTGCGCATGACCGCGGCGATGGCCTGGGCAATATCCTCCGGCCGCCCGATCCGGCCGACCGGCAGGCGCTTGGCCATCGCCTCGAGCATGCCCGCCTTCGCCTCGCCGGCCACCGATGTCCAGATCGGTGTATCCACCCAGCCCGGCGACACCGCATTGACGCGGATCGGCGCCAGTTCCACCGCCAGCGCGTACACCAGTGATTCGATTGCGCCATTGATGGCCGCCACGACCGATCCTTTCGCGCTGGGGCGATAGGCGGCGATGCCGGAAGTGAAAGTGAGCGAGCCGCCGGGCAGCAACCTGGGGGCACCGTGCTTGGCCAGCAGGAGGGGCGCCATGACTTTGGAGTCGATCACCCGCCGCGCTACCGCCGGGTTCATTTCCTGCAATGGCACATACACCCCGCTGACGTCGGCGGCGGTCGAGACGATGTGGGAAACCTGCCCGACTTGCGCGAACAGTCGCTCCACCGCCGCTTCATCGGTGATGTCGGCGGAATACGCCTGCAGTTGCGGGTGATCGCCCAGACGCTGCCGCGCCTGCGCCAAGCGCTCGGGTGCGCGTCCGACGATGGTGACCTGGCAGCCTTCATCAAGCAGCTGCGCGGCCAGTGCCAACCCCATGCCCGAGCTGCCACCGGCAATCAGCACGTGCTCGGTTGTTGTTTCTTGCTGCAAAGGTCTTCTCCTTGATTTGCGCACCTGCGACGGCGCGTGGGAGAAGCCAGTATCTGCAGCGGCCAGCAAGAAGGAAGCGGGAATCTCCGATAGTCGATATCGGAGATTCCGATGCTTGCCGCGCAGGGAGCAGTCGCTCAGCCGGCCTGGCCGAGCCGGACCTTCAGGCTACGAATGTCCTCGTCGCTCAGGCCAACAGCCTTCAAGTACCCCGCCGCGCCGCCGTACTGCTGATGCAACGCGTCCAGGAACATCTCCATGTTGTCCGGTGCGGTCCCGCCCATGCCCGCCAACTTCTTGGCGATTTCCGGATGCTGGCGCATCACTTCCATCATCTGCGCGTTCATCGCGCTGTCCTTGGGCTGGCCTTCCAAGTAGTGGGCCGAGATGGCGTAGTTGTGCACGATGTCGGCGCGTGGCACGCCGGCCAGGTCGAGCAGCAGGCCGGAGATAATGCCGGTGCGGTCCTTGCCGGCGGTGCAGTGGAACAGCACGGTGCCCTCTTCCTGCGCGGCCATCAGCTGGAACACCTGCTTGAACTGCGGCTTGTTGCTGCCCAGCCATTGCGTGTACGCCGCGCCGAGGCTGTCCGGGAAGCTGGTCATCAGCTGCTGCAGGTCCATCTTCTCGGTGCCCATCAGCGAAACGCGCTGGTAGTCGAAGCGCGCATCGTCGGCCAGCACGTCGTGCGACTGGGATTCTTCATCGCCCGTGCGCAGGTCGATGTCCAGCGTAACGCCCGCGGCGGCCAATGCATCGCGATCGGCCGCGGTCAGCCGGCTGAGGTCGGCGGTACGGACGAAGGCCGTGGCCGGGATCGGCCCGTGCTTGCCTTGCAGACCGGCGAACGTGCGAGCGTTCCAAGCGCCCTGCAACGGGATCACCCGCTTGGCGTCATCGGAACGCGGCTGCACGTTGGCCGGCGCCGTGCGCGCGGCCTGTGCGGCGGTGCTGGCCTGCGGCGCCGGGACCGGCTGCGCGACCTGTGCGCTTGCGGTGGCGGTCGCCAGTACCAACGCCAGGGCGAGGGCGAGTTCGTGCTTGTGGTGCTTGTTCATCTGCTGGCTCCAGGGGTCTTAGAAGCGCACGGCCACGTCCAGGCCAAAGGTGCGCGGGTCGTTGAAGATGCCGGTCTGGCCGAGCGCGGCGTTATTGAGCTTGTAGAACAGGTGCTCTTCGTCGAGCAGGTTGCGAGACCACAGCGAAAATTCCATCGTGCTGCCGTTGGCGTCCAGCGGCACATCGACCAGGGCGATGCGCGCGTTGACCACGAACGAGCTGTCGGTGAGGGTCTGGTCGTATTCGCTGGTGTAGAAGCCATCGGACCAGTTGCCGTCGACATGGAACTTCAACGCCGAGGCATTGGCGAACGGCAGCCAGTAGTCGATGGCCAGGCTGCTGGCGTTCTTCGGTGCCAGCAGCGGCTGCACCGTCACCTGCACGCCGGCGCCGAACGGATCGATCGCGGTGATCGCATCGATGTCGGTATAGGCGTGGTTGAAACTGAAGGTCAGATTGTCCACCGGCATGATGCTGAATTCCAGCTCCGCGCCGCGCGACTTGCCATCGCTCAGTGCGTTGGTGGTCACCATGGTGGTGCGGGTCTCGCCGCTGTTGGGGTCGAACGGCAAGGTGAAGTCGACCTGCTTGTGCTCGATCTTGGAATCGAACAGCGCCAGGTTGAAGCGTGCGCGGTTGTCCCAGAACTGCGACTTGAAGCCGAGCTCGAAAGCGGTCACTTCTTCCGGGTCGAACGCGGTGTAGGTGGTCGAGCGCGAGTTGGCGCCGCCGGCCTTGAAGCCGGTGCTGTACTTGGCGTAGACCATCGCGTTGGCGCCGAGGTCGTAGGCGACGTTGACCATCGGGTCGAAGCGGCCCCACGAATCGTCGAAGCTCAAGTCGGTGCCGACGCCGTTGACGATGTAGAGATCGCCGTTCTTGTCGTCGCGGGTGTAGCGGCCACCGGCGGTCAGGTGCAGCTGCTCCAGCGAGGCCGGCGTCCAGGTCGCCTGGCCGAACAGGCCGAGGCTGTCGGTCCAGGCCTTGCTGGCACGATCGATGCGCACCGTGTCCAGGTTCAACGGGTTGGTGGCCGGATTGAGCGTATAGCTGTTGCCGCCCGGGCCCCAGACCAGCATGTTCGGCGTCTGCGCGTTGTCGCCGGCGGTCTCGTGGTAGTAGAACGCGCCGACCAGGTACTGCACCTGCGAGGTGTTGCCGATCAGCTGGAATTCCTGGCTATATTGGTGCTGGTAGACCTGCGCCAGGCTGTAGCGGCCGAACGGGGTGCCAGCGCCGCCGTAGGCGGAAATCGCATCGACCAGGCCCATGTCGAACTGGCCCTGTTCCAGTTCGCGGTAGGAGCTGATCGACTTCAGCTCCAGGCTGTCGCTCAGGGTCCAGCTCAGGTTGAGCAGGTGGCCACTGCCGCGGCCGATGTTGTCTTCCTGCGGGCCGCCGAGGATGGAACTGTCGCGCCGGTCTTCACTGGCGCCGGCCTTCTGCAGCGGGCTCAGGTACGGCCCGGGCACCAGCACCTGGGTGTGGTACGGCGTCGTAGCGTCGTAGGAACGGTCGAAGGCGTACAGCGCCGAGAAATCATCGCTCGGCTGCCACAGCGCGCTCAGGCGCGCGCCGCGCTTGTCGTAGCTGTTGAAGTCCTGCTCACCGCGCATCGGGTTATCGGTGGTGCCGCCGCGCTTGGCCTGTACCGCGTCGATCTTGAAGCTGACATCGCCGACCTTGGGCAAGTCCAGGTGCAACGCGCTGTTGTAGCCGCTGTAGTTCGACACGCCGGCACTGACCTGGCCGCCGAACTCGCCGGTCGGCTGCTTGGTGACGATGCTCAACGCGCCGCCTTCGGTATTGCGGCCGAACAACGTGCCCTGCGGACCCTTCAGCACTTCGATGCGCTCGACGTCGTACAACATGCTGCCCAGGCCCTGGGCACGGCCGAGGAAAACCCCATCCACATAGATGCCGACACCGGCATCGCGCGCCGGCTGGTTGGCATCGCCCGACGCACCGATGCCGCGAATGCCGATGTTCAGCGCCGAGCTACGCGTAGCGAACGGCGTTACCCGCAGCGACGGGATCGAGCCATCGGCGAAGCTGCCGAGCGAGATCGCGCTGCGGTCCTTGAGCATTTCGGCATCGACCACCGACACCGAGATCGGCGTTTCCTGCAGGTTGGTGGCGCGCTTCTGCGCGGTGACCACGACCTGGTCGAGGGCAACGATATTGGCGGCCGCATTGGCCGAATCGGGCGCCGGTGCAGGCGCCGGCGCCGGCGCCGGCGCTGGGTCCGCGGGCTCGGCGGCAATGGCCAGCGTCGGCAGCAAGGCCGCAATGGAAAGAGCTAGCACCTGCGGGCGCAGGACGACACGAGAGAAGGTGTGACGCATGGGGTCCGTTCGCGAGGGGAGGTGGGGAGCAAGCCGGCGCAGTCTGCGCACCGCCCATGACAGATGAATGACTGTTCATTCTGTTTTCGCTTGCACTACCATCCCGCTTGAACGACACCACGGCCAGACGATGACGCCTCCCGATTCGAGTTCCTCCAACGCCCAGGCGCGCGCCGAAGCGCAGCGCGTGCGCATCCTCGATGCGGCGCAACGCTGCTTCATCGCGCGCGGCTTCCATGCCGCCGCGGTCAGCGATATCGCCGCCGAGGCCGGCATCAGCCAGGGCCTGATGTATCGCTACTTCGACAACAAGCGCGCGATGATCCTGGCGTTGATCCAGCGCCAGCTGGAAGAAGACCAGCGCTCGATCGGGCAGACCCCGGCATCGCTGGACATGGTCGATGGGTTGCTTGCCTGCTATCAGCAATGGGCGCGTGGGGAGTCCATCGGCGACCTGGATACCGCCATCGCCAACGTAGGCCTGTACGCCGAAATTACCGCAGAAGCGCAGCGCGATCCGGCGGTAGGCACGGTGCTGCGCAAGCACGACAAACTCACCACCGAGGCCGTTTGCCACTGGCTGCGCGAACACGATATCGCGCGCGGTGCGCAGGTGGATGAGGCATTACTGCGCGAGCGCACGCTGCTGCTGCGGGTGGTGGTCGAAGGCCTGGCGATGCGTGCGGTGCGCGATCCCGACCTCGCACCCGAAACAGTGCGCGCCGTGTTACTGGCGGCTATTTCGCGGGTGCTGGGGGCGTAAGCGATACGGCTCGCGTACGGCCGCGCAGCAGCGCCAGCATGCGCCGCCCCACTTCATACCCCACCAGCGGCAACACCCAGCTGACCCACAGCAGCGCCGCGATGACGTCCGGTGGCGCGGCAAGGGTCATGACCCCCGGCGTGCGGATGAGCAGGCGGAAAGTGATCGGCGCCAGCGTCACCAGATAGGCGCGGATCATCCAGCGCCGATGCACCTGCACCTGGCCGCGGCGGATCGCCAACAGACCAACTAGCGCGGTTATCAGCCAGGCCCAGGCGGTGGCGGCGAAGGCCAGGCGAATTGCGAACGGCGCCGGCGAGGTCGCGATCAACCCGGTCGCGCCGGTGGCGGCAATGAGGATCCCGGCGAGGTAGCCACGGCCGGTCCAGCGATGCACCCGGTTGAAGGCGCGCGGCCACTGGGTGAGGAACTGGACCAGGCCAAGGCAGATCGCCAGGGTGCCGCCTGCCAGGTGCGTCCAGAGCCAGGCGCGCCGCGTCCAGAACATCGTGTAAGTCGCTGGATCGACATGGCTGTACTTGCCGAAGACGCCAAGGAGGAAATCCAGGCACCCCGCCGCCAGAACCAGAAGCGCAATCGCGCTGCCGATTCGGCCAGGCATGCGTCCTCGCGCGTTTGACGTGGAATTGAAGTGCCATCGGGCCATAACGCCTCCTGTCTGCGGATCGAAGGCTACACAGATCGGCAGTCGCGTGCACTGGCGGAAGTCTAGGGAAGCCGGCGCTGTAAGGGCGCTCCGGACTTGCACCCAGCCCGATTTACTTGTTGACTGCCCCTGTCGCCCGGCCAACCCCAGGGCTGGGCTCGACAGGGGGAATGGAGATGAGCGGCCCAGGAAGTGGCGGTGGGCGGGCGCCCGGCGCGATGCTCGAAGCGTTGTATGGATCCGTGCTGGAAGACGCGCGTCTGGAAGACCTCAACCGCCTGCTGGCGCAGGCCACGGGCAGCAATGTGGTCGCCGTGCTTGGCCACGATGTGGCTCATGGCCGCGGCCGCGTCGCCATCGTCCACGGTATCGACACGGCGCGCATGGATGCCGCACTGGCCGAGCACGATCTGCTCGAAGACCCCTGGATCATTCGCGTCGTGCCGCAGTTGGCGACCGGCAAGGTCATCGATAGCGACCAGCTATTGCCACGCCGGCAAATGCAGCGCACCGACGCGTTCCATCGCTACTACCGTCGACTCGACATCGGCCAGCAGGTAGCGTCGGTCGCGCACTACGACGGCAGCAACTCGGTCACCTTGTCGATCTGCCGCGAGGTGGGTGCCGCGCCCTTCAGTGAGATCGACCTGGGCCTGCTTCAGGCGCTGACGCCGCACTGGGTCAACGCGTATGCGATCCAACGAAAGCTGAGCTGGCTGGAACAGCGTGTGGAAACGCTGGAAGCGGCAGTGGACCACATGCCCACGGCAATGTTGCTGCTGGACGCGCAGCAACAGGCGTTGCGCATGAACCTGGCGGCCGAATCCCTGCTCTCGCAGGGACTGCTGCTTGCATTGAAGGACCGCAGGCCCATCGCGCGCTTCGACTCGCGTCCGCTGCAGCGCCTGCTGCAGGATGCATGCAAAGGCCGCGAGCGCGATGGCTGCCGCTGGCGCTGCGCCGGTAGCGCCTCCCTGGTCGATGCGACCGGACGTAACGCGCTCATCGCCCACGTGCACCCGATCGGCCCGCAGATCGCCAGCGATAGCGGCGAGGCCGCGATCCTGTTCCTGCAACCTGTGGGCGCGCCTGCCGCGCGCGATTTCAAGGAACTGCTGCGCACCCTGTTCCCCCTCACAGCGGCCGAGGCTACGTTGGCCGAAGCCTTCTATCTGCACACCGATGTCGCTGAGGCGGCGCAGCAGGCAGGCATCTCCGTATCAACGGCACAGACGCGACTCAAGGTCATCTACGACAAGACCGGCGAACGCGGCCAGGCAGCGCTGCTACGGCTATTGAGTGCGATCGCAGCGGGCGCACCGTTGCAGAGCGGCGGCGCATAGCAGATGCGTGGATGGCCCGTTGCACGCAACGGGCGGGGGCAGCGGCCTGGCATCCACGCCACCCTCCCCATCGTCAAGCCCTGATTTGGAGGTGCCGTTGCAATCCCTCCCGGGGTATCAAGGGGAATGCCGCATGGGGAGTGCGGAGCAGGTAAGCCAGCCTAAAGAATGCCGGCGGATTGCCGATCGAGGGGGAGAAGGAATCAGGCACGCGCCTGCCCGGGACCGGGAGGGACAGGTGCTCCACAACCCTATGCAGGAGATACGCATGCGCAAGTCACACTACTTCTTCATCATTGGCCTGTTGCTTGCCGGCCGGGCCACTGCCGCCGAGACCGGCATCGACATTGCCTCCTGCAACGGGCAGGCACCGGCCAAGCCGGGCTTCGAGCTACAGCCGCTGAAGATTGAGCTGGATTCGACGGCGGTCACGCTGATGGCCAAATGGAAGGAAGATTCGCGCACGCTCGGCCCGGTTGCCGCAGCGGAGAATCACAACGAGCGCGTGGCCCAGGTCTACGACAACCTCTTGGTCGAGCGCAAGAACATCTATGCAGGCGCCCGCTGCGAGGTCTACAGCGTCAAGAAGTGCGCCAATGGCGTTGCCGGCAAGAAGAAGAAATGCCCCATGAAGGTCGACGCACCCGAAGGCGCCTGGTTCAACAGCGGCCTGACATGGATCGACAATGATTTTCAGAAGGTGCCGACCATTGCCTCCGACAAGCGCTCAGTCTCCTATACCGTGAAAAAGACCGGCAAGGGCGCCAATACCGCCGGCTTCCGAGCACCCGTCACTTTCCTGCCCAGTGTGATCGACCACTACGTCGATGCCGACTTTGCGCAGGTGCATGCCTATTTCTCGCCCCTGGTCCGCATCAACGGGCATACCGGCGATTGAGCACCCCGACTCGAACTTTCCTGTAGAGCACCCCAAACGACCATGAAGACAATGTCCACTTCGTTGCTGCTGTCAGCCATCGCGTTGCTGCTGGCAGGCAACGCTGCCGCACAAAACAAGCAGACCGTGGAGGGCGCGCAGACCTTCCTGCAGGGCCTGGCCGAAAATGGCGGCACGGCTGGCATCTATCCCAAGTACGGTCTCATCGGAAAGGCATATTTCGAGGGCACCCCGGCGTTCCTCAACGCCTGGGCCAAGGCGATCGACGATATCGATGAGAACGGCAAGGTTGACCCTTGCGTAACGCGGATTACGGTCCTCGATATATCCCAGCCGGGCGCATGGGCCCAAGGCATCCGGTGGAGCGCGTTTGTCGAAGGTGTGGCGCTGAACGCTTCATTGGCCAACTACCCGGCGCCCCGTTACATCCATTGGGGCAAGACCGGCATCACACGCGAGACCTATGGCCTCAAAGACGGTTCGGGCATGACGCAGTACGTGCTGGCCCGCCATGTCAATCCAAAGACCAGGGATACGGAGGTATTTGGCTTCGGCGCGCTGGATGCCACCCTGGTGGACCGGATCGAATATGCGATGAAGTTCCTCCAGGCCAGCTGCGATACCTCAGTCTCGACGGGCTTCTGACCATGGCGCGCGCATACGTGGGTGTCGTGGTGCTGATCCTTGGCCTGATGGCAGCCTCGCCCACTTCAGCCTACGGCCAAGCGCGGCAGCTGAGCGCTGCCGAACTTGCGCGAATCCAGGGCTCGGTCGACAAGAGCAAGAGCAGCGCCCAGTTGGCCGCGGAGCAACAGGCTGCGATCCGGCAACAGGAACAGGCGCGGCGCCAGCAGGAAGCTGCCCTGGCCGAGGCAGATGCCGGCTGGGAAGCGGACCCGGTGGAGGCAGCACCGGCCCCAAGCTTCGCCGACGCCATCGCCCACGGCTTGGGCGTCTTCCAGGACGAAATGGCGAAGAAGGACGCCGAGCAAGCCGCGGCCAACGCACGTCTCGCGCAGATTCGCCGACAGGCCGAGGCGATTGACAGGGATCGCGAGCGACAGCGCGAGCAGCAGGCGCAGCGCGAGCGCGAGGCGCGGGAGCGCCAGCAGCAAAGGGCGCAGCAGGCGGCGGCGGCGCAGGTCCGCACCAACGAGCAGGCGGTCGCCGCACAAGACCGCGACCGCCAGCTACGCGAGAACACCACTGCCGAGCGCCAGCGGCTGGCGGCGCAGCGACAGCAGGCGGCCAGAGCTGAAAGCGAGCGCCAGGCCAAGGCCCAGGCCGACGAGCAGGCCCAAAAGCGTGCCGAGCAGCAGCGATTGGCCACCGCGGCGGCCGCTGCCGAGAGCCAGCGCAAGGCCGAGGCTGCGCGGAAGCAAGGCCTGCGCCAAGCCGAGCAAAGTCTGCGCAGCGGCTTCAGCGGTCGCGCCGCGACTTGCATCGGCGGCGGCAAAGCGGTGCTTTACCTGCAGTCCTCGCATCCCTCCCGGGCGGGGTGCAATGTGAGCTTCGAAGCGCGCTGCCCCGGGACGCCTTCCGGCGCCGGCACCCGCTTCGCCCAGGCGAACTACGTCGGTGGCAGCTGCCAAGGCTTGGGTGACAACATCCGCATCGGCGAGATGGCCTGTGCCGCCAACCAGGTACAGGTCGTCATGACCGACGCAGACTGCGGAGCCGATGGCTGAGGCTATACCACCCTGTCAGGCGACCCGGCTCGCGGCGCCGGCACGCGTAGGCGCCCGACCCGCGGTACCAGCATCGGCACCTCACGCCGGTACTGCGCGTAGTCCGGCAACGCAGCCACCAGGTCACGTTCCTCCCATCGGATCGCGATCACGATGTAGGCAGTGGTCATCAGCGCGAACAGCAAGTGCGTAACGGTCATCGTTGGCGTTGCCCAGAAGGCGAAGAACCAGCCGACGTAGAGCGGATGGCGGACCAGGCGATACGGACCCGGCGTCTTGAACGGCAATGGCCGATACGGCCGGCCGCGGAATTGCAGCCACACCTGGCGCAGGCCGAACAAGTCGAAGTGATTGATCAGGAACGTGGCGACCAGTACCAGGCCCCAGCCGAAAGCGAACGCCGCATACAGCAGCCCGCGTGCGAGCGGATTCGCTACGTCCCACACCACCCCACCCAGGGGCCGCCACTGCCAGAACAGCAGGATCAATGCCAGGCTCGACAGCAGCGTGTAGGTGCTGCGTTCGGCTGACTCAGGGATCAGCCGGGTCCAGGCGCGCTTGAATGCCGGCCGCGCCATCACGCTGTGCTGCAGCGCGAACAAAGCCAGCAACGCAAGGTTGATGGCCAGGGCGGCGGCCAAGGAAGTATCGCGGGGCGAGTCCATCGCCTTGGGCACGCCGAAGTTGCCGACGAAGCCGACCGCATACAGGAAGGTCGCCAGGAATATCGCGTAGCAGGCGATGCCGTAGAGCAGGATCAGGGAGCGCTTCATGACTACCTCGTTGCGCCCCGAGCAGACGCATGAAAGTACACGTAGCTTGCGCCGACCACCGGCCGCCGCCACAGGGGAAGGAAGTCCCTGCCGCGACCCTCGCCCGCTGCTACCCCGGGAGGTTTGTCCCGACTAGACTGCCGGCAGGAACGCCGAAGGGCTCTCGACCATGAAGCAGTCGATCCGCTACCTGACCACCGCGCAAGGCACGCGGCTGGCATGGTCGTCGATGGGCTCGGGCCTGCCATTGGTGAAGGCGGCCAACTGGCTTAGCCATCTCGAATACGACCTGGACAGCCCGATCTGGCGGCACTGGATGCGCTTTCTCGGCGGCAACTTCCGCTTCATCCGTTACGACGAGCGCGGCTGCGGCATGACCGGCGGCGACGCGCGCGGCCTGACGCTCGATCATTGGCTGGCAGACCTGGAGGCCGTCGTCGAGGCCGCGGACATCAAGACGCCGTTCGCCTTGCTGGGCATCTCGCAGGGCGCGGCGGCCTGTGTCGCTTACGCGCTGAAACACCCACAGCGCGTCTCGCACCTGTTGCTGTATGGCGGCTACGCACGCGGCGCCTACGAGCGCGGCAATGCCGAGAACGCGCGCATGTATCACGCCATCGTCGATATTGCGCGGGGCGGCTGGGAGGATCAGAACCCGGTATTCCGGCAATTGTTTACCGCGCGCTTCATTCCCGATGCCACTGACGCGCAGATCCAGTGGTTCAACGAGCTGTCGCGAACCACCACTACCGCCGAATCCGCCGGCGCGTTGCTCGAAGCCCGTGCGCATATCAATGTGACTTCATTGCTGCCGCAGCTAAGCACCCCCACCCTGGTGATGCATGGGCGAGAAGACGGCGTGGTGCCGCTGGAAGAAGGCCGCCTGCTGGCCGCCGGGATTGCCGGCGCGCGCTTCGTGGAACTGGAGTCTCGCAACCATGTCTTGCTGGAACACGAGCCAGCCTGGTTGCGCTTTCAGGAGGAAGCGCTGCAGTTTCTCGGCGGCAGCGCATCGGCAGAGGCGTTTTCCGTGCTGACCGGGCGTGAGCGCGCAATCGTCGAGGGTCTGATCGCCGGCCGCAGCAATGCCGAAATCGCCGCTTCCCTGTTCATCAGCGACAAGACCGTGCGCAATGCGCTGACGCGGATATTCAACAAGCTCGGGGTGCACTCGCGCATGCAGGCGATGGCGTTGTTGCGGGGAGGTGGCAACCGGAGCTGATGCCTCAACCCCCAGTCCGAAACCTCAGCGTCAGCCCCTTCAGGAAATTCCGCAGGATCTGGTCCCCGCACGGCCGGTAGTGCTTGTGCCCCGGTTGCCGGAACAGTGCCGTCATCTCGGGCTTGGTCAGCGGGAAGCCCGCCGCCTGCATGATCTCGTGCATGTCCACGTCCTTCAGCTGAAACGCGACGCGCAGCTTCTTCAGCACGAGGTTATTGGTGATGCGCGACTCCACCGGCCGCTGCGGCTGGCTCTCGTCGCGGCCGCGGAAATACAGGATCAGGCCGTCGAGGAAGTGCGCCAGGATCCGGTCGCTGCAGGCCACTGCGCCCTCTTCCTCGTCCTTCTTCAGCAGCGCCGGCACATCCGCCTTCTCCAGCGGGAACGCAGGGTCGGCCAGCTGGGTGATCTCCACCACCTTGGCGTCGCTGAGGTCGAGCATGAAGCGGATGCTTCGCAGGACGTCGTTGTTGATCATTGCAGGGTCACTCAGGCGGCGGCTGGGGCATCCGGGGCGCGCAGTCTAGCGCCTGCCGCAGTAATGCGGGGTTACCAATGCCCCAAACGTGCCGCTACTACGCCGGCGTGCCGTCGCCCGGCGGTGCCTGTGCCGCCCCACCCTGCGGCCAGCTGCGCACGCGCACGTCCTGCTGCGGAAACGGAATCTCGATACCGGCCTGCGCCAATGCGGCATGGATGCGCGTCACCAGGTCGCTGCGGATCACGGTCCAGTTGTCGTAGTCGTGGGTCCAGGCGCGCAGGGTAAAGTCCAGCGAGCTGGTGCCGAAGCCATCGAACAACGCCGTGACCGCCGGGGCGCTGGCAATACCTGCGGTGTGCGCGGCGCAATCGGTCAACAGCGCCATCACTTTCTTCGGATCGCTGCCATAGGCGACGCCGAGCTTGATTTCCAACCGCCGGCTGCGGTCCATCAGGGTCCAGTTGGTCAGGCGTTCGGAGAGCAGCGTGCCGTTGGGCACCACCACGTCCGCGCCGTCGAAGGTGCGGATGCGCGTGGCGCGCATGCCGATATCGCGTACGCGCCCCTGCGTGGTGCCGACCTCGATGGCGTCGCCCGGCTGGATCGGACGCTCGAAGATCAGGATCAGCCCGGAAACAAAATTGTTGACCACGTTCTGCAAGCCGAAGCCGATGCCCACGCCGAGCGCGCCAAACACCAACGCCAGCTGCGTACCCTTGAGCCCGGCCGCCGACAGCGCCACCACGATGCCGAGCACCAGGACCGCGTAGGACGCCAGTGACGCGATGCTGTTGCCTACGCCGCGGGCGAATATTCCGCGCGATTCGAGCACGTCCTGCAGCAGCAGCCGGGTGACGCGCGAGGCCCAGCTGGCGATCAGGATCGCCAGCACGAACACCAGCACATGGCCCAGCGACAGGCTGAAATCGCCGATGGTGAACTCGTGGCCGAGCACGTTCTTCAGCAGCCGGTAGATCGGCCGCAGGATGCGGAAGCTCTCCATCGAATACAGCACCCAGCCCACGGCCGCGGCAATGATCGCCAGGCGCGTGAGCAGTTGCACCAGGGGCGGCGCATGTTCGCGGGTCAGCCGGAAGCGGCGCAAGCCGGGGCGGTTGAGCAGCAGGTGTAGCAGCGTCACCACCGCCGTCACACCCACGTACAGCAGCAGGCCAAGGTAGGCACTGTCGATTACCGCGCCGGTGAGCATCTCGGACAGCGAAGTATTGCCGATGATGTTGGCCACCACTGCCACGGCCAGCAACACCAGGCCCATCCACCCCGCACCGCGGAGCGCCCGACCAACGGCACCCGTGGAATCGGCGTGCCGCTTCGCGCGCCACAGCAGCCACCCGGTTGCCGCCAGGCCGACGCAACTGACGAAGAGCGTATACAGGCGGAAGGCGAAGCCACTGCCCAGGAACACGAAACCCAGCCCCGACAGCAAGTACATGCCGGTCGCCACATACGGCCACACATCCAGCCAACGGCGCGCCCCCGGCGGCAGGAGCCGCAGCACCGGCACCAGGGCGATCAGCATCGCGATGTGTCGGGTGAGCACCGGCGCGTCGGGCTCGAAGGCCAATGTGGCGAGCATGCATAGCAGCAACCAGGTCGACCACGGCCGCGACAGCACGCGCGCGGCCGAAGCGTCCATCTCCCCCGCTGCGATCGCGGGCCGGCTGCGTCGCCATAGCCACAGCATCAGCGGCAGCAGCAACAGCTGCAGGACGTGGGTGGCGACCTGGTTGCTGAAATTGGCCTCGCTGTAGGCCGCGGCAAATTCGGTCTCTATCCGCAGCCCGGTAGCGATATCGGTCGCCCCGGCGCCGGCGGCCGCGTCGGCGCGGCTACTGGCCCGCCACAGCGGTGGCACGTCCAACCGCAGCAGGCGCCTGTCGATGTAGCCGATCGCGGCACTCACCGCTTCCTGGCCTTCGTCCAGCCGGCTTTCCAGCGCATTCGCCCGGGTACCCAGCTCGACCTGGTGCCCCAATGGCACGGCCAGCGCCTGCTCGGCGCGGGCGAGCAGGTCGATCACCGCATCGATACGCGCCACCAGTACCGGCGGCAAATTGCCGGCCTGGACGCGCGTGAGTTGCCAGGCTGCGCGGCGCTGCGCCACCGCGGCCACATCCGAAGCGTATGGCGCCGTCGCCAGCTTCATCGCCTCGCGCCAACGCGCGAAGCGACGCGCATCGAAGCGCCAATGCCGGTCCAGGCTCTCCAGCCGCATGATCGGCAACATCCGCAGTTGCGCCGGAGTGAACTGCTGCAGGCGTGCGTCCACCGAGCGCGCAATCACTTCCAGGCCGGGCGCCAGGGCCACCGACGGATGCGCAGCACTGGCACGCTCGATGGCCGAAAGCGCGAGGCGTTCGTCGGTATCGGCCCGCGAAATGATGGCGTCGGCATCTACCGCCTGCAGGGCCGGAGGGGTCGCGGCCGGTTGCGGTGCTTCGGTTCCCGGTGTGAGTGCGGCAGGCACCTGCGCCCAGAGGGGTGCCGCGGCGAACAGTAGCCAAACCATCCAACAGCGGCGGGCCAGCGGCATGATCGACTCGGATTGAGAGCGGCGAGCTTGAGTGTAGGCGAGCGGTAGCCGCGGTTTGTCAACGTCCACGGCGGGGGGGTGACTTCAGGCAGATGCCGATATCGGCCAGGCGTGGTGCCATGCATTCAACGGCGGCGCGAGCGCGCTCCGGACCCTCACAGTGGAGGCACGACCATGCATGCATCACGCACCCTCTTGTGGCTGGCGCTGATCGCCGCCACCCCGGCCCTGGCGCAGCAGAGCCAGAACAAGATCTCCGGCGACATCGACATCCAGGCGGGCGAGCAGTCCGGCTCCCTGGCCACGGTGAGCGGCGATATCCACATCGCGAGCAAGGCGCAAACGCGCAGCGCCCATACCGTCAGCGGCGACATCACCGTCGACGCCGATGCCACGGTGGGCGAGCTGGTAACCACCAGCGGCGAGGTCAAGATCGCCGAGAAGGGCAAGGCCGGCGGTGCCAAGAGCGTCAGCGGCTCGGTCACGCTGGGCCGCAACGCCGTGGTGGACGGCGACGTCACCTCGGTCAGCGGCAACGTCTTCGCCGACCGCGGCACCCGCATCAGCGGCGACGTCACCTCGGTGAGCGGCAGCATCGGCCTGGTGCAGACCGAAGTGGGCGGCAGCATCCACTTCGTCAGCAACGACGTCACCGTCGGTGTCGGCTCGCACGTCAAGGGTGGCATCACCCTGAAGAAGCCGCAGTTCAGCAACCAGGACCGCCCGCCACGCGTGGTGATCGGCCCGAACGCCGTGGTCGATGGCCCGCTGACCTTTGAGCTGCCAGTGCAGTTGTACGTGCATAGTTCGGCCAAGATCGGCGCGATCAGCGGGGCTACGGCGATCAAGTTCTCGACCGATACGCCGCCCAAGGGATAAGGCGATTGCAACTACGCAGTAACAGCCTGCGGGCAATCGGATCGCTGGTGCTTGGCGCACTGGCGATCTTTGGTGCGGTGTTGGTCGTGCGCCAGGGCCTGTTGCCACTGATCGACACCCTTTTCCACCCGGGCGAAGCGTGGCTGAGCGTGCTGCGCCGCGCGGGCATCCTGCTGGCGGCGGTAACCGCCTACTGGGCTTACGTGCACTGGCATGAGAAGCGCGAGGCAAAAGAGTTGCGATTTCGGCCGCTGCCCCTGGCGCTGGGCAGCATGACCGGTGCAGCGCAAGTGGGCGTGCCGATTGCGTTGCTGTTCGCGCTGGGCATCTACGAGCTGGTCTCCTTTCGCGGCTTTTCGTCCGCCTTGTTCGGCGTGGCTGGCGTGATCGCCATCGCCGCGGTGTTGGAAGAGCTGTTCTATCGATGCCTGCTGTTTCGCGTACTCGAGCGCAGCTGGGGCACGGTGGCGTCGCTGGCGGTGCAGGCGTTGGTGTTTGCCTTGCAGCATCTGTCCAACGTTGAACAAGGCAACCTCAGCGATGCCCTCACGATGATGGTGTCGGTGTCCCTGCTGGGCCTCTTGTGGGCCGGCTTGTTCGTGCTGACGCGCAACTTGTGGGCGGTAGCGGCCCATCACGCTGCATGGAATTTCACCATCATGCTCAGCGGGCTGCCGCTGTCGGGCATACAGGACTGGCGTGCCCTGGCACCGATCGATGCCCGCTACGCCGGGCCGGACTGGGTGACAGGCGGGTTGTTCGGGCCGGAAAACTCGATCGTGCAGATCGGGTTGATCGCCATTGCGGTGGCTGTGGTGCTGCGCATGGGTTGGCGGCGCGGTGCCTTTGTTGGCGGGCGCCGCCCGCCGCGTCCAGCGGAGAGCGGCCCCCTCGCTCCGCCGTAACCCGGCTAGTCCACCGCGAACGCCGCCGCGGCCAACTTCTCCAGGTCCAGGTACTGAGCCTTTTTGACCGTCACACCGACGAACCCAAGATTGATTTTGCCATGACGGCCGCCGCGGGCTGGCGGCGCGGGTTCTGCAGGCCGGAGGGCGCGCAGAAGCCGGGAGTGAATTCGGGTATGTTTGCCAGGCAGGACCTGACCGACGCTCGGCCGGGGAGGCTGGCGGGTACTGGATTAGCCGATCAAGGAGAGACTGGCTGTGAGTGACCCATACAACAGCGCCGATGGCGCGGCCCCACGGGGCCAGATCGTTTCGAATCTTCCTGTGGCCGCGCGCGCCGAGGGACTAGCGCTGGCCCACTGCCTTATTGGCCCCACCATCCTGTGAGTCTTCGCACATGAGAGTTCTGCTTCTGCTGCTGATCATGGCGGCGAACTGCGTCGTGCTGATTTTCGCGTCGCTGTTGGCGGCTGGCGGAGATGGCAGTTCCGATGGGATAAAAAGGGTACTGACCTTCGGCGCCGCGTGGATTCTGGGCGCGTCGATCCTCTCGATGATTCTGGCTGTCAAAGGCAAGGGAACGGCGTCGATCCTGGTAGCCGTCATGACGTTGCCCTCCGCGTACCTGGCGGGCCTGGCCGGAATCCTGACTGGCGCAGTGGCTTCACAGATGACGCCGAGCTCGCCCGCGTTCGTCGAACTGTGCAAGTCAGCCGGCGCAAGTTATGTCTCGAAGCCCGCCAGCCCGGTGCATTCGATTGCCTACGAGTGGGAAGGGCGCTACCCACCGACCTATAGCTACTTCAAGCTAGACCCGCGGGGCAACGTGCGTGAACTAGCTGCGGGCTCGCTCTACAAGGAGCCGGCAGGCCTTGCCTTCACGGAGACCCAGAACGATTCGGGCCCGAGCGATGGCACACGCCGCTATGTGCGCCACACCGGCGGCGATTCGGCGTGGAGCGCTGAGCCGACGGCTGACTTGCTGGTCAAGTACAAGTCGACGCCGGCGCAAGGGGCCGGGCTGGAACCGGGCGTCGTCCGGTACGACATCGCCGTGAGTGATCGCCGCGACGGACGACAGCTCGCATCGCTTCGCTATTTTCTTAACGATAGGGAGCGGCGCGGTTGCGGGACGACCTCCGATGGCGTGATGAGTGAGGTGGAGTTTGTGTCCAAGGCAATCGGCCTCGCACCCACAAGGAAACGTGTTGGTGCAAGCATTGACTGACAGCAAGCGGCGCCTCTGGTTCTGGTTTCTTGCATTGCTGCTGCTTTGAGCTCACGCCAGAAGGCCTGGTGCGTGGCGATGCTCCGCGTACATGGCAGCGGTGGTACCGCTTCCCCTGGCCACCCTCCTGATGGTGTGGCTGCTGGCCCCGGTTACCGCCGCCGCGGGTTGGCTGTTGCTGCGCAGGATAATTTTCGATCACATCGACAGGGTTACGCCCAACCGCAAGTCAGCCATCGCGCTCAGAATCGTCGGCGCGTGCGCGCTCTTGGCGATGACCGCACTCGCCATCTTCGTCCTGCCCGGGAGGGGCGCCAGCGGATGCCCGTCCTGTGAGCAGAGCCTGCTTTCGCAGCTGGTATTGAATCAGCTACAGGTCTACGCGGCGGGTGGGATTGCGGGGTATATCGCCTGCATGCTCGCAAAGCTGCGCACGCTTCCGGCACTGCCGGCGCGACCTGATCCCAGCTAGATCGCGGGCCGCCTCCCGCTCCAAGTGTGACGGTCGCGCCACGTGCAGCCAGATGCCTCGTGCGCCGACACCACCTACTTCGTCCATCATTTCCCGAACACACAGATGGATGGTGACGGCGATGGCATACCCTTCGAACAACAGTGGTGTAGTTGAATCTCGATTGCCTATGCTGCGTCCCATGCGATCTCGTCACGCACGGGACCTGTTGGCGTACCCTTCGAGACCTTCGCGGGATCGCGGTTGCCCGCGCCCTAACCGCCTGAGCGGGGCACTAGAGGAAATCGGGTATCTTTGCCGTCAAGGGGAGACTGGCTATGAGTGACCCATATAACAGGGTCGGAGGCGCGGCACCTCTGGCCAGATCGTCTCGAACACCGCTGCCCGGGGCGGCACCCTGCAAAGTAACCAGGCCCGCCGAAATGCTGACAACTACTGACCTGACTGGATTTGACGTTGCATGGATAGCCGTTGATGCCGCCGGCTTCGTGGCGATCTTCACAAACGCAGGCGAGGGGCCCATTCCGGAATCGGCGGAGTACGCTGTATTCGCCACGGAAGAACTGGTTCTCGATCTCCCCGAGATATCAGAAATCCAGCTCCACGCTGACGTACCACGGCCCGATAGTTTTGTGGCGTTCGCTAAGCGGGGCCTGTTCTCATACGACTGGTCTGATGCACACCGGACTGCTTCCCTTTTCGGTGGCTACGAGCTCGTGGCTCGCCCTGATCGACCGTTATCCGTAGAGGAACTTCCCTCGATCTTGCAAGCATATGCGTTGGCGACCCGGCTCAACGACGCCAAGTTCGGGGCAGCCGTCGTCGTTGTGCCGTCATGACGCAGCTCGATGATGGCGCATGCCATCATCGTCCCATTGGCACCCCGAGGACCCCCACCATGTCACTCAAAGACCTCCTTCCCGGCAAGCTCGGCTTCGGCACCGCCCCGCTCGGCAACATGTTCCGCGACATTCCAGAAGCCGAAGCGCGCGCAACGGTGGATGCTGCGTGGAACGATGGCATTCGCTACTTCGACAACGCGCCCTTCTACGGCGCCGGCCTGGCGGAGATCCGCATGGGCGAGGCGCTGGCCGATCGCCCGCGGCAGGAATACGTCATCAGCACCAAGGTGGGCCGCCTCGTCCTGGATGAGGTGGAGGATGTGAGTGCCCGCGACCAGGGCGAGAAAGGCGACGTCTTCAAGCATGGCCGGCCGAACCGGGTCGTCAACGATTATTCCGAAGACGCGACGCTGCGCTCCATCGAGGACAGCCTGAAGCGCCTGAAGACCGACCGTATCGAGATCGTCTGGGTCCACGACGTGGCGCAAGATTTTTTCGGCGATGAGTGGCTGGCGATGTTCGAGGCTGCGCGCAAAGGTGCTTTCCGGGCGCTGGACCGCCTGCGCGACGAAGGCGTCATCAAGGCGTGGGGCCTGGGCGTCAATCGTGTCGAGCCGATCGAATTGCTGCTGGACCTTCAAGGGCCGCGGCCGGATGGCTTCCTGCTCGCTGGTCGCTACACCCTGCTCGACCACTCGCGCGCATTGCAGCGAGTGATGCCGCAGGTGGCGGCGCGTGGGCTGGGCATTGTGGTGGGCGGGCCGTACAGCTCGGGTGCGCTGGTGGGCGGGCCGAACTTTGAATATGCACCGGCCAAGCCGGAGATCCTGCAGAAAGTGGCGTGCATCAAGGGAATTGCCGATCGCCATGGTGTGAGCATGAAGGCGGCCGGACTGCAGTTTGCGTTGGCGAACCCGGCTGTGGCTGCGGTGATTCCCGGAGCGAGCCGGCCTGAGCGGCTTGCGGAGGATCGGGCGGCTATCGATGAGCAGGTGCCGGCGGATTTTTGGCGTGAGCTGCGGGAGGCGGGGCTGGTGGATTCGGCGGCGCCGCTGCCTGGCGGAGCGTGAGGCGGTGACGTAAATGATGCGCATTGAGACGCGATGCCCAGGTTGCAAGAAGAAGATGCACCTTGGCTTTTTCCAAATGTGCGTCGTCTACGGAAGCACGCGGACCTGGTCGCATCAATGCCCCGGCTGCGAGGGCTATGTGCGCACCCCCTGGATCGGCGAGATTCCGATCGGGGTGTCGAGTTTGATCCTGGGAGTCGGATTGGCGAGCGAGATATTCAGGACACCGCGAGTGTTCGTCGTTGTCCCGGTGGCATTGCTCTTCTGCTACTCATCAGTGGCTTTTTGCGTTATCTGTTCTTGAGGATGGGCCGACTTTCCTACCAGCCGAGATAGCCGCCTCCAGGCCCGCAGCCGCGTCTCGCCTCCAGCAGCCGCCCTTCGCGGCTTGTCTTGCCTCGCTCTTCAATCAATCCGCCTCGTAAACAGTCGCCTGCCGCACTGCCAGCTTCCACTCCCCGCTGGCGTCGGTCCAGATCTCGGTGGTACGGCGGCGCACGTGCTTGCCGGCAAAGCGTGCCTGGTTGACGGGCGTCAGCGCCTCTTCGCCCATCAATACCACGTCATGCTCGCCGCGCGTGGCGGCGTATTCGATGGTGCGCTCCAGGCTGGCGTAGTCGATCTTGCCGGTGCGCAGGTTGTTCTCCGCATCGGCTTTGCGCGCGATCTTGTTGTATGGATTGTTGACCACCGCGTCGGTGTCGAAGATCGCACTGAAGGCCGGCACGTCGTGCGACAGGATCGCCGCGTCCATGCGCTCGGTGGCAACGAGTGCAGCGGCGATACGGGGCTGCTTGCAGGTTTCGGCGATGGCGGGGTTTGCGGGTTTCCAGCCGGCGTGAGCGGGCAAGGCGATGGCCAGCATCAGGGCGGTCAGCAGGTAGGTGGCTCGGGACATGGCTGGCTCTTGATCGAGGAGGACGAGGGGATAACGCAGGTAACGCTTGCGATAGGCCGCCAATGCGCCGCACACGTCGTCAGCGGCGGGGCGATCGGTTTACCATCAACGTTCGATCAGGGGAGCAATGGATATGCGACGTATCGGCATGGGTCTGTGGGCGGGTCTTTGGCTGTGGCCGTGCCTGGCGTCGGCGCAAGACCCGAGCATGTTCGGTTACTGCTATGTCCAGGTGGGGGATGAGACCTTGGTTTCACCCTTGTTTGAACATCCCAATGCACGCGGCTTGGGCAAGTTCGTCAAGCAGGACCAGGACGGATTCCGCGAGGCCGTGCAGACCGAAGTGTCCGTACCGCAGGACACGCAGGTGTACTGCTCCTACTCAGCGCAGCGGGATGCTTTGGACCCCATGGAGGCGGGGACGCGCGCAGACAAGGAGGCGGCCAAAGGCAGCAGGAAGTGGCGAACGATTGCCTGGGCCCCGCCCCCTCCGCCACCCAAGGTAAGCGGCCCGCTGGTGGCCGAGGTCGTGCCTGCTGCGCTGCAATCAGTGCTTGCCGCCGACCCATACTTCACAGTGCCCAAGGGCAAGGGCGGCGAGATCGAGCGTGCTGACGAGCGCATTATCGGTAGCGGCACAGACGCCGGCACCCTCACCCAGCGGACCCAGGCACAACAGGAAGGCAATGTCTGCTTGATGAGCCAGGACCTCGGTGTGCGTGCGGGCGCGCTGGCCTACGCCATTGAGGCGAGAGGCCGATCCTGGGCGGGTCTGGTGCCTTTGGCGACACTTTCACGGACGACCACCAGCTCCGTGACGGGTTATTCGCGGCAACAGGTGTTTTCGCTGCGCCATGAAGGTGATGCGTTGTTTCCGCTACGACAGGGTGCGCGCACCGTTCTGACGACGGAGTCGCAAGTGCAGGACGACGCCGAGGAAGCGGTGTCGCGCGACTTGCGCTTCGAATGCGAGGTGGGTGCAAGCATGCCGGCCTCCAACCTGGTAGCCACTGCCACCGGCCAGGCCACCGAGCTGCGTTGCCGCACTTCCATGCCGAGCGCTCCCAAGGCCCCTGCGAAGGATGTGATCTATCACTGGTTCGCCGACGTTGGTTGCTTCGTCAATGCGCCGATAGTGCCGTGATCTTAGTCGAGCAGCTGGGTTCTTCTTCCATGGAACTACTACCTTGATGACGGCTTTCCGCCGCCCTATCATCCAAGGCTGATTTAGTCCTTGGCGTTTCCCGCCAGGGGTGTATTTCGGGGTGCTGGGGAGCAACCCGTAATCCTTATCGATCGAAGGCCGAACCCGAAATCGGGCTCGACGGCCTTCATCGTCGCCATTTTTCGGAGTGCCGCACGGACCGGCTGGGCCGTAGCGGCTGCCGCTAAGCAGGATCGCTTTTTACAACAACAGGGGGTCACATGAAAAAGGTAGTTCCGTTGGTGCTGTGCATGCTCTTGAGCGCATGCGCGAGTAAGCCTACGCAGGTCAACCTGGTGCCTACCGGCATCGTCCGTTCCGTCGCGCCGCCGCTGGACATGGAAGTAAAGACCATCGCCGTGGTCATTGCCGATGCGCCCTCGCAGACGGGCAAGGTGATGGTCGACGCCACCTTCCCGCCGCTGTGGAAGGAAGCCATCCAGACCTCGATCGACCAGGCCGGGCTGTTCAAGGACGATGCGGCGACCAACGTAACCATTTTCGCCACGATCAAGCGCTTCGAGTTCAACCCCACCGGCTTCTCGAACAAGGTGGACGTCAACGCCACCTACCGGATCGTGGACAGGAGCACCGGCAAGGAGCTTTTCAACGAAGACATCGTGACCAGTGCCTCCAGCAACGCCGGCGAGACGTACAACGCTTCGGTGCGGCTGATCAACCTCTGGAACGCCGCTACGCAGGAGAACATCAGCAAGTTCATTGCGGCGGTCAAGAAGAAGTCGGAAGCAGCACAGCCCCAGGGCTGAGAGGCTTCCTGCGGTGGCAGGCCGGAGCCGGGCGTTTGGGGGTAATGTCGATTCCCGACCACCCCGCTCGTCGTCAATCCAACAACCAGAAGGATTGCCCCATGAAATACCTCGGCCTGGCCTACTTCACCCCGGAAAAATTTGCGGCGATGACGCCCGAAGAGGTGGAGGCATTGGTGAGCCAATGCCCCGCCCTCGATGAAAAGATGCAGGCCACCGGCAAGATGCTGGTGTCTGCCTCGCTGGGTGACCTGGACACCTGGCGCACGCTGCGCCCGCGCGATGGCAAGACGCAGGTGACCGACGGGCCCTACACCGAGTCCAAAGAGGTGGTGGGCGGCTTGTTCATCATCGAAGCCGATAGCCATGAAGAAGCGTTGCGGATTGCTTCGATGCACCCGGCGGCTACGTTGGGTGAGAAAGCCGGGTGGACGGTGGAGCTTATTCCGGTGGGGTTTTATTTGGGGCGGTGAGGGGACACACGCGCATACGAAGCAGATTGCGTAGCTTTTTGCCGCCGCCCTAATATCTGTCCCACTACCAAACTGGGGATCCACAATGGCAAATAGGTTTCGGGCGATAGCGCTCAACTCGAATGACATCGAGCGCACGTTGGTGTATCACCCTAAGATTCGCACCGACAAGGCATCAGCCGACAAAGATCTGTTGGAGCTCAAGGCGACGTATCCGGATCGGAAGACCTTCACCGTCATTCGCCCGGGTGAGCCGCTCTGGAAGGACGACTGATCACGCGCCCGTCTCCCGGACGGGCTACGCGCCTGCATTAGAATCTGAGCACGATGCGAATGCTCGGCGTGTAGCGATCCCAGGCTCGCTTCATTTCATCGTGCAGGTTCTTGACGAACCTGCCGCCTTCGCGCCAAAGGTTGTCCACCACCTTCGCCACCTCCTTCTCGGCGTAGCCGACAAGCTTCAGTGATTGCTTAAGAGTTTCCTTTTCCAGATCTCCGAACGCGCCGCCGATGATTTCAGCGGCCTGCACTACAGTTTTCTTCGCATCGAAAAGAAACTTGGCCACTTCCCGCACCGGCCGTCCGATCTGGACCAGCGCCTCGGCCGCCCGCTGGGTGTCTTTGGCAAGACCCGCGACCACGTTGGCCAGTTCCTCGGCACGGAGGCCGCCCGCATTGAGCAGGTGGCCGACTTCCCTGGCCAGGTACTCGGGCTTGGCCTGGTTGCACAGCTTGGCGAAACCAGCCGCGATCTCGCTGACCGTGTATGCACCCGCGGTACCGAACGTCTTCATCAGGTCCTTGATCGGATTGTCCGATAGCACCCACAGCGCCTGCTCCATCGCATAGCCGGCTTGTTTCAGTAGGCGCGCGGTTTCCTCCCCGGTGCACTTGAAGCGCTTCTGGAATTCCGCGCCGATCTCGCTCAAGCCCTGTTCAATCTGCTGGACCCCGGACTTCAATAGTCCCTCAAGCGCCACCATCAGCCATTTGGCCGCGTCGGCCAGCGCCTTGGATACTTCGCGCTCCACCGCCTTCTCGATCGCGCTGGCAAGTTCTTCGAGCTCCGTCGCATCCAGCGTCAGCGAGAGAGGCAAGGAAAGCGGCCCCAAGTGGATCGTGGCATCCACCCTCGTCGTCGACGATTTTGCATTGGCCGCTACCGCAACGGACCCCTTCACTCCGGCCAATCGGGGAATGCGCACGCCGAAGTCGGAAACCCCCACCTGGATATCGATGCCGGCCGTCATCCGTACCTGCTCGTGTACCAGCACCGATGCGAACTTCAACTTGCCCAGCGGCTTCGTGAACGAGGCGTCCACCTCGAACGCCAGGGCATCGTCGCGCAGGTCCGCACGCACACCGGCCGACACCTGCTTGAGGAAGCGAACCTTGAGGCTACCGGCCACCTGCTTCTGCTGGGTATCGACCTCGAGCAGAATGCCCCCTGCCTTGACCTTGGTGCCGTTGTACGCCGCCGGCGTTGCCTCGCCACTACCGCTTATTTCCAGGATTCCGCCCACGTTGATCGGGTCGAGCAGCAACCTGAGGCGATACGCATCGCCGAATGCCTGCGCCTCCACGTAACCACGGTAGCCAAGCAGTACGACATCGCCGTGCATCGCCGCGCCCTGGCGGCTGGGCACACCGCTGCGGGTCGCCAGGCCATCGCGGGTGGAGTAGTACAGGTGTACGTTTTCCAGCACGACCAACCGATCAATGGCACGGGGCAACCCCACTACGATCCCGGACATCACCGTCAGGGCATCGGAAGGCGTAAGCCTGCTGGCATTGAGTTGGAAAAGGTCGGGGAACGGCGTGGTATTTCCTGCCGCGTATTGCGCCTCGTAAGCGCCGGTGTGATTGCTGCCTGCAATGACGAAGTCACCGGCGACGCCGACGGAGTACGCAGTGAGCGTGCCATTCAACGTGGCGCGTGAGCGCTTCAGAGAAAAACCGCGGAAGAACGCCCGGTCCAGCAGCTTGACGACCGGGTCGACATCGGTGCTGAACCCCATGCTCTGCAGCCCCAGGGCCAGGTCACCCTTGCAGGTGAGCGTGGCCCCGAACAGCCGCAGGATACCGGTGCCGGTAATGGACAACTGATTCTTGCCAGCGAAAGCTAGTTGCTCCAGGTCCAGTTCCAGCAACTCACCGATGCGCAGGCGCGCATCCAGGTTGGCGCGGAAGGCGGGCGTGTCCAGGCCCGCCGCCAGCGAGAACACGGTTTGCTGCAGCGACAACAACCGCAACAGTTGGCCGTCGAAACGCATCAGGTAGCCGGCGCCCCTGGCAATCAGCGCATTCGCCACCTCATGGCCTTCGATACCGATATGGGCGGCGCGCTCCTCCGTCGTGCTCAGGGTGATCCAGAAGTCGGACGGCTTGATGGGCAGCAGCCGCGCCGCGCGTGCCAGGTCGCCGCCGATCGCATCGAGCGGATTGCGTACCGGGGCGATTGCGAATCTGCAGCCGATACCCGCGCCCGCAGGCCGGAAGCGCGCTTCCACCAGGAAGGGCAAGGAGATGGCCGGCAGCTTCCACGTTCCCACCACGCGGACCTCTGCATCGGCCACTTCGGCTTTGACCGCATCGAGCCGGACTTGCGCGACGCGCAGGAGGTCTTGCAGCGGAGGGACCAGTTCGGGCGCGAGGGCGGCCAGGTCCAGGAGCAGCGTTCCCGTTCGCGCGCCCTCCTCGATTTGTTGCCGCAGGACCGGAAAGGAAGGCGTGGCAAGGTCGATCAGCTGGGTCATGGCAGTCCGGTCCGAGTCCATTCAGGTTCGCCGGATTGTGCCAATATTCCTTCCATCTTACCGAGACCTTGCCGAGATGGCCCTTGCCCTGGACTACCGTATCGAGCCTCTCCCGGTTGAGCCCTCCGGGCTCACGATCTCGCAGACCCGCTACCCGGTAGCCCAGGCAGGAAAGCCGCTGCATCTTGTGTGGGGTGGCCGCTACCTATGGTTCACCGACTCGGCGAACCGCATTGGCCGCCGCTTCCAGGAGAGCGGGGAAATCAAGCTGTTTGCCCGCAAACAGGGCGCCTTCCCTACCCGGCTCGCCGAGTGGTTCAAAGCCGGCGAGCAGCGCCTGCTCTACATCGATCCCGAAGGGGGCTTCGTGGGCGTGCTGACCGGCGACGGCCGGATGAGCGAGCATGCCTTTCCCGGCGCGCGACCCCAAGCGGTCAGCCAGGAGGCCGACGAGGTATTGATCGGTTGTGCCGCCGCGCCGTTCCTGCTGCGCGCGAGGGGAGACACGATCACCGCTGTTCCGCACCAGGGCCAGCGCGCCGTCGATGCCGTTGGCCGTGGACCCGAGCGCTATGCCTGGTACTTCTCCGGCGATACGCTCAAGGGCATCGACATCGAACGCGGCATGGGGCCTACGTGGAAGCTACCGTTCGCGCCCGACATCCGCGACCTGCAGTACGGGACAGCGCGGCAACACGCCTTCTACTGCGACGAGCACCGCGACGTGATCGGCGAGATCGTCGAGCTGGACAGGATCATCGAGTACCAGTTGCCAAAGGGCACCGCGCCGCGCCGAGTGATCCAGGGCCCGCATGGCACGTACTGGTTCACCGGCAAGGGTGGGCGCTCGTTGTTCTATGTTGATGCAGGAGTGGCGGTTGAGTTGCCCTCCGCACGCGCTGACGCCGACCTATACGATCTGGCCGTTGGCGCCGATGACACCCTGTGGTTTACCGAGCCCAATGCGGGATGCTTGTCATCGGCTTGGGTCAAGGGGTTGTAGGCGACAAATCGCCCCTTAATTTGTTTGAACTAACGCTAATAGGAGATTGCCTTGAATTGGACTCTGACCCTGATGGCCGCAAGCCTGGCCTTGCTTGCCAGCTGTGCGAAACAACCCAGCGCCACCGGCATGGAGCGGGCGCGTGCAAATGCCTTCGAGCACTGCGTGGCCTCGGCGCAGAATGAGAACACCGGTCTACCGCTCAAGACCGTGGAAAACTACTGCACTTGCGCGGCGGACAAGCTCGTCACCGAGCTGTCGGCCGCCGACCTGGTTCGCATCTCTCAGAGCAGTGATGAAGCTGCGAACCAGGAGCTGGTGCCGCTCTTGCAGGAGTGCTTCGATAACGCGGCGGCCGAGGTAGATGCTGAGGGACGCTGAGACGTGGCGTTGCTCGCCCTGGCAAACTCGACGCCGAGCACTACTTGAAGGCCACCCTACCCTTCCTCGGCGCCGAGCACCTTGACCCTTCGGCCGGGCTCAGACGAGGCGGACAGCTCAGAAGGCGAGCGCTGAGGGAGCTCATCGGACAGTTCGTTGTTTTATCAAGCTCGGACACTGCGAGTTTCGAGCCACACATGGCGGGTTTGGTCGCCGCGTGAAATCAGGCAGTCCACCACTTCAATGAGATCTACGGCAGGCCCTTGGCTGCCGGCGACTACCTCGAGGTTATCCAATCTCTCGAAGTTCTCGCCGCCGATCTCAAAGGCCTACGCTCAATGCTTGAGCAGCTGGCACTCGCGGTATTCGAAGGGCTGCGCGACGTGCCGTTCCGCGATGCGCCGGAGTACTCGGAGCATCCGTTGCCACACGGCGCACGGCGACCAACAACGCGGCGCATGATCTGAGTCACCGATAGGTATCCTTTCAGAGCTAACCATGTTCGCCTTTGGCTACAGTGTGGGCGTTGACTTGTCCGAGCGCGAAACGATGGGGTGAAGCGCCTTAACTTCGGTTACCGGAATACCGCAATACCGAGGAATTGACACAGGCTTCAACTCACGATGCACGCGACGCCGTGGAGTAGCGAGGAGCGTGGTCACTAGAGGGCGGCGGCTTCGGCCGCCGCCAATCAAGCCGCCACCTTGTGCTCATAAAACGGCTTCGCCTTGTCATCGAAGATGGCATACAGCGCGGCCAGGTTGGACGGGTCCGGGTTGAGCCAGGCGTCTATGTGTTCCGGCTTGATGTTGATGATGGTGCGGTCGTGCCCGGCGGCGGCTACTTCGGGCTCGGGGTCGTCGGTGATGGCGGCGAAGCTGTAGAGGTCCGGCTCCAGGCCCTGCGGGTCCACCCAGTGCGACCACAGGCAGGCCACCAGCATCGGCGACTTGTCGCGCGGCTGGAACTGGATGACGACATTCTTGCCGTCCGGCCCCTGCACGTTCTCGTAGAAGCGGCCGACGACGATCAGGCCGTGGCGATAGCCGAACAGGTCCTTCCAGGCACGCTCCAGGTTGTCGCGGCGGGCGTTGTAGGTGCCGGGGTAGTCCTTGTCGTAACTGCTCGGCGCGTGCGGCGGGCGGCACTGGTAGCGCATGGGCCGGATGAGGCGCTGGCCGTTCTCCTGCACCAGCACCGGCGCCCACCAGCCGGGAAAGATGCGGTAGTCCTTCGCCTTGGGCTCCTTGCGGCGCAAGTCCGACAGCCAGCTCTCCACCTGCGCCTGCTTGCGGGTGGCGCGCTCCAGCTCCTGCTGCGCGGTCTTGGTGGGCTTCACCGCCAGCTTGCGCTCGGCATCGGCAATGCGGCGGCGCTGCGCGAACAGGTCGCCCTCCCAGGCCTGCGCGTCGAGCAGGTCCCACGCCGCTATTTCCTCGGCGATAACCGACAAGGCGCCCTCCCCGCCCTCGCGGAACGCATCGTCCATCGCCTTGGGGGTCTTGGGGCGCTTCTCGCCGCCCTTCTGGCGCAGCCAGAGCTGGGCAAAGGCCTCGAAATCCATGATGGCGCCGAACTGGCGCACTAGTTTTTTGTAGTCGGCTTGGATTTCGGCGGAGTAGCACATGGGTGGGGGCCGGTGAGGGGCTGGGGGTAGGCTACGGGCGGGTGAGTTCAGGGGATGAGACGGGGCTTATCTGGGCCAAGACCCTATTTGATCGACCACGCAATCGGGAGCGCTCGGGGCGAAAGCCAGTGGGCACACCGCCGCGCGTTTCCCTACACCCCGGCGGCCGTGAACTCGTGCAAGATCCCGCTTCGAAGGCTCATCGAGACTGTCTATACTTCGTATCGGCCGCAGGAATCGAGTGCGCTAGGACTACCTGGCAGCTTGTCGACAAGACTAAGGGGAGATCTTCTATGAACAAAAGAGATCAACACGTGGTGCCAAGCACTAGCGGCGGCTGGGCTGTGCGCAGAACTGGGTCCGAGCGCGCGTCCAAAGTTTTTCCGACACAGCAGGAAGCCATCAAGCACGCTCGGCAGCGTGCGATGAAGGAGGAAGCTGAGCTGTACATCCACAGGAAGGACGGGACTATTCGTAATCGCGACAGTTATGGTCGCGACCCGTTTCCGCCGAAAGACAAAAAGTAGTCCCCGCCGTGGCGTTCGAGAAGAGTGTCTTCATCAACTGCCCTTTCGACGACGCTTACTACGGGCTGCTGAGACCAACCATCTTTACGGTGATCTTCCTCGGCCTTAAACCCCGAATCGCGCTAGAACGATCGGACTCTGGCGAACAAAGAATCACCAAGATCATCGAGCTCATTCGAGAGTCCAAGTACTCGATCCACGATCTATCTCGCCTCAAGGCGCGTAAGCCTGGAGAGTTCTTTCGTCTCAACATGCCCTTTGAACTGGGTATAGATGTGGGATGTCGAAACTTCGGCACTGGCAGGCTGCGACAGAAGCGCCTGCTGGTCCTGGAAGCGGAGCGCTTTCGCTACCAGGCGGCGCTGTCCGACATTTCCGGTTCCGATATCGTTTCCCATAGGAACGAGCCAGAGCAGATCACCACCGCAGTTCGAAACTGGTTGGCGGAGCACTGCTGCCCTGAGGCGCCCGGCCCGGCGAAGGTGTGGGGCGCCTTCACTGACTTCATGGCGGACAACTACGACAAGCTAAAGGCGCGTGGCTATTCGGACGAGAACATCGACGACCTTCCTATGCCCGAGCTCATGGGGTGCATTGGGGATTGGGTCGCGGAAGATGCGAAGCAGTAAGAGCATCGCCACGACTATGAAGTGCCTTATGAAGACAACCTTGCACTAGGCACACAAGCTACGGCTGGCTAGAGAGATGCGTGCATGCGGAAGTTCGTGCAACCAGTAGGCGTGAGGCGCTAATGAAGCGGGCTCTGAAATTTGAAAGGCAGCTCGACAGTTTTGGCCAGGAGGCGGCAAACATCGCTAGCTACGTGTACGCAGAGATGGCGCTACACCAGGCGCTAGCAGTTTCTAGCAAGGCGTTGGCAGCAGTCAACCGAACTCCGCTGCTCTGGCGCACCATCTACGGAGCGCTGCAATCATCCACGTACATCTCGCTTGGGCGGGTATTCGACTTAGACTCGTCTTACAACATTGAAGCCCTGCTCGCCGCTATGGAGCGCAACTTAGATATCTTCTCGCGCACCTCCTTGGAGAAAAGAAAGGCGGCTTCTGGGCTTTCTGACACTTTCCAACTACAGAGATACATCGCCACCGCGCACATCTTGGATGAGAATGACATTCGACGTATTCGAAGGGCCGTAGCTAGACGTCGCTTAGTCTACGAACAAGCAATGAAGCCCGCCCGAAACCGCCACCTTGCACATCGCGAGAAACGAGGTGCGGCCGTTCAAGCCTTGTACGCCAAGGCAACGGCAGGAGAGATGTGGCGCTTATCGTGCTTTCTCTGCCAACTTCACCAAAGTCTCTTTGACCTTTATCACAATGGCCAGCGGCCAAATCTCCGACTTCGAATGCGCTACTCGCCGCGCGTGATGTACCGAAGTCAGGGAAAGGCCACTATGCCTCACGAGCGGATCGTACGGGACGTTCGAACTCTCACGAACATCCTTGAGCGCGGCATTTAGAAGAGGGCTGGAGGCACATACAATGACAGGCATCAGGCAAACGCGATTAGCCTGAGCCCGCTGGCTCTACGGAATCCTTCTTTGCCAGCCCTGGCGGTTTTGCCGAAGGTGTACGCAGCGCGTTGTTCATCGATCTGGATATCTTCTTGCGCGCCTCATCAGCTTTCTCGCCTTCGAGGACTTCACGCTTGATGACCTCGCTGACCAGCACCTCTTTGATCTGCGCCGTGTCGATGCGCACATCAGGCGACACACGCCTCAGCTCACGACGGATCACATCAAGCACGGTATCGGCCTGAAGCATCGCACCAACGAAGAAGCGGGACAGCGCCTGCTTCTGAGTGTGGTACTCCCCGAGCACCGAACGCTGCCAGCCTTCCTTACACCAGAGATAGAGCAGCTCGATATCTCCGGCGCTGCGAGGGCTCAGTGCACAGAAGTCGAGTTCCAGCACCAGCTCATGATCGATCGGCTTTGCGAATATGACGTGGTAAACCCGCCAAGTGATCCCATTGGTGAGAAGCACCCAATCCACGCCCTGGTTTGCCGCGTAGTCCACGGCTTGCTTGACGTGTGCATCCTTTAGATCGATGCCGATGGCCTTTACTTCGATCAACGTTTGCAGTTGACCGTCCATCTTTATCGCGAGATCGCAGAACGTGCCGCGTATCGAGTGCTCAGAGGTTACGTCCGAATATTTGTCATACCCAAATACGTCGGCCAGCATGTCTTTGATGATGGTGACCGTGTCCGCCTCTCCCACATCTCGCGCCTTGGCGGCAGACAGGATGGGTTGATAGCGTTTGATTCCATTGAGAAGCCTTTCCGCGACTTTCTTGGGCACACTAGCCATGACACTCCCTCGCCTGGACTTCGCCCGATACTAGGACCGTTGCCCCCGGTTTGCCAGCGGATGTCGCGCCACCTGCTTCGGCTAGGATCGCCTACGCAATTAACCACGATCGAAGGGATCGGCTAGCGCAACCTGCCGCCAGCCACATGCCGAGGCCGGAATCCGCTTTAGCCCGCGTTGGCCGCGCCTCGTTGGCGCTCCGATGGCGCTCGCGCAAGCTGGTCGGGTGGGAGTTACCCCCGCCCGAAGCGCTCCGACCGGACTTAGCACCACCAGCGCCGCCGCTGATCCATGCCGCCATCAACCTACCTCCGAATCTCCTCGCGCCGCTCTTCTTCCCAAGGCTTCCCCACCGGCACAACCGGCGGCGGTGGCGGCCCCACTACCTCGATAACTACTTTGCCGGGCTTGCCAGTGATGCGCAGGGGGCAGCCGATGTGTAGCCCCAGTTCCTCCAGCCACCTACCGCGTAAGCGCAGCAGCGGGACGAGGTCATCTGTGGCCTTGTAGAAGGAGTAGTGGACGGTGCCCTGCTCGGGCCGCCGTGGCGCGCGCGGCCGGCCTCGCCTGGCTGCGGCCGCTTCGCGCTTATCCAGCTCTTCGGCCGTGGGCGGGCCCTTGTAGTGGGGAGACCGCCAGTCGGTGTCTGGGTAGGTGATGTTGAGGCGATCGGCCAGGGTGGTGGGAAATGGCGCGATGTACTCGGCGACGCGTGGGGTGCGGGATTTACGCATGGGTAGCCCTCCTTGACGGGAAAGGCCCCGTCGCGTGTTTGCGACGGGGTGTCGGGAGGCTAGAAACCGCACGTAGTCGGCGGGCGTATTCCCACAAGGGTCTTGTATTAGCCACCCTCCCGACGCGAGTTTGCATCGGCCGGGCTCAACGCCCGGGAGATCCATTCTTCCGTCCATGTGGACCGCTACGTGCGGAGTTTCTAGGCTCCGTGAAGTGAGCGTGGCACCAACATCTGCCAGATTCCATTTGAAAATTCGAACACGAAGGGATCTGCGTCTCGGCGACTGCCGTCCACTTGTACAGGCTTAGCGATCTAGAACCTGTGCTCGGGGTTGAAGTCCCGATGGAGCAGCAACGCCTCCAGCTCGCGAAAGACCTGAGAGACGCCCTTTCCAGCGGACACATATGTCAAAAACTCTTTTGGCTCAAAGTTCGCGTAAAAGGATCTTCGTGGATTAAAGAGAACCACCCGATTCCAGATTGAATCCCCGGACAGTGATTTCAGGGCGAGATAAATTATTACCTGACGAATATCCTTAGAGCTGAAGTTCCTGTTTACAGTCTTTATCTCGAAGAGCGTGTCGCCGGATACGATATCCGCCTCACACGCACCCAGAAAACCGCAACCTCCAATGAGGGGGCTAAATCGGGGTTCGAACGGGGCATAGAGCTCCGCCACAGCCTCGTATCGCCGCCCCAGGGCGACTAGGTAACGGTGCGCGATTGAACCCGATTTCGGCGGCGCCTCGTCGCCAACTCGCCGGTGCCTCTGAACCACGCCGACTGCCGTGTCCCAAGCGTCCATATATTGATGACCTTCAATGACGTCCCTGTATCTCTGTCCAGTTGTGACAGCACGCCTAAAAACGTCAAAAGCCACCTCCGCGAGCAAGTCGGGACCCCGTAAAGTCCCCCCCTCAAGAGCAAGCTCCACGTCGATAGGCCGGAAGCCCTCCAGATACGCGCCGTAAGACCTATTGAAGACCGTCACGCAGGCAGGCGTAAGCAACGGCAGAGCTTCGTTCCAGAAGCTGTTGAATCCTGCAGCTAGCTCGTGCTCGCCGATCACAGCGCGCTCCTGTTCCCTGCTTGCCATCGTCCACTGAACCATTCTTTGATTAGAGTCTGTTCGGGAGTCAAGCCTCGAGCTACCGCAGCCCTCCAATGACTGCCTTCATCCCTTAGCCAGAAAGATCCCAGCAGGATCGCACGCTTCTCCATCTCGCCCACGTTCGCAAAGTTTCCCTTTTGCTCTCGCAGCCAGAATGTGCCTTCAGACTCAATCATTCCCATGACGACTTGTCGCCTAACCATCTGGTTGTGGCTACGGTCGAAGATATCCACCATCACCTGATTCTTTCGTGTAGACCGAGTCCTCGCGATCGCCTGGACGAAATAGGCAAGGTTTACGTCCACGCTAAGGACGTGCGCAGATGATCGATGAAGCTGCTCCAGGAAGTCGCTTACATACTCCTTGGATGCATCCGATAGATCGTCATAGACCGCTCTAACAAGTCGCATCACTGACATAAAGACTGGAGCGAGGACGTTCACGTTCTCAACGTCGAGCAATGTCCTTATCGCTCCATCCCGCTGCTCCGGCTCCAAAGATGCGACCGCGGAGATGGCCTGTTTAGCAACGACCTGATCGATTGATGCCTTGGCGACCTCTCTGCCCAAAATTCCAACGATATCGATATCGTGCAGTGCCGTTCGAAGGCGCTCGTAATCTTCCGCCGCATGAGGCGAATAAGGATCGAACCTTATTGAAATGCTGAGCAGTCTATCTTCTGCAGATTGGGCAGGATCTGGATTATCGAGCGGGTCAAAGTACGCAATCGAGTCCAGATACTCCTGTTTTGTGATGACTCTCGTCTTCTGCTTCTGGAGCGTCAACCCTTCGTAGGACAATTTTGTCGCTAAAAGGACAAGTGCGCGATACGCATCGTCTTTCGAGTGCGCCCCTATGGTGTAGTCATCCGCATATCGACAGAAATCTATTCCTTTTGATTCTAAATGGTGGTCCACATCGTTAAGAGCTAGCTCGGCAAGTACGCGTGAAGCTGGCCCACCAACGGGTAGCCCGTAAGAATCTCTGCCAGAAAAAACCGACAAGATTTTCAGCAGGTGGGGACGAACGGCTTCTCCACCCGGAACGCGACGAAGTGCATTGTCGATTCGGTGGTGATAGATGCGGGGGTAGAAATCGGAAATATCGGTTATCGCCACGTACTCGTGAGCGACCGCCAACTCCCTCGCGCGAATCCTGTAGTCCCGCCAGTTTTCTTCACTGAAGAGCTTCCCAGTCTGCTGGTCGTACTGGTACCTGTACGAGAAGACGCGCCGTTGCGCGACTGGAATTCGCTCAGCTTCGATGCCCTGGGCCACCTCGATGACCAACGCCAGATAGTAGGCATTCCAGAAGGGTTCAATTTGTGTTGCCCATCTGAAGCCCGTATAGCCGACAGGCACTAGCGTTTTCACGAATCCTGGCGGTGTGTGATTTATTTTTTGATCAAAATCTCTGTGGAATTGCTCTAGAAGAGTGATCACTTCTTCTGGTCTGTCGGCGAACACGTGGCGTTCGAAATTTAGGGGAAATATATCCGTATCCCCAAACTTGGATATATTTAGTATCGCCTTCCTGAATGAATCTCGCACCACGCCCCCTGGTTGATCATGGAAGATCTAAGCAATTAATCTCTATGATTGTGCAACAAAAAGGGCGGCCTCGCGGCCGCCCTCCTGACGTCAAAAACTTGGCACTCAAACCCCAACCGGATTCCCCTTCTCCGGATCAATCTTATAAAGCTTGATAGCCCGAGCAACATCCTTCCCGGTCATCTGGCCTTCCTTCGCCAGCGCCGCAATGGCCGCATGCGCGATGTAGTACCGGTCAACCTCGAAGAACCGCCGCAAGTTCGCGCGCGTATCGCTGCGCCCAAACCCATCCGTACCCAGCACCGTATAGCCCATCGGCACGAAGCTGCGGATCTGGTCGGCAAACAGCCGCACGTAGTCCGTCGCCGCAATCGCCGGACCCTGACGCCCTTCCAGCAGCTGCGTCACATACGCCTTGCGCTGCTCCGCTTCCGGGTGCATGCGGTTCCAACGCTCGGCATCAAAGCCATCGCGGCGCAGCTCGTTGAAGCTCGGGCAAGACCAGATGTCGGCGGTCACGCCGAAGTCCTTGTCCAGCAGTTCGGCGGCGGCAATCGCTTCGCGCAGGATGGTGCCGCTGCCCAGCAGTTGCACGCGCTGCTCGCCCTTCTTGGGCTTGCCGGCGTCCTTCAGCAGGTACATGCCCTTGATGATGCCTTCCTCCGCGCCAGCCGGCATTTCCGGGTGGGCGTAGTTTTCGTTCATCAGGGTGATGTAGTAGTACTCGTCGATCTGGTCTTCCATCATCGCCTTCATGCCGTGCTGCATGATGACGGTGACTTCATAACCAAAGGTCGGGTCGTACGTGCGCACATTCGGGATGGCGCCGGCCAGCAGGTGGCTGTGGCCGTCTTCGTGCTGCAGGCCTTCGCCGTTGAGCGTGGTGCGGCCGGCGGTGCCGCCGAGCAGGAAGCCGCGGGTG